>Ga0172370_10002330_pt1 | contig 27603 bp, 26 predicted proteins | sample LakKiv5m_FD_114538 | JGI IMG/M metagenome (GOLD analysis project Ga0172370, IMG submission 114538) | Freshwater microbial communities from Kabuno Bay, South-Kivu, Congo - kab_022012_11.5m | ecosystem: Environmental > Aquatic > Freshwater > Lake | place: Democratic Republic of the Congo...
AAAAATAAAAAAACAGCTAAAAGAGGCGGCGGTGTTGCCGGCAAAGCTAGAAAAAATACAGAAAAAGAATTAGGAAGAAGCATTATAACCAATAAAAACTTCTTACCGGCTAATCCAAAAACTGAAGTTGAGAATGAATAAAAGTTTTATCTCTTAACCATTCGCTTTCTTAAAATTAAGATAGTTGCTTCATACCTTTACTGCTAAACAAAACTGCTCACCACAGCCTGAAATTTTTTATATTTGTTTATGAGAATTTCAGAAGCGCAAATAGAACAAATACGAACCTCAGCGGATATTGTTGATGTTATTTCCAATAGCGTGCAGTTGCGCAAGCGGGGAAATAATTTCATCGGTCTCTGCCCTTTCCATAATGAAAAAACTCCTTCATTTACCGTAAGTCAGGACAAACAAATTTATCATTGCTTCGGCTGTCATTCGGGCGGCAATGTTTTCAAATTTTTGATGGAGTATAAAAAAATATCGTTTGTTGAATCGGTACAGGAAATTGCCGATGAACTTGGGATTACGCTTGAGTATGAAAATCAAAAAAATGATGCCGAGCAAAGCCAAACAGAAATTCTTTATGATATTAACACATCGGTTGCAAAATTTTTCAGCGATAATCTGTTAAAGGAAGAAGAAGGAAACATTGCCCGAAAATATTTTGAAGAGCGAAAGATTAAGCCGCAAACATTGCGCGCGTTCGGTCTCGGTTACTGCCCGGATCATTGGGATTCAACGGTAAACTTCCTCAATAAAAATAATATCAATTTAGAAAAAGCATTGGAACTCGGTATTATCGGAAAAAGTGAAAAAGGAAAACTGTACGATAAATTTTCCGGAAGAATGATCTTCCCGATTTTTTCTCCCAACGGAAGAGTGGTCGGTTTCGGCGGAAGAATTTTTGATTCGCGTGAAGGCGCCGCAAAATATTTAAACTCACCGGAATCTAAAATCTATCATAAAGGAAAAACGCTCTACGGACTTTCGCATGGCAAAGAAGATATCCGTCGGCAGGATTTAGCCATTGTAGTTGAAGGGTACATGGATTTAATTTCTCTCCATCAACACGGAATAAAAAATGTGGTTGCGGTTTCCGGTACGGCATTTACGGATGAACAAGTGCAGCTTCTTTCGCGCTACACAAAAAATACGGTTCTCCTTTTTGATGCTGATACGGCGGGCATAAAAGCTTCCATGCGGAGTATTGAGATTCTCCTAAAACAAAACATGAACATAAAAATTGCTTCACTTCCAAAAGGTGAAGACCCCGATTCGTTTGTGCAAAAAAACGGAAGCGACACCTTCCTCGATATTATTTCTCGAGCTGTAAATTTTTTAGAATATCAAACGGGAATTTTTGAAGAGCAAGGATATTTTAATGACGCGGTAAAATCTGCTGAAGCGATCCGTGAACTTGTAAAGCCGGTTGCGCTTTTGAATGATGAATTGAAGAGAAGTTTTCTTTTAAAATCGATTGCGGATAGATTTGGTTTGCGCGAAAAACTTTTAGAAGCCGAACTTGAAAAAGCTGTTGCCGGGAAAAATAAATTTGCCGTGCAGGAACGGACGCAGAAAGAAAAAGCTGAACAGAAAGAGCTTCCGGAAATTGAAGAAGTGAAAATGCTTCCCGCTGAGTTTAGAAACGAACAGGAAATTATCATTCTTCTCTTTGATGAACATGAACAGATTACGCGCTATCTGCTTGACCATATAAATCCGGATGAATTTAGAATTCCATATCACCAAACGCTTGCGCAGTTAGTGTACAACGCGCTGCTCAATGATGAACCGTTGCGCATTGGAACGCTCCTTGAAAAAATTGAAAATGAAAATCTGCAAAAATATTTGCTGGACGTTACGTTCGAAAAATATCTCATCAGTAACGTTTGGGATCAGCGGAAGCCGGAAAATAAAGAGAGACGGTTTCTTAAATACGCGAGCGATTTAATAAAATCCTTTAAGCTTTTTCATGTTGAAAAAGAAATCGCCGAGAATCATTCGCTTTTAGAAAAAATCCAGGATGAAGAAGACGCGTTAACCTTAATGAAAAAAGGAATTGAGCTTCAGGAGAAAAAGAAAGAACTTGAAAAAGGAAATTTTTAAATTGGAGAGAATAACAAAGATCAAAATTCAAAGATCAAATATTGAATGGAAATAAATTCTAAAATTTATTTTTTGTCTTCTGGAATTTGTCTTTTGCTTTTTGTTTTTGGGAATTTGCTTTTTGGAATTTCTAATTTTACTTCTCTTTTTCCCTCCTCTAAAAAAAGAGGAGGGAGAAAAAGGTTAACAAAATTATTTTGCTATTTTTAACAACAATTCAACGCAACGGTTGGAGTAGCCCCATTCGTTATCATACCAGGAAACCACTTTAAAGAATCGTTTTTCACCTTTAAGATTATTCTGCATGGTTGCAAGAGAATCATAAATAGAAGAGCGTTGATCATGAATAAAATCGGTTGATACAACTTCTTCATTTGTGTAACCGAGAATTCCTTTTAAATAAGTTTCGGAAGCTTTCTTCATCAACCCGTCTATTTCTTCAATTGAAGTATCGCGTTTTGCTGAGAAGGTTAAGTCAACTACAGAAACATCTGCGGTAGGAACGCGGAAAGACATTCCGGTTAATTTTCCTTTTGTTTCGGGAAGCACTTCACCCACAGCTTTTGCAGCGCCGGTTGATGATGGAATAATATTGATTGCAGCAGCGCGTCCGCCTCTCCAATCTTTTTTAGAAGGACCGTCAACCGTTTTCTGAGTTGCGGTATATGAGTGGATAGTCGTCATCAAACCGGTTTCAATTCCGATTCCTTCTTTCAATAATACATACACAACCGGAGCTAAACAGTTTGTTGTGCATGATGCATTCGAAATAATATGATGTTTTGCGTCGTCATATTCTTGATCATTAACGCCAAGCACGATAGTTTTAACTTCGCCTTTGCCGGGAGCGGAAATGATAACTTTTTTTGCGCCGGCGGCTAAATGTCCTTTTGCTTTTTCGGAATCGGTGAACAATCCGGTTGATTCAATAACATAATCAACGCCCAATTCTTTCCATGGTAATTGGCTTGGGTCTTTTGTTGCGGCAACGCAGCGAACTTTATCGCCGTTTACAACAAGCACGTCGTCGGCTTCGGCAGCCGGACTGCTTTTTTCGGTTCCGATGGTTCCGCCAAATCTTCCGTGAACAGAATCATACTTTAATTGATACGCAAAATATTTCGCATCGGTAGTAACATCAACAACTGCAACAACGTCAATCTCTTTGCCGAGCAAGCCTTTATTAACCAGCGCGCTAAATACTAACCTTCCGATTCTTCCGAATCCGTTAATTCCAACTTTAATTGCCATAATGATCTCCTTGATTCAAATTTTAAATAAGTTACACCGTAAATTTAGCTAAGATTGAAAATAATATCAATTAAATGAGGAGATTATTTCTTTCGTTTGTATTGATTTTCGTTTGGGTTGAAAGTATATTCAAGGTAGAAAATTCAAAATAATAGGAAATGATATGGCAAAAGATGATTTTCTTAAGTACGTTCCCATTTTTTCAGATTTAGATCAATCTACGTTAGATAAAATTGCCGAACTTGGCAACTTTCGGAAGTTTGAAAAAGAATCGGTTATTCTTCTCGAAAACGAAACCGGCTCGGCGTTGTTTGTTATTGTTACCGGCAAGGTAAAAGTCTCCCGCACCAGCGATGACGGCAGAGAAGTTATTCTCACTATTCTCAGCGACTCCGATTTTTTCGGCGAGATGGCTATCCTCGATGGGCAGAACCGCTCCGCCAATGTTACGGCAACCGAAGACACTGAACTTTTCCTAATTCAGAGGAGCGACTTTCTGGACTTGTTGTACAATCATCCCGAAGTTTCCATTTCATTATTGCAAGAGCTTACCAAACGCCTACGCGGCGCCGATATGAAAATAAAATCTCTTTCTTTAAAAGATGCCGAAGGAAAAGTTGCCACCGTAATTTTGCAATTGGCAGACGATATCGGAAAAATAAAACAAGGTGTTGTTGAAATTGATAAACTTCCTTTTCAACATGATCTCGCAAATATGGCAGGCACCTCGCGCGAAACCATTTCACGCACGCTTCACACGTTCGCCAAAAAGGGACTCATCGAACTTGAAGGAGCTAAATTGCGGATTATTAATTACGAAAAATTTAAAGAAATGTTTGATTAAGAAACGGAATAATGCCCTCAAAAATTGATCTTCACACCCATACAAAATTTTCTGACGGGTATTTTACTCCTCAAGAGCTGCTCGAAAAGGTACACGAGAAAAATATTTCCACCGTTGCCATCACAGACCATGATACGGTTGATGCGATACCGGCTGCATATTCAATTGCAAAAGATTATGGAATAACCGTAGTCCCCGGTATTGAATTGAGCTCTCAAGCCGGAGAGTTTGATTTGCACATCCTCGGCTATTTCATGAATATTGACGACAAAAAATTCAAAGAATATCTTGCCATTTTTAAATCCGAACGAATAAAACGCGCTGAAAGAATTATTGCAAAACTGAACACGCTTGGTTACTCTATCAGCTTACAGGATGTTTTAAATTTTTCCGGGACTTCGGTAGTCGGCAGACCCCACATAGCAGACGCGCTGGTAAAGCTTGGCATCGTGAAATCCTTTTATGAAGCGTTTCAGAAATTTATTGGAAACAAATCTCCCGCGTACGAAAAAAAATATTTCATCTCTCCCGAGGATGCAATAAAAATTATTCATAATGCCGGCGGAGTTGCCATTCTTGCGCATCCGGGAGCGCTGCCCGAAGATTTGATTGCAAATTTAATTAAATCCGAGATAGACGGTTTTGAAGTATATCATCCTTCTCATTCAACAGAACAGATGAAATATTACGAAGGAATAACGAGCAATTACTTCCTATATGGAACCGGTGGTTCCGACTTTCACGGAGGAACCCGCTCGGACGGAAATAATATCGGAAGATACTATACGCCAATCGGAACATTTGAATCGATGAAAAGAAAAGCTTTAGATTTTCGCTCCGGTAACTTGTGATTTTAAAATAGGCAAACTCATGGTGAACAACCTTTTTTAATTAACATGAATAGAATATTTTTGAGAAGTAAATTTTAACAAAATGAGATGAAGCATGAAAACCATCGAAGGTAATCTTTCCGCACAGGATTTAAAGATCGCAATTGTGTTAAGCAGATTTAATGATTTTATTACCTCCAAACTTTTCGAAGGGGCGCTTGATTGTCTGCTGCGCCATAATGGAGATGAAAAAAATATCACAACCGTAAAAGTCCCCGGCTCATTTGAAATTCCTTTAGCTGCGGCAAAACTTGCAGAGCAAAAAAAATATGACGCTATTATTTGTCTTGGAACGGTTATCCGCGGCGCTACGCCGCATTTTGATTTTATTTCAAGCGAAGTGAGTAAAGGCGTTGCTTCCGTTTCGCTCAAATACGGAATTCCGGTTGCATTCGGCGTGCTTACCACCGATACAATTGAGCAGGCAATTGAACGCGCCGGAACCAAAGCAGGCAATAAAGGCTGGGATGCCGCTCTTACCGCAATGGAAATGGCAAACGTAGTTAAGGGCTTGTAATCATTGCAGGTTAGCGCTCAAGGCAACATGAAGTTTTTTCAACGCTTTGAGAATTTGACGGAAAGAAAAAAAGATTTCCTTTTCTTTATTTTTCTTTTCTTAGCGGGTGTGGTAATTTTTTCTCCCTCGTTTCAAATTCCTTTTTTTAGCGATGAAGTTGCTTTTATAAAAAGAAATACCGTTTCAACTTTCTCCCAACTTTTTCATTTATTTGATAAGAAAGCTTATGACGGATTTTATTATCGTCCATTGGGCAATTTGGTTTCAGGAATAGTTACGTACGCTGCCGGAGAAAATGCGCTTCTATACAGATTCTTCAACGTTCTAATTCACATTCTCAACGCGTTCGTCTTTTACCATTTTTCAAAAACTCTCTCTAAAAAAATTAATCTCCCGATGTTTGCTTATGCGGCGCCGCTGCTTTTTTTAGTTTTTCCGGGGAATGATTACGCGCTGCTCTGGCATACCGCTTTGTTTGATCGATTACTCTTCGGACTTTATTTTCTTGGGTTGATAAGCTTCATAAAAGATTTTAGAATATCTGTTCTCTCAATCTTTTTTTTCATTTTGGCGATGCTTTCAAAAGAAGCGGCTTTTAGTTTTCCATTGGTAATTTTTATAGCAGATTATTTTCTAAACAAAAAAGAACATTCGTTCATTTCTTCCGCAAAAAAAGCGGGAGTTTACTTTCTTATTTTAATTGGCTTTCTTCTCCTCCGAATTTGCCTTTTCAATAACAATGTTTTTACGGCTCAGGATGCCCATAGCAGCGGCGGAGTTTTTACCGTCATAAAAAATTATTCCTTCTTTGTAGGATTTCTTCTCTTCCCTTTTTCTCCAAGAGAAATCCAACAAATTCTTTTTACTCACAAATTATTTAGTTTGTGTGCAGCCGGTATAGGATTTCTTGCGTTCGCCTTTCTTCTTTACAAAAAAAAATCGGATCGCATTTTATTATTTCTGTTCCTCTTCATTCTTTTAGCCATCCTTCCTGCAAGCAGACTTTTTATGCGGTGGTATCTCTATTTGCCTTCGGCAGGATTTTTATTGTTCGGCTGTTACCTGCTTTTTGATTTACTCCGTCAAAAGAAGAAGGCGGTGCAATTTTTTGTCTTAGTCATTTTTTCAATCTATGCCATTGCACTTGTCCAGAAAGAATTGGTTTGGCGGCAGGTTACCGAAAAATCAGTTATAGCATTACAAGAAGTTAAAGAGGAGATTGCTGCTTCCAATTGTTCTACAGTAGTCTTTTTAACTATTCCCGCAAAGGTTGACGACGTACCGGTGTACCAGCTTCAATTTGAAGCGCTTGCTCAATATTATTTAAAGCGTGAAATTAATATTGAGGTGTTGAGTAAATCCTATCTGCAAAGCTGGAATGATTCGGTTGAATTTTTGCAAACGCAAAATGGGGATGGAATTATAACTCACGGCAAGGATAATTATTTTATACTTTTTGATAACAAAAAAAATATTAATTTTGATTTGAAAACCGGGAAGCAATTATCTTTCCCGCTTCAGCAGGCAAAAGGAAGCATGTTCTTCTACTTTTCAAATGGGAAATTTCACAAAATTATTGGTCAGGTATGAATTATAAAAAAATCGCGTTTTTCTTCTTTCTTGTATGTGTAACCGCTCATCCGCAGATCATCACAAGTTGGAAAAACTATTCAAGCTTTAACAACGTCTCCGATGCTATTGTAACTTCGGAAGGAATTTGGGGAGGAACTTCCGGCGGAGTTTTCTATTATGCATTTAAGGATTCTTCCTTTAAAACTTTTACGAGAACGGAGGGATTAAACGGCTCGCCGGTAACCGCAGTGGCTAAAGATTCTTCCGGCAATATTTGGTTCGGATCGCAAAATGGAGCGATTGATGTTTATAACCCTTCTTCAAATACATTTAAAAATATTTACGATATTTTTAATTCCGAACGCACCGAAAAAAGAATAAATGCAATTGCTGTTTACGGCGATACAGCTTTTGTATCAACGTCTTTCGGTCTATCAATCATTAATACAAAGACCTTCGGGATTTACGATACCTATTTCAAGTTCGGTAACTTCCCTTCCAACATCGAAGTCAATTATAGTTACAAGAAAGATAACATCGTTTATGCGGCAACCGTTTCCGGCGTTGCGGTGCAAAAAGCGGGAACAACAAATTTAGTAGCTCCAGAATCATGGAATACGTTTACGACGGCTAACGGACTGAAGTCAAACAATGCTCTCAAACTTGGCGAATATCACGACTCGGTTTTTGTTGAAACAGATAGAGGATTTTCGCGCTTCGCAGAAACTAATTGGCAGTCATTTCTTCCGCAATTTGACGATACCTATCCTCCTGATTTTAAAACTGCAAACGATACGATTTTTGTTTTGTTTAATTCGCAAGTTTTTTATTATACAAACGGAAAATCCGATAGATATTTTTATCTTGTTGTACTCGGAACACTAAAATTGCCTTACGTACAAAACGGGAAAATTCTTCTGCTATCAAATAGTCGAGCTGCACTATTTAACAAATACACAGGCGCTTCTATAAGTATAATCCCCAATTGTCCTACAGCCAATAATTTTTTCGATTTAGCTGTTGATCAAACCGGAAATTTATGGACTGCCACCGGAGAAGCCGCAGGAGGAATAGGATTTTTTAAATTCGATGGTACTTTGTGGAAACTCTTCAATCAATCAAATTCACCTCTGCTCTCGGATGCTTTTCATAAAGTATCTGTCGGAAATGATAACTCCGTTTATTTTGCAAACTGGGGAAGAGGATTTATCAAAATTAAAAACGATTCAACAATTCAATCGTATTCAACAACCAATACGCCGTTGATAGGAACTGTAAAAGATCCGACTTATTTGGTTGTTGCAGATATGAAAACCGATTCTAAAAATAATTTGTGGATTTTAAATCTTGATGCAGCGGATAAAAAAATTTTAAGTGTTTTAACAATCGATAGCACCTGGTATCTTTTTAGTAACCAATCCGATCCAAACGTAAATCAGTATCGAAAACTTTTGATCGATCAATTTGATACCAAATGGTTTACCACTTCTAATCCAGGCAAATCGGGACTTTATTACTTTAACGAAAAGGCATCATTATCAAACACCGCCGATGACCGTAGCGGATATGTGACCGGGTTGAACAATAATTCCATTTTTTCTCTCGCGCTTGATAAACGGGGCGACGTATGGGTAGGAACAAATCTGGGCGCGAATATCATCTCAAACCCTAGTGCAATTTTATCTTCTTCAGCATCAGCCTTAAAAATTTCGTCGGTGTTTACCCTGCGTCAACAGGCGATCAATTGTATTGCGGTTGATGCAATCAACAGAAAATGGGTCGGAACGAATCAAGGTTTGATTGTTACTTCCTCCGACGGAACTTCTATTTTAGCAACGTTCGATAAGAGGAACAGCCCGTTATTAGAGGATCAAATTAAAGCGATTACCATTGATGAAAAAAACGGGATCGTTTATGCAGCGGTTGACGGCGGGCTTACCGCGTTTTACACAACGGCGTTAGCTCCGAATACAACGTTTTCTTCGATCGAAACTTCGCCGAGTCCTTTTTTAATTGGAAAAAATTCAGCGCTCCTTACGATAGACGGATTAATAAAAGACAGCGAGATAAAAATACTTTCGATCTCGGGTAATTTAATTCATCAATTTAGTTCACCCGGCGGAAGAATTGCGTTCTGGGATGGACGAACCGACGACGGCAAATTTGTGAACAGCGGCGTTTACCTCATCATCGCTTATGATAAAGAAGGGAATTCTGTTGCAACCGGCAAAGTTGCAATCATCAGACAATAACGTGAAATGATCGACCTTCAAAATATTTCGTTACAATTCGGCGGCACGTATCTTTTTAAAAATATTTCTTACAAGATAAACGCCGGAGATAAAATCTCTCTCGTTGGCGCAAACGGAACGGGGAAATCTTCGCTGTTAAAAATTATTTACGGTACGCTTCAGCCGGAAAACGGCGCAGTTGCAAAACAAAAAAGAATTTCAATCGGGTATCTGCCGCAGGAACATATACTTCACCAAGGGAAAACGTTACTTGATGAAGCCGCCTCTTCACTTACCGATATAAAATTTCTCCAGCAAAAAGAAGTTGAAATTACTTCACAACTTTCGCAATCAAAATTAAACGATGATGAGCAATTTGACCTTGTAAATCAGCTTGGAGAGGTGCATCATAAGCTTGAAGAACTTGACAGCTATTCGGCGGAAGCGCGAATAAAAAAAATATTAACCGGTCTTGGATTTGAAGAATCAGATTTTACCAGAAAGACCGACGCGCTTTCCGGCGGCTGGCAAATGAGAATTGCGCTGGCAAAAATTCTCATCTCTCAAAATGATGTGCTGTTGATGGATGAACCGACGAACCATCTTGATCTTGATTCGCTGGAATGGCTTATCGGATTTTTAAAGGGATATAAAGGAGCGCTGCTGCTTGTATCGCACGATAAACATTTTGTAAATGAAGTAACCAACAAAACACTCGAAATTTTTCTCGGGAAAATTACGCCGTTCAATGGTAAATACGACGCCTACTTAAAATATGCCGATGAACGAAAAGGAATGTTGGAACAGCAATTTCAACTTCAACAAAAAAAAATTAAAGAGACGGAAAATTTTATTGAACGCTTCCGTTACAAAGCGACTAAGGCTAAGCAAGTCCAAAGCAGAATTAAACAGCTCGAAAAAATTGAACTGATTGAACTTCCGGAAAGCAAAGATGATATTTCCATCCGCTTTCCTGAACCGCCGCAAAGCGGTAGAATCAATATCGAGTTGAAACAACTGTGCAAATCGTACGGCGATAAAACCATTTTTAACAATTTAGATTTTACGATTGAGCGCGGAGAGAAAATAGCGCTCGTAGGACCAAACGGCGCCGGCAAAACCACACTTGCAAAAATTATTGCCGACAAAATTTCTTTCGAACAAGGCGAGCGAATCCTCGGGCACAATACTTCCATTGCGTATTACGCTCAGGATGTTGCCGATGTTCTCGATCCCGAATTAGATATTCTTGAAACGGTTGAAGGAATTGCGGAAGGAAAAACACTCGGGCAATTGCGCTCTTTGCTCGGGTGTTTTCTCTTTAGCGGAGATGATGTTTTTAAAAAGATCGGCGTCCTTTCCGGCGGCGAAAAAAGTCGCGTGGCGCTTACTAAAATTCTCCTAACCAAAGCGAATTTGATCATCCTTGACGAACCAACCAATCACCTTGATATTTCTTCAAAGGAAGTGCTTCAGCAAGCTCTTACAGCTTTTAACGGATCGCTGGTGCTTGTTTCTCACGATGTAGATTTTCTTCGTCCGATAGTAAATAAAGTGATTGAAGTAAAAAGAAATTCTTTTAAAATCTTTTTAGATGGAATTGATTATTACCTGGCAAAACGAGAAGAAGTATTACGCGAAAGTGAAATTGATCAGCCAATAAAAGCGGAAGGTTCATCACTTACAAGAAAAGATCAGAAACGAATAGAAGCCGAACTGCGCCACAAAAAATTTCAAAGCACTAAACATCTCATAAAACAAATTGAAGAACTTGAAAAAGAGATTTCCCGTCTGGAACGCGATGAGAAAAAATTTGAAGCGGATTTAATTGATGAAAAAATTTATTCCAGTCCGCAGCTTATTAAACAGACACAAGCTTCATATCAACTTGCAAAAGAAAATTTGCAAACCAAACTAAATTTGTGGGAAAAGTTAAACCATGAATTGATGGAGATTGAAAGTAGATTTGAGAGTTCTCTCTTTTCTTAGTTTCCGAATCTCGGATTTACAATATTATTGTAAATTGATCCGAAGGTATACGTTAAGCCGATAGACGTATAATACTGAAATTGCGTTTCAAGCTGTTTTCGCTGCAATAAAATTTGTTCGGTAGTCGCATCACCTTTGGGAAGCGAAAGCTGATCATGCACCACGGAATATTGTCCATAAAGTCTGAACGACAATCCTTCAATTAAACGAAGAGATAATTCACTATAGATATTTAAATTATTCTTTGAGAAATCATAAAGATAATTTGAACCTTCGACAGCAACCGAAACGGAACCCCAAACTTGTTTCAAATCCAACGCGACCATTAGGCTTTGTTGAATTAAATTCTCTTTCATCTTTTCGTAAATTGTTTCTTCATTATATGTATAATAATTTTCACTTATCCGGTACAAAAAACGAAGCTGTTTTCTCGTTGATTCATTATATGGAAACGCGTTATACTCAATACCGGGAGCTAAATAAATTTGATACTTTTTATTTAAGTATGTTGAAGATGAAAGAGAAGAATATCCTCCATACGACCAATGGTCTTCGGCGCTAAACACGGCTGAACTAGTAACAGATTGTCCTCTCGATAAACTCAGCAGCTCTTCATCTCCAAGATCAAATTTATTTTCGCTGTAGGATCCGTTTACTGAAAATTTCAGTTTCACATCTTCCGTAATTTTCTTAACTGAAAAATTGCCGTAAAGCGAAGTATAACTGCTTGATTTCTCACCAAACATGTAGGTGTTAAGGCTCAATTCAAAAACCCAATGATTCCATATATCATGAATTTGCCCTTGAGTTTTGCTGCGAAAAGATATTTCCAATTGTTCTGCTGTTGGTGTGTTTAATAAATACCTGACAAGACCGAGTCTCAATTTCTTAACTAACGTTGTCCGGATATCGTCCTCGGTGTAATCTTTCTTTGTATAAAATAGAATGGTATCACTTTCTCCTTCAAATCGATTTTGTCCTATCAACATTAAAGAATATTCTTGCCCGCCGCTTCCTGTATTCTGTGTGGTAATCAAAATGTGTACATCCGCTTGTTTGCGGTCTCTAACATAGTTCACGTATGTTATTTCAGTTTTCGCATAATCTTCGTAACAATATGAACAGTCAATGAAAACATTCAACCGAGAAGCATCGGAAGTATCTGTTTGCTGAGCAATTAAAGGAAAGCAAAAGACAAACGCGAAAATTCCGATTTTAAGGATTCTCTTCACCTGATTTAAGACGGTCTCAATTATATTTTTATTCCTAAAAATTCATCCGCAAGCGCAATACCGCCGTAGAGTGCAGCTTCATCTCCAAGTTTTGCGGTAAAAATTTTAACCGATTTTCCGGCATCTTTTAATGAAAATTCCTTAAATGATTTTTTGATAATCGGAGTCATAAAATCCGATGCAGCTTCCATAACGCCGCCGCCAAGAACGATCATCTGCAGGTTGAGCAAGTTATTTATGTTGGCAAGTGTTTTGCCGATCGTAACCGCAGCGCCGGTGACTGTTTTAACCGTAACCGTGTCATTCTTTTTCAACGCGTTGGAAATTGCTTTACTTTTAATGGGAACTTTTTCTTTTAAAAGTTTAGCAAGTAAACTTCGTTTTCCGAGTTTTACTTGTTTTGTAATATCGCGAACAATCGCCGTGCGGCTTGCATACGCTTCGAAACATCCTTTTTGCCCGCAGCCGCATAATGGACCGTTTGGCTGTAAAATGATATGCCCTATTTCGCCGGCGGTAAAACTTGCACCGCGGTGCATATTCCCTTTGAAGATCAATCCTCCGCCGATTCCGGTGCCGACAAAAACAACAAGCATATCTTCAACTTCTTTTCCAACGCCGAAATGTTTAATTCCTAACGCGGCAAGGTTCACGTCATTTTCAATCAATACCGGTATGGAAGTATATTGCTGAAGCTGCTCTTTGATGTTAAGATTTTTGATGTTCAGGTTGGGAGCCATTCCAATTCTTCCGGTAAACGGATCAACCGTGCCGGGGATTCCAAGACAGATCGCTTTCACATTCTTCTCGGTCACTCCCGATTCCAGCATTACTTCGGTAACAATTCCCCAGAGAATTTTTACAAAGTTCGTGTTGCCGTTTTTGGTCTTCGTCGCTTTTTTAATCTTTGTACGAATTCCATCTTTCGAGTTGATTAATGCTGCGAGGATCTTGGTCCCGCCCATATCGATACTGATGATATAATCTTTCATGGTAACTTCCCTTTTCTTTTCATAACGGATTGAGGTTGCTATTTATTATCTTTGCATTTGTTTTTCGTAAAGATACTACTAACTATTGAAAATATGCAACAAGACTTTCAAAATACCAACAGAAAAGTGAAGCCGCTAAAAAAATTCGGGCAGAATTATCTGAAGGATAAAAATATTCTCCGCAAAATTGCCGACGAAATGCATCTGCTGGAAGGCGATGTGGTTATTGAGATTGGTCCAGGTACCGGTGCGTTAACAGAATTTTTAGTGGAAAAGTGTAAAAATATTTTTGCGGTTGAAATTGATTCGCGGGTAATTGCAGATTTGGAGAACCGCTTCCCGGAAGTTAAAACCATCCACGCCGATTTTCTCAAATTTAACCTCGGAGGAATTTTTCAGTCTGCAAACAAAAAAGTTCGTATTGCGGGAAATATTCCTTACAACATTACCTCGCCAATTCTTTTTAAATTGATTGAAGCCCGCGCAATGGTTTCAGACGCGGTGTTGATGATGCAGCTTGAAGTGGCGCAGCGAATTCTCTCTCAACCGAATTCAAAAGAGTACGGCATTCTTTCGGCTTTTATTAATGCCTACGCAAAACCGGAACTGTGCTTCAAAGTTTCGCCGAATGTTTTTTATCCGAAGCCGAAAGTTTCTTCCGCAGTTATGCGTTTTTCTTTTTTTAATGAAACGCCGATTTTGAATGATAAACTTTATCTTCAACTAATTAAAACAGCCTTTTCAAAACGAAGAAAAACATTAAAAAATTGTTTCGCCGATACTATATTTGAAGCGGTTAATCTTAAAGAGTGCGGCATCGATCCATCGCAGCGGGCTGAAACCATACCGGTGGAAGGTTTTATTACACTCGCAAATTATTCTCATACCATCTTAGGAAAATAAACATATTGGCGTCTTCAGTTAAAAAAGTTTTCAATCATTGCTCGGCAACCGATTTTGTCGTAATCGTCTTTTATCTTTTTCTTACGTTATTAAATCTTGTTTTTACGGGAAAAGTTTTTTTCTGGTCCTATCTAATTGTGATGAATATTGTCATTATCAGTCTGGTAGCCTACACCGCAAAGTGGAACGCCGTTTCTCAAACGAAAATTTCACGGCTCGTTCATTACTGGTATCCGGTTCCGCTCATCTTTATTACATTTAAAGAATTGTACTTGATGATAAAACCGATACGACAGGCTGATTACGATTATTTGCTCATTCAAGTTGACCGTTGGATTTTCGGCGTTGATCCGACTGCCGCGTTACATAAAATTGCTTTCCCATTGCTCACGGAATTTCTTCAAATTGTTTATGCAACATTTTACTTTCTCCCGATGATCCTTGCGGTTTCTCTTTATTTGAATAAAAAATATTTGGAAACCGAGTACGTCGTCTTCGCGGTAATTTACGGCTTCTTTGTTTCATACGTCGGATATTTTATGCTTCCCGCGATTGGTCCACGGTTTACACTTCATAATTTTGCTCTTACAAATCAAGAGTTGCCCGGAATTTTTCTTACAAATTTTTTAAGAGAAATGATTAACTCCGGTGAATCGATTCCGTCGGGCACACTCAATCCGGCGGCAATTGTTCAAAGGGATGTTTTTCCGAGCGGACACACAATGATGACCGCAATAGTGATGTATCTTTCCGTAAAATTTAATAGCAAAGCAAAATGGTTTCTCCTTATTTGCGGAAGTCTGCTCATCTTTTCCACAGTTTATTTACGCTACCATTACGTTGTTGATGTACTCGGCGGACTTTTGTGTGTTCCCTTTTCACTCTGGACGGGAAAAAAAATTTTCAACCGGTGGCAAACATTTTCCCATAAAGAAATTTTGTATTAATCTATGCAAGACAAAAAAACTCAAGTTAAACAGATGTTCGATGCGATTGCGTATCGCTACGATTTTCTCAATCATTTCCTCAGCGTAGGCGTTGATGTGTATTGGAGGAAGAAAGCGCTGAAGCTTACGAAGCTCAATAAACATGCGGTTCTTCTTGATGTTGCATGCGGAACGGGCGACTTTGCCATCGAAGCAAAAAAAACCGGTGTGCAAACTATTTTTGGCGCCGATTTTTCTTTTAACATGTTAAAACTCTTCAACAAAAAAAGTGATTGGATCGTCGGCAGAAATCTTCAGATGGTTGCAGAGAAGCTTCCGCTTAAAGCCGAAACGATTACCAACATTACCGTTGCGTTCGGCGTTAGGAATTTTTATAACATCCCGGAAGCGTTTTCATCTTTTCATTCTGTTTTAAAAGAAAAAGGGAAAGCTACCGTTCTTGAATTTAGCATGCCCGCAAATCCATTGATCAAAATGCTGTATCGTTTCTATTTCAAATTTATTTTACCGGTAGTCGGAAGGATCATTTCGAAGGATAAAAAGGCATACACGTATCTACCGGACTCAGTTGAGGAATTTGACAAATCAGTTGATCTTGTAAAATTATTCTATGCAGCGGGTTTCAAAACTGTGCAGAGATACAATTTAACGTTTGGATTAGTCCAGGTTGTAATTGCAGAAAAATAATTAGAGATGTACTTTGAATTTCTCACAGAGGAGTTCGTGCAGCTTGTTAAATGCCTTTGCGCGGTGACTGATCTTATTCTTTTCTTCTAAAGATAATTCTCCGTTCGTTACGTAAAATCCTTCGGCAACAAAAAGCGGATCGTACCCGAAGCCATTATTGCCGTGCAGTGTACATATTATTTTTCCCATCATAACATCTTCCACCGGAATAAAACTTTCTCCATCGTAAAACACTGCGCTGCAAATAAATTTTGCGTAATGCGGTTCTGAATATTGGGATAACTTTTCGAGAAGTAAAATATTATTCTCTTCATCCGTTGAATGCTCTCCGGCATATCGCGCTGAAAATACTCCCGGTTCACCGTTTAATTGATCGACTGAAAGTCCGGAGTCATCTGCAATTGTAGGAATATGAAATAACTCGAAGACGGTTTTAGCCTTTATTTTCGCATTCTCCGCAAAGGTAGCGCCGTCTTCAATAATTTCCGGAACATCCGGAAAATCAGATAAAGAGAGAATTTCAAACGCAGTTTCTGAAAAAACTTTTCGTACTTCTTTTAGTTTTCCTTTGTTCGTTGTGGCAAAGAGTAACTTCATTTTAATCTTTTTCTTCCAACTTCTCTTTATTTTTTTTAATTGAATCAAACAATTCGTCCATCACATCAAACGCGTACCGGAGATGCGGAATAACAATTGAGCCGCCCACCACGAGCGCAATATTAAACGATTCCATCAGCTCGTCGCGCGTAGCTCCTTCGTAAATCGAGCGGTCGATGTGGTAAAAAATGCAATCGTTGCACCGCAGCGCCATTGAAGCAACAAGTCCCATCAGCTCTTTTGTTTTGGTAGGAAGCACCCCTTTTACGTATGCTTTGTTATCAAGCGCAAAAAATTTGTTATAATCCCGGAAGCCGGAATTCAAAATTTTTTCGTTCATCTCCAGCCGGTATGCCCGCGTTTCGGCAATTGATTTATTTTTCATGCGAACCTCAATCTGTTATAATTCTTTTTTTAAATATTGTCCCGTGAGACTTTTCTTCATTTTAATAATTTGTTCAGGAGTACCTTCGGCAATAATTTCGCCGCCGAACTCACCGCCGCCGGGACCAAGATCAATTATCCAATCGGCAGTTTTGATCACATCCAAATTGTGCTCAATGATGACGACGGTATTTCCTTTATCAACAAGTTTATTTAAAACGTGAAGTAGTACGCGTACATCTTCAAAGTGTAAACCGGTTGTAGGTTCATCCAATATGTAGAGCGTTTTTCCGGTGCTCACTTTGCTCAGCTCGGTAGCAAGTTTTACGCGCTGCGCCTCGCCGCCGGAAAGTGTAGTAGCTTGCTGACCAAGTTTTATATAGCCCAAACCGACATCGTGTAGCGCCTTTATTTTTCTTTTTATGCGCGGCAAATCTTCAAAAAGCTCGAGCGCGTCGTCAATCGTCATTTCTAAAACATCGGCAATTGATTTTGTTTTGTACAACACTTCAAGCGTCTCGCGGTTGTACCGTTTGCCGTGACAAACTTCGCACGTAACGTACACATCGGGCAAAAAATTCATTTCGATTTTTTTCAATCCGGCTCCGCCGCAATCTTCGCATCTTCCGGCAGTAACATTAAAGCTGAATCGTCCCGCAGCGTATCCGCGCATTTTAGATTCCGGCAGTTGTGTAAATAAATCTCTGATGAAAGTGAAAAGTCCCGTGTAGGTAGCGGGATTTGAGCGCGGAGTTCGTCCAATCGGCGTTTGATCTATCTCAATAATTTTGTCGATATGTTCCATCCCTTCAATTTTTTTAAATGGAAGCGGAACCAATTTTGATTGATAAATTTCTTTCATCAAAATTTTTACCAGCGTTTCATTTATCAAAGAAGATTTTCCCGAACCGCTCACACCGGTAACCGATGTTAACGTGCCGAGTGGAATTGAAAGAAGTACATTCTTTAAATTATTTCCGGAAGCTCCTTTCAGTTTTAAATACTTTCCGTTTCCGGTTCGTCTTTTGGTTGGAAGAACGATCTGCTTCTTCCCCGACAAATAATCTATAGTTGAAGAGTTACTTCCATTTTTCTCATCCAATAATTTTATTGTTTCGCCATGTGCGCAAACTTCACCGCCGTGCACACCGGCGCCGGGTCCCAAATCAATTAAAAAATCTGATTGCTCCATCGTTTCTTTATCATGCTCAACAACAATCACCGTATTGTTCAAGTCGCGTAGTTTTTTAAGCGAATCAATTAACTTCACGTTGTCCCGCTGATGCAGCCCGATACTCGGTTCATCCAATACATACAACACGCCGGCGAGTTGTGTACCGATTTGCGTTGCGAGGCGAATCCGCTGCGCTTCGCCGCCGGATAATGTTTTTGCACTTCGGTTCAAGGTTAAATATTCCAATCCGACATTGAGCAGAAAATCAAGCCGGGTAATAATTTCTTTTAAAATTGGTTTGGAAATAATTTCATCATTTCCGCTCAACCGGATGGAAGTAAAAAAATCTTTTGTTCTGTTGATCGAAAGAGCAGTAACCTGGCTGATATTCAGATTTTGAAAAGTGATAGCAAGTGATTCTTTTTTTAATCTGCCGCCGTTGCACGTTGCGCATGTTTTTGTATTCATGTACGATTCAACCCACTCACGAATTTTTGGCGAAGTTGAATTGGTAAAATTATTTTGCAGATAGGTAAAAATTCCGGAGAATTTATGGTGATAGGTTACCGGTTTACCGCTACCGTACGTGTATGAGAAAGCTATTTTTTCTTTCGTCCCGTCAAGTAAAATTTCTTTCTGCTCTTTCGTTAAATTCTTTAACGGAGTATCGAACGTGAATTCAAATTTTTCCGCGACAGCTTTTAACTGTGTAAATATCCACGTTGAGCGCGGCTTGCCTAAAGGGGCAAGTCCTTCTTCATTAATTGATTTGTTCCAGTCGGGAATTATTAAATCGCCGTCAATTTCTTTCTTCTCGCCAAGCCCTTCGCAGTCCGGGCAAAATCCGTACGGTGAATTGAAGGAGAAAGAGTTTGGCGCTAATTCCTGGTAACTGATCCCGCAATCGAGGCAAGCGAGATGCCTGCTGAAAAGAAAATCTTTTTCGCCATCGTTAATCACCACGCTTCCGTTGCCGTAATTTAGCGCTACTTCAATTGATTCGGTGATACGCGCGGAAGCATTCTCATCAACTTTAACTTTATCAATTACAATTTCAATGTTATGAATTTTATAGCGGTCAATTTGGTAGCCTTTGGTGATCTCGCAAATCTCATTATCAATTCGTACGCGAAGAAAACCGTCATTTTGAATTTCTTCAAACAACTCTCGGTAATGACCTTTTCGCCCGCGGACGACCGGCGCGAGAATGAGAATTTTCTTCCCGATCATATCCCGCAAAATTGTTTCAATAATTTGCGTTGACGATTGCTTTGCAACCGGTTTGCCGCAATTATAACAATGCGCAACACCGACTCTGGCGTAGAGTAGTCTCAAGTAATCGTAAATTTCCGTTACCGTTCCCACGGTTGAACGGGGATTACCGGAGGCTGCTTTTTGTTCAATTGAAATTGCCGGGCTTAGTCCTTCAATTGAATCGACATCCGGTTTTTCAAGCATATCAAGAAATTGCCGTGCATAAGCGGAGAGGCATTCTATATACCTCCGCTGCCCTTCGGCGTAAATAGTATCGAATGCGAGCGATGATTTTCCGGAGCCGGAAAGTCCTGTAATTACGGTTAAACTGTTGCGCGGAATTTCAACATCAATGTTTTTAAGATTATGCTGGCGCGCCCCTTTGATAATTATTTTTTCAGTTTCCAAGTTTTTTGTAAGTCTCTATTTTTAAAGAGTTATTTTAGTAATCATTATTTTGAAAAACAAGTTTTTCTTCTGCAAATGTCACAATCATTTAATACAGTACAACAAATTACGATAGTTGAAGGTTTCAACGAGTATCTTTTTAAAGAAAAAGGATCAAGTTTTAACGGGCAGGTCTTCCCCGTTCAAACCGGAAGTGAAGCGAAAAATCTTCTTGCGGAAGCTAAGAAAAAATATTTCGACGCCACCCATCATTGTTATGCTTACAAATGCGCAAACGGAGATATAAAGTTCAGCGACGACGGGGAACCGGCGGGAACAGCGGGAATCAGAATCCTAAACGCTATCTCGCACTTTGAATTAACCAACGTTTTGGTAATCGTCATCCGCTATTACGGCGGTACAAAATTGGGTGTTGGTCCCCTTGGAAAAGCCTATTATTATGCCGCTATGGAAGCCCTTGAGCAAAGCAAAAAAATTGTAAAACATCCTGCACAAAAAGCGCTGCTTACTTTTTCTTTTGAACTTGTGAGTATTGTTTACAAACTTTTGGCCGAACATGAAATAAAAATAATTGGCACTGATTATTCCGATCTCGTTTCGCTTTCCGCAATCATTAAAATTGAGATGCTTGAAATGATAAAAGAAAAACTAACTACACTTTCCTCGGGACAAATTGAAATGACCACCGCACCGGAAATTATTTTTATCTAATCCGTTTTAAGTGATTGTCATAAATCTTTACCCATTCCAGATCATTCAATAGTTTTCGCAAATTCATAAAAGCTTCGCCCGACATTCCTAAATATTTTTGTTCAAATGCGTGTTTCATATCCTCCGCTTCATTTTCAATATAACGTTTCAAATCAGTTGAAATTTTTTCCATGTTCTCAGTCAGATCATCCTTTATTTGCTGGAGATTTTTTATTTCCGGATTGGTGGTAGATTGTTGAATAACTCTCATCAATCCTTGCACGTATTTAGCGGTAAACGCCATTGAGAAAAATAATTCCGCTTTGGCTGGAGATACTGCAATTGATATTAGCCAGTGCAAATCTTCTTTTTGCAGCAAGTTGTTTTGAGAAAATTGCTCAACGCTCTCGCAAAATGATTTGCTATCTTCAATCATGCTTCTCATTCCGTTTTTTAGTTTTTACCGCCAACCCGATGCCGTCTCCAATGGTTAAAATGTCTGCATGCAAATTTGGTTGACTCATAAAAAGCTTGTTGAATTCTCTAATCATGGTTGTTGAATTTTTATATTTTTTCGGAACATGAGCGGCGGCAGCGTAACCGTGCCACAAAAGATTATCGACAAAAAGAATTCCTTTTTTCTTTAAGAGCATCAGCGAATAATCAAACAGACGTTTGTAATCTTCTTTGTCGGCGTCAAGAAAAATAAAATTATATTTCACGGAAAGATTCGGCATCAATTCCAGGGCATCACCTTTGTAAAGAACAATCTTTTCCGATAAGCCGGACTTTGCAAAATTCTCTTCGGCAAGAGCGATGTTGTCTTCACTTTTTTCAATCGTATGGAGAATTGCTTTTTCAGAAAGGTTGCGAGCTATTCTAATTGATGAATAGCCAATTGCCGTTCCAATTTCCAAAACACGTTTAGGTTTTGCAAGCTTAATTTGCAGCTCAAGAAAAGATGCGGCGTGTCGGTCAAGGATGGGAATTCGGTTTTCAAGTGCGTACGCTTCCATCTCAAGGATTAACTTGTTCTCCTCATTTCTAAAACCATCTAAATACTTAAGTTGATTTTCGTTAATCATAAATGCACGCCTTTCTCTTTAAATTGAAAAAAGAATTTTATTTTCCCGAATGCCCGAATCCTCCTTCACCACGATGGCTCTCGTTTAGATTTTCCACTTCGGTAAATTTTGCCTGATAAACTTTTGAAACTACGAGCTGCGCAATTCTTTCGCCGCGGGAAATTTTGTAATCTTCTTCACCAAGATTTATTAAAATTATTTTCACTTCACCGCGGTAATCGGAATCGATTGTGCCGGGGGAATTAAGCACCGTAAGCCCATGTTTAACGGCTAGACCGCTTCTCGGGCGCACTTGAATTTCATATCCTTCCGGAATTTCTACGGAAAAGTTCGTCGGCACTAATCCGATTTTTCCTTTTGGAATGATCATCGCTTCTTTAACAGCGGCGGAAATATCAAGTCCCGCGCTGCCGCTTGTAGCGTACGCCGGAAGAGAAATATCTGCAAATTCATCCGACAATCGTTTCACACTAATTTTTAATTCATCCATTACTTTTCTTTCTTAAAAAAATATTTTTCATAATCTTCACTTCATTTGGAGGAATAATGTTCAATCCGAATAAGCCGCCGATAAACATCAACAGCAACCCGATTTTATAAAACAGTTGCACCATCCCGAAAAATCTTACCGAATAAAAGAGAACGGCGACTGCAATCAACAAAAAAAATATATTTCCGATCTTCTTCCATTCATAGGTAATTGGAAAATGTTTTTGAGAGACAAAATAATAACCCACCGCCATTACTGTGTATGCGGCTAATGTAGCAATTGCAGCTCCGGTGATGCTCAAAATCGGAATCAACAAAATATTTGCAACTACATTCGTAACAGCGCCGGCGCCCATCAACAAAGGCACTGCCGAACTTTTTTCTTTAATATAAATTGCGGCGGAGAAGTTGATATAAAATCCGTTAAACAGATATCCCGCCAAAATAATTGGGACAATGGAAAGTCCGCTCCAATATGCCGCGCCGATGAGCGATTTTCCGTGAATAGAAAAAGTTGCGAGATCATTTATAAAAAGCGAAAGAAAAAGTAAAATGAATGTTTCCGCCACGGTAAACATGGTGAACACTTTAGAAAATAATTCTTTTGCGTCTTTGTCTTTTGCATGTTGAAGCGAAAATGGCTGCCACGCATATTGGAACATTGAAACAAACAGCATCATAAAAATACCAAGCTTGTAATTGGCATTGTAAATGCCAAGCGTTTTCAAGTCGGTTAAATGTTCAACAATCGGACGATCGATCACCGACATTAACATTGCGGCAAGTCCGCCGGGTAAATAGGGAATGCCGAATTTCATCATTCGTTTCAACACAGATAAATCAATCTCAATTTTCAACTGAGATAAAATATCCGGCATTAAAATGAGAAAAGTTATACCAGAGGCGATGAGATTGCTGATAAATATGGCTTCTATTCCCTGCTTCATTATCAGAATCAACACTACATTTAAAATAATTGATAAAACAATATTGGCGATTTTAATTGCCGAGAATTTTCCGGCTCTTCGTGCAACCCGCAAATAAATGAACGGCAAAACGGAAAGAGCATCAAAGAGAATAATAAAGCCGGTGATAGTTAATAAATAATTGTACTGATCCGGTACGGCAAAGATTTTATTGATATATTTTCCGGCAGAAAAAAGAATTCCGGTTAGCACAATCGAAGAAATGATAAGCGTTAAAAAAGAGGAAGAAAAAACTTTTTTCTTATCTTGAAAATCGTCTGAGGCAGCATATTTTAAGTAAGAGGAATCCAATCCGTAAAGGAAAAAAATATTCAGCAGAGCGATAAGCGCATAAAGATTGGCTACAATTCCGTATTCTGTCGGCGGAAAAATATTTGTGTAAAAAGGGACAAGAAGAAAATTTAAAAACCTTCCCACCATTGTACTGATGCCGTACAAAGCGGTGTCCTTAGTAAGTTGTTTTATCTTCTCTCTCATTGATGCCGGAAGGTGTAGTGCTTCATCATTTTATTCTGCCGGATAAAAAGGAAGAATAATATCCATATAAAATTTTGGCGGACGTGTGGGGCGTTTGGTTTCTGTTTTGATAAAGAGGTGATCGGTAAATCCTTCGGCAACAATTTCTTTTGCCGCGCTCTCTGCCTTTCTTATTACATATTCAATTCTGAATTTCGGATTTGGAAGTTCACGAACGAGCGTTTCAATTTCAAGTAAATCATCATAGTGCGCAGGTGATTTGTATTTTACCGAAGCTTCAATCACCGGAAGCTGATAACCGTGATGTTCAACTACGCTGTAGGGAAGTCCGAGCGAACGCAGTAATTCGGTTCTGCCTACTTCAAAATATTCAAGATATTTTCCGTTGTACACGAACTGCATTTTATCGGTATCTGCGTAACGCACGCGAATGTTAGAAATGTGTTTGAGCATTTATGATACTTTAAGCGGCGTCTTTGATATCGGGAATTAATTGTGATAACACCAATTCCGGATTATAAATATCAATTAAAACAATTTGATTGTTTTTAATCTCGATTGTGAATCCTTCTTTATTTATCACTCTATCAGGTATCCCGCGGAATTCTTTTTTTATGAACAAAATACTGCCGGTTTCGCCATCTACTCTTTTATCAAAATCTTTTAATGTTATTTGCATAACCATCTCCCATTCTTTTTTCTGTGCTCAATCGTTTCCATATCTGTTCTATATACTGTAATTACTCTTTCTTCTGATTTATCCAAAACCACTGCAAATAAAATTTCATTTATCACTATTACTTGAATAACACTATTTTCAAGAAGGTCAACGAATGAATAAAGTTTGTTGTTTAATTCTTTAAGAATTAATTCCTTTTCAAGTTCATAAATAGAAATTTTTATTTCAGCATGTTTTGTAAAATACATTTAGTTTGCCTACTATTCAATATACGCTCCCATCTTCCCAAATTTTTCCAATCGCATATCAACTAATTTTTCCGGTTTGATTTTTTCCAGCAATTGTAATTCTTCCAATAAAACTTTTTTCAATATTGATGCGGCAAGTTCCTGATCTTTATGGGCACCTCCAAGCGGTTCAGGAACAATTCTGTCAATTACTTTTTGCTCGAGTAAATCGGGAGCGGTTAATCGCAACGATTCCGCAGCTTGCTCTTTATATTCCCAGCTTCGCCATAAAATACTTGAACAAGATTCCGGACTAATTACGGAATACCATGTATTTTCAAGCATCAAAACTCTATCTCCGATGCCAATTCCCAAAGCTCCTCCGCTCGCGCCTTCACCAACGATAACAACAATAATTGGAACTTTCAAGCGGCTCATTTCCAATAAATTTCTTGCGATTGCTTCAGCTTGCCCGCGTTCTTCTGCTTCAAGTCCCGGATACGCGCCGGGCGTATCAATCATGGTGATAATTGGGCGATGAAATTTTTCAGCAAGTTTCATCAAGCGTAACGCTTTACGGTAACCTTCGGGATTGGGCATGCCAAAATTTCTGAAAAGATTTGATTTGGTATCACGCCCTTTTTGATGCCCGATGAGCATCACCTTGTAATTATCAATTTTCGCAAATCCGCCAACAATAGCTTTATCATCACCAAACGTTCTATCGCCGTGAAGCTCAATAAAATTTTGCGTCATCATGTAGATATAATCAAGCGTGTAGGGGCGTTCCGGATGGCGCGCAAGCTGAACGCGCTGCCAGCGGGTCAAGTCTTTATAAATCGATTCTTTGAGTGTTTCCACTTTATCCTCAATTATTTTAATTTCACCGGCGATATCGAGATTGTCCGAAACTTTTTTCATCTCGGCTAATTTTGCTTCAAGTTCGTAAATAGGTTTTTCAAAGTCTAAGATCGTTTTTGCCATGGGTTATTTCCTTCTTGCCCTGAGCAAGAAAAATGTTTTGGTTAGAATTTCCAGATCGAGCCAAATGTTCTGATTCTTTGCGTAAAATATATTCAATTTTTCCAAGTTTTCCTCGTTCTCGGAGTCGGTGAACCAAATTCCCGTAATTCCTTTTTTCCCTAAAAAAAGATTCGAAGCCGCTTTTTCTTTTGGACCGACAAAGCTAAAAGTCCCCGATATCACTTTAGGAATTTGTAAAAAAACCTCACCGATTTCGGATCTCTTGTGGAAAAGATTTTTTTTCAAAGCGAAAAACGGATACCACGTGAAGAATAAAAATAAACCGAGCAGCAAATCAAAACTTCTTTTGATAAATCGGTGTCCGGTTTGCGAAATGTTATATGTAATTTCAATAAACGGAATATCTTCGAGAAGAAAAACCGAAGACTTGCCGACGAGAAAATCGAGATTAGAACCGGCAAGTTTGAATTCAACATTTTCCTTCTGGCAGTTGGCAACCACGCTCATCATTGCAGTGTACGAAACTTCTTCCGATGGAAAAATCACTTCACTTATTTTTTTTTCGCGGATTACTTTTTGAATGTTCTGCAAACTGCCGATAACTTCAAATGATCCGAAATGCTCGCCAATCTCTTTACGGGTTTCCGAAATCAACCCGATAATTGAATGGTAGCTTGTTGATTTTCCCTTCAACTTTTTTGCGATTTCGAGAGATGAATTTGTAGTGCCAACCACAAGTGTTTTTACAATTGTTTTATCAACTTGCGGTAAACCAATTTTGAAAATCAGTCTGAATAAAATACGCCAACCGGTAAAAAGAAAAACCAATACAATAAACGTTAAAAGCACAACTCCGCGGCTGTAGGCAAAATCTTTAAAGAAATAGGTGAGTGAAGAAATTACAAAAAATCCGGAGAGGAGCGCGGGAAAAATCCGCAGAACCGGAAGTGTTTCTTTTTTATAAGCTCCCGAACTCGCACTCACTAAAATTTGCACTAATGCTGGAATTGTATAAACAATTAAATGAGTTGATTCTGGGAAACCTCTCCAAGTCCGAAAATGAGTGTAGAGTTTTTCTGTCGCGAATAAAGAAAGATTAAAAAACACAAAATCCAAGAGAACGGCAACAAATGTTAGTTTCTGTTTACCGATAAATGCCAAAAGCTGCCGAAAAATAATTGCCGTGCGCAGAATGATTTCAACCAATAGCGACGAGGCGAAATGCTTCTTCACAAAAAGATGCATAGCAGAATAAAAAACTTTTGTTTCATCCAGGCTGCTACGTTTTGTACTTTCACCTTTGTAATGAATGATGGTGGTATCGTGTACGTAAAAAACTTTCCATCCCGCTTTTTGCACACGGTAACACCAGTCCAAATCTTCACCATACATAAAAAACTGTTCATCCAACCCGCCGATTTTTTCGTACACCTCCCTCTTCATCAACATGAACGAACCGGAAATTGCGTCAACTTCGTACGATTGATTTTCATCAAGATAGGTTAAATTATAGCGAGCAAAGAGTCTGCTGTTCGGGAAGAGTGAACTTAATCCGCTTACTTTGCAAAAAGATGTCCACGGACCGGGAAAACTTCTTCTGCATGCTAACTGCAATGTTCCGTCGGGATTCAATATTTTGCATCCCACCATCCCAGCGGAAGAATTGGCATTGAAAAAAGAAATCAATTTTTCAAACGTATCCTCTTGAACGATAGTATCGGGATTGAGAAGAAGAAGAAATTTTCCTTTCGCAATTTTCAAACCAAGATTGTTTGCTTTGCTGAAACCCAAATTCACTTTATTGGCGATGAGTGTTATGTGCGGAAATTTTTCACGAAGCATTTCCAAACTGCCGTCATCGGAACCATTATCCACCACAATAATTTCCGAAGAGAGTTCGGTGAGTGCTTTAGCCAGCGATACAAGAAGATTTTGTAAAAATTCTTTTACGTTGTAATTAACTATGATAATTGAAAGGTCCAAGCCGGCTCAATTTATAATAAGT
>Ga0172370_10002331_pt1 | contig 27568 bp, 39 predicted proteins | sample LakKiv5m_FD_114538 | JGI IMG/M metagenome (GOLD analysis project Ga0172370, IMG submission 114538) | Freshwater microbial communities from Kabuno Bay, South-Kivu, Congo - kab_022012_11.5m | ecosystem: Environmental > Aquatic > Freshwater > Lake | place: Democratic Republic of the Congo...
AAATCGGCCCCAAAGCCCGCAACTGCTGGAGGAAAGAACTCAACTACATTACCATCTATTATCTTAACATACATCGCTTGTATTCTACCGCTTCCAATGTCCGGATCACGTTTAACTAAAACGACTCGCCCCTTGTCTTCTATCTCTCTAATAGCAATCTTTTTTATAGTATTGTAAATTACTTCGGGTACTTTATATCCTTTTGAAATGAATTCTAAAATCTTCCTTGTTTCATCTATGGTAATAGTATCAACCATCCAAGTTCTCCTATAAATTCTCTTTAATATATACATAATTCCCACAATCCCAAATTCTATCGTAACCGTTAAGTTGCATATTCTGCCACTCCGTTAGATTGGGATCAAAGGATTCCAATATGTTTTTTAATTTGTGCTTCTGAAACGTTATTCTATTTATTCTATCTTTCTTTTCCTTAAAATAATAATAAGACGGATCTGTCTCTCCTACACGTTTAAAGCCAGACTTTGAATATCCAACTCCAGTCCCATATCTTCTGTCTACATAAGTTATTATGGATTTATCAGCTATCTGACTTAAAAGCTTAGATAGTCCGCCAACGACAACAGTATCTATCTTATTACAAAATCTCAGTATTTCCAAGTCATAATTTTTATTAAATCTTGGCCTACCATATACTAACAAAGAAACCAATTCATTTTTATAATATAAACCTATAGATTTTCCGTTTATAATTCCTTGTATATGATTGTCTTCCAAAAAAGATTTGCACTGGTAATTGGTTGGAATTCCTACAATACATTTCCTTGCTGGTATCTTAGAATAGATTAACCCTATCTTAGATCTCAACATTGATTTTACTATATTCTTTCTTTGTATCCACTCGTCTTCGAATATATGTATAAGATTTATTCCTTTCAATTTACATAGCACGGTTTTATTTAGATGATAACTAGATATTTTTCCCCCAGATGATTCGGAGTGCCAATGCAATCCATCAAATTCTATAGCTAATTTCTTATCTGGAATATATAAATCCAACTCGAGACCTATCAAACTTCTATCTCTTCTGATTATATTTCTTATATTATTTTGAACTAAGAACTCAAACAATTCGTCCTCGTATTTAGACTTATTAATGTTTATAGGAAAACATTTTTTACACCTAGGAATTCTTCCATTATTCATATGATCCAAAAATTTATTACCACATTTTATACAAATAAAAGAATATTCTTTATCAACACCATCATATTCATTTGTATTGAAATTAAATTCTACCAGCCCTCTAAACCTATCCGACCTCAATAAAAAGTTAAAATTTTTCACCCTTATCTTATTCTTATACTCGTCTGTTTTCATATAATGATCTGAACCATATTTTTCTAATGAAGTCTTTATAACTTTTTTCCGTATTTCATTAGACTTAGTAGGATTATCTACTCCATATTTCTCAAGCATTCCCTCTTTAATTCGATTCTTTCCTTCTTCACTAGAAAAGAAATGCTCCGAACCGAATCTGTCTATACAAGTATCTTTTGCTTTATCTTTAAATTCCCGAACTTTTAAAGCACAATCCACCCCGTATTTGTCGATGAAAGTATTCTTTCTTTTATTTATTATCTCTTTTGATGTACAAGCACATTTCAGAGAACAGAATCTTTCATATCCTTTAAAATTTAGAAATCTTGTTTTGTTGTTGCAGTTTTCGTTATAACATATTCCATTGTTATTTTTATCTGTCATTATATATTTTCTATAATATTCTTCTTTACTAATACTTTTATGCATGGATGTAATATGTAAAGACAATCCTGTTAGCGTATTAACTTCTTTTTCGCATATTTGACACTTATACTTTAACATATTTTAATCCGTTTCTATGTATTCTAAATAACTAAATTGATTTCTAGGTATGTAATAACAATATAATTTCTAACAGACTCCATTTTATCGAACACCTCTTATTGTTTATAATTTGTCCTTTTATGGATTAATATAGATTATTTCACTATATATATAAAAGATTGAATAAGGGTATATAATTTTAAAAATGAGGGAGAAACGAAATGACAAAAGAGGGTAATCAGAAATACGGGTTCAATCCCCATATTTTTTCATATTATTTTAATTATATATATTAAATATTGTAATATGATTTATTTAATTTAAAGGATGTAATATGATTTATAGGGTAAGTATATCCAGCTTATGATTTACAAAAACATATTTTTTAATCCATATGAAGCAGTTACGAATAATAGAAAGAATTTAGAATATACCGTTGTGTACTGTGGAACAAATAGAACAGCTTTTTTAAGTGAAAAAATCAATAAAAAGACTATTATAGAATGTTTCAAGGAAGATTCAAAAAACATTATGGATAATACGAAAACTATGCTATCACTAAAAGAGATATAAGATGGAGGTGAAATATTTTGAATACGAAAATAACAACAATCGATGAAATGATAAGCATACTATCCGAAAAAAAGAAGGAGATAGGAGGAGATGCTATTATTATTTTGTCGACGGACTTCTGGAGAAATGGAAGAGGCTTTCGTAATTATGATGAATATTTTGCTTTTCATGGAGTTTGTTATGAAAAGCGGGTAGTCCCAAGAAATTCAGATAGTATAGGCTCCTGGGATTTTGATGGGGCAAAAGGATACGATGGACATCTAGCATTATTAATTCCTATATTAATAGGAGAGAAATAACAAAATTAAACTTTTAATGGGCCAATAAGGAGGATATATTATGTAAAAAACAAATCATCTTTTCTAACAAATTTCCTATCCAAAATATAAAATAACCGATGTATATTTCTTATTGGAGGAATTATTATGAAGAAATCTCGTAAAAACAAAATTATAAGTGAAGCTCGATTAATCTCCTCTTTAGAAAGAATAAGAATAAATGAGATTCTCTGTTCAAATCCAACTCCTTCAGCCTACGGTTCGGATGGACCGGATCCGGAAGATATTATTTGGGAAGAAAATAATCCGGAAGACAAGAATAGAAAAATATACTTGAGCGATTTTATATATTGATTTGTGGAGACATCTTAAATAAGGGTGTAGAAATACACCCTTATTTTTATTAAATTTAATAAAGATCAATTCTAAACTCTATACATCCAATTCTTTTAACCTTTCCAGTATAACCTCTTTTCTACTTTCTATACTTATTCTATCTATTACATCGTCTATACTAGTAAGTTCCAATAGATTATTCAAAAACGTTAATTGACTACGAAGATCGTCTTTTTCATTATACTCATCTACCAATTTTAATTTCATAATATTTCCTATGTTCTTTCTTTATATGTAATGATAATCCAAAAAACCCATTAACTTCTTTATTACAAATACTACAATGAATTTTAATGTCTAAAGGTTTAGATTTATATATAATAATATCATTCATAATCTTTTACCATAATTAAATTCCCACAATCCCAGATTCTGTCATAACCGTTAAGTTGCATATTCTCCCATTCGGTTAGATTAGGATCGAAGGATTCTAGCTTGGATTCTAATTTGTGCTTCTGAAACTGGAGTCTATTTATCCTATTTTCTCTATGTCTACAAAAATAGTAATAAGATGGAGGAGACTCTCCTATTAATTTAAATCCTCCATTTACATATGAATTTCCTGAACCAAATCTCCTATCTATGTATGTTATTATAGAACTCGATTTCATTTTAGATAATAATTTAGATAGCCCACCAACAACAATGGTATTTAATTTATTACAAAATCTAAGAATTTCAACTTCGTATTTCTTATTAAATCTAGGTTTTCCGTATGTAAGTATAGAAACTAATTCGTTATTATAATATAAACCTAAATGCGTTCCATTTATAAATCCTTGAAGATGGTTAGAATCTAAAAAATTGAATGCCATATCTTTATCTACAGGTTTGAGAGTACATTTCCTAGCTGGAATCTTGTTAGTTACTAAATTTAGTTTGGATTTAATTACAGATTTAACTACTTCCTTTTTAAATATCCATTCATCTTCAAATATATGAATGAGTTGAATACCTTTTTCTTGGCACTGAAGAGTCTTATTGAGATGGTAGTTTTTATCTTTGCCTTGTAATTCAGAGTGCCAAAATAAACCATCAAATTCGATAGCTAGATTTTTGGAAGAAATGTAGATATCTAATTCATAATTATTTGGAAGAACAGATCTTGTATTGGATACAACATCCGGACAATACTGAGCAATGAATTCGTAAACTTCTTTTTCTAAATTTGAAGAACTGTTTAATATAGGAAAACAAACTTTACATCGAGGAACTCTACCATCACTTAAATGATCTTCGAATACATTACCACATTTAATGCATTTCCAAGAATATAAATTATCTACTCCTTTATAAGTACAAATATCAAAATTAGGAGAGATTACTCCTCTCAACCTATCGGAATTCAATAATCTACTAACCATCTTTTCTAAATTTAATTTTCTATTTTTCTCTCTGATTTCCTTATTTTTTGAGGGATTTTCGTATCCGTATCTTTTTAGATTAGTTTTTTTTATTTTTTCTCTAATTTCATCTGACTGTAATATATACTCTGTCCCATATTTTTTTATATTAGCAACCTTGATTTTTTCACATATTATTTTATTTTTGAATAGAGTATCACATCCATATCTTTTTAAATTAGTTTTTTTTGTTTTTTCTTTAGTGGCTTCACACTGAGTTGCATACTCTGTTCCATATAATTTTAAACATGTCAACTTTCTTTTATTTCTTATTTCTTTATTTTGTAACGGGTTCTCTGTACCATATCGTTTTAAATTAGTTTGTTTAACTTTATTACGAATTTTCTCGTTCTGAATAGGATTCTCCACTCCATACCTACCAATATTAGTCTTTTTAGACTTTTCTTTTACTTTTGTATTTAGTAACGGACAGCCAATTCCATACCTTTCTAAATTGGTATTTTTGACTTTTTCTTTAATTATTCTATTCTTCATTGGATTATCTGTTCCATACTTTTTCATACAAGTGTTTTTCATTTTACTAATTACATTTTTATTTTTAGAAGCACAATCCACCCCGAATTTTTTTATATTAGTTTCTTTTATTTTATTCTTAGTTTTCTCCGATTTAGACGAGCAAGAACTGCAACAAAATCTGAAATACCCTCTCGATATTTTATAAAAACTTGTAGAGTTCGAACAGTTTTTGTTTTCACATATTCCTTCACCCTCTTTTTTTAAATACTTATCATAATATTCTTTCTGTTTAATATTATGACATTTCAGATGTATAGATAGTCCTCTAAAACCTACATATAAATTTCCACATATTTCACATTTGATTTCTTTAGTCATTAAACATCTTCATTCTTTAACATATCTCTATATATTTCTTGTTTTCTATCATTCCATTTCTTTATCAAATCAAGAACCTCTGATTTACATTTTATCGGAGAAAGCGATTTATCACATTTATATAGTTCATCTTTTGATTTTTCGATAGCTTTATCTATAGCTCTAATTTTACAATCATTCAATTTTCTTCCAGTAAGACCTTCGCAACTGGTATTCATCCATCTTTTCCATGCAGTATAAGCTAAAATTGCTATACCTAAAACACCGGCCCCAACCGCTAAATATTTCGCGTTCCAATTTTTCGGATTTAAATATTGAAGCATCATACTATAAAAACTATCTTTTTTATTGACTACATCCTTAGCCTCCCCAGTATTATTAACAATTACAGCAGTATCACTTTTAAAATTACCTTTAGAATTTACGGGGGAAATTACTTTATTTAATATAAACAAAAAAATAGATCTGGCTTCTTTTATATGATTATCAATAGTAAGTATTTTAGTATCCATAGCCTTTAAGACTTCCAAAGAATTTTTAGATACTTTCCCATCATATATTTTTTCCATCATATCTACATATGATATATAAAAAGAAATTCTATTAGCTTCCATAGATGTTAATATTTGTATAGAGTTATCTAAATCACTATATGAAAGTCCTGATAATTTTCTCATATCTATAACATGTTTATTGAATATTGAGATAATTTCTGATAATTGTCTACCAAAATTTGATATCAATATATCTATATCCTGGTCCGACAAAACAACTCCCTTTGAATCCGGTCTATAATATATTCTACCAAAATCTATTTTTGGAACGCTCCTTAAAGTAGTATCTATTGTAGATTGAACATTGAGTAATTCAGATTTATATAATTCTAAATTCTCTAAAACTTTTTCTACTTGTCTATCGTCAACAGAAGAAGCTAAAGTTCTAGCAACATTAGCTATTCCGTCCAATAATCTTCTATATACAGACTGTACATATCTTCCCATTCCCAAAAAATTTTCTCTATCAGCCGAATATAGTTCATTTAGATCCGTAAAAAACTCAAATAAATTACAAGTATTAACTTTATAAAGCATGTATTCTTTAACAACATTATCTGGAATTGTTCTTTCTACTTTCTTAAGAATAGATACCTTTTTATCATCATCGTAATTAGACTTGAGTACATAATTCCTAATATCCTCTCTAAGATATGATACACATTTGTTATAGATATCTACTGATATATTCATCGTTACTCTCCAACATTTAAAGATTTCATTAATTCAAATTTCCTATCTTCCCATTTTTTAAGAAGTTTTTCCGCTTCTTCCATACAGTTTTTCGGATTTGTTGAATATTGACAATTTTGGATCTCCTTTCTAGAAGCTTCTAATGCCTGATCTACGGCATCAATTTCGCACTTTATTCTCTCATTTCCAGTGGCAGATTCGCAATGTCGATTCTTAAACCATTTTTTCCAGACATAATACCCACCTAGGCTTATTAACCCTAAGACGGTTCCGACACCTAGTATTTTTCCTGCATTTCTAAAAATAACATCAGTAACAAAATTAGAAACTCTGTATGTTATAGGGAAAAATACCTGATTGAAAAAGTTATTTATAGAATTCATAATAGATCCCGAACCAGTTACAGTCGGATCTGATTGTATAGGAAGAATCTCTTTTACAGCATCATCTTTTTTTACTTTTAGATACAACTCATTATAGTGATCAGTAGATTTAGCAAAAGCAGCAAATCCTTTTTTTGTTAGAGATGTAATTTCTGCATCACTCTCTTTCCAACCAGGAATGTCATATGCTATACCAGCAATAATATCTCCTCCATAGGCAACTGTACTCATAGGAAATCCCGTCCTCATTGATACAAGTGTTCCTATAATCGGAATTCTTCCAAGATTACTTTCATCAAAAGAACAAAAATGAGCCAATTTATTCACAATATTATTATAATCATTAACATCATTAATAGATAAATCTGGTTTGGACATTAACCTAACATATTCTCTTTCAGATTCGGTCTCCAACCCATCTAATTTCCCATAATTATATTTAACTAAATTTCTTAAATTCAATAAAGATTCGTCCAATTTAATTCTTTCATTAGGAGTAATAGTAGAAGAAAATTTTATACGTGAAGCTATATTTGCATAAGCTTGAGCTGCCAATCTTTTCGTAAAATAAAACGATAATTTACCAATATCATAAATCGAGCTAATTAAAGCTTTCGGCATAGCTTTAGAAGGTACTCTACCTAGATCTCTTTTTATAGCATCCCAAGCTTCTTGACATCTAACATAAGAATCCGTAATAGATCTACTAGATTCTACAAAAGTATCCCAAGCAAGAGATAGACCTAAAACAACACCTCCATATCTAGCTGCTTTCATTCCAACAGACATCTTTTCAACTTCATCCCCAGCAGCCTTCTCGGTCTTTCCAACTACTTTTTCAACCCCAGCAGCCAATTTCTTCCCTTGTTGTTTAAAATACGGCATATTGTTCTTTAGAATACTAATACCACCAGCTCCAACCTTACCAAGTCCTCCTAATATTTTTTTCCCAGATCCATATAAGAAGGGAAAAGAAATAATTCCCTCATTAATATAAGCATTCTTCATGTATTCTATTAACCTATCATCAGATATATGAATATCGTCAACTTGTTCTATTAACTTTGTTTTTTTCTTTGTTGGAATGTCGGAATCCAAAATCATTAATTTTAATGATTCTTTAATCCCTTGTCTTCCAAAAGAAACGACATCTGAAGCAGTTTCCTTAAAAATCCTTTCGTGAAATTCTTCGTAATTCATATTATTCCTCCAAATTATCTTTTAGATAAATATTCACTCTTTCTTTTTTTCCATTCTTCGATCATTCTAGAAACAGTATTCTTGCATCCTAAAGGATCTACAGTATTATCACAAAGTCTAATTTTAGACATTATATCAGCCAAAGCTTTCTCGATACCCCTAGCTTTACATCTATTTAAATCCGCTCCAACCTCTTTACCACATCGCTCCTTCCAATGTCTTCTCCATATTATATTAGCACTCTGATCTATTGCATCCGTTATCTTACCAACCATTTCATTTCCACCGGAATTAAATGTTGTATTAGCAGATAAAGCATCTTGATTTCCCATATTAGGAACTTCTTCGGAATTTATATCCATAGGATACATATTTTTAAAATTCTCAATATCTTTTTTGAGATCTATTAATTTTGAAAATAACCTCTTCTTATTATCCATAGATATATTTGGAGTTTTTTTCATTAACTCGAAATTACTTACAATTACATCATATCGATTCTTTATATTTCTTAATTTTCTTTTTTTCTCTATCGGAAGAAAAATTCTATTATAAATAAAAGGATATAACGTTTGTTTAACAAAAGATATCATATTTCCTATAGTTTCTAAAGGAGAGAATAATATATTAACTTCTAACAGCTGCAATTGTTCTATTTTATCATCTTCCGTCATACTACTCTCTATAATAAATTTGCTACATATATCGTATAATTTATTCTTTAGTTGTTCAAATTCGAGATCTTTTTTCATAATTATACTAACATTAAACTCTCTTTTCCTAAATATTTTTTCACTTCTTCGTGAAATTCGTTCGGAATCGATTTGGAGTAGGGGGAATTTGTTATCCCATATATTAAATATGGTTCGAATATAGAACATATACTCCTAAATGGTATGCCAACTTCTCCAATATTTAATTCTGGGTTTGGGGCTATAACAGCTCTAGCAGAAAAATCAACTCTCTTTCCTAACATCTGATTTCTTATCATTCCATGTTTTTTAGCTACCCTATTCTTTATTTCCTCATATACATCCCGAATAAGAAGCTGCATTCTATATGATAGAACATCATAAATAGCGCCACTAACAGATCTTATTTGTGTTGATAGTTCAATAACCCGTCTATAAAGAGAGGTCAAAGCATCCGTCACGACTTCTACTCTTTCTCCCTTTTCTTTATCTCCTGTAATAGTAACATTTCTGTATACCGGAGAACATACTAACAATCTATTTACAAAAAAAAGATCGTTCTTTATATTATCATACAATTTATTTATTAACTTTCCTCGGGTACCTTCGTCAGGATTCCTAAACTTAATCCTATCTATATTTTCTATCAGATCGGTAAAACCTTTAAGCTTTCCTTCTTTACCTTCTTCCGGTTCAACTAAACCAAGTTCATCGTCTATATTATAAGTCTCGTCTCCAGAAATTAATTTAGTAATCCTTCTCTCTATCTTTTTAGACAATATATCATATAATACAGGATGAATTATCTTACAGTTTAACTCTATCCAAGACATAGACTTACTACGATCCACTGAACCCTCCAAACCAAATATATCTTCCGATAAAAGTCCCTGCGGGTGAAAATTATAGGTATGAGACAAAAATAATTGATTAGAGGTAATGGGACCAGTTAATTCGTTTTCTCTTATGAATCTATTAACATCTATAAGTTTAATCATCCTTATTATCCAGTCATAAAATTTGATGAATTTTAATTTTCCCAGTCTGGGTGCCCAGGTCTTCTAGCTATCGGATACATTTTATTTCCATTCAGAATATCTTGAAGATAAGACGAAATGGGGGTATCTGTAGAATTTTCCATATTTGCTCTTTTAGAAGATGCGGACTTCCTAATTCTATCCATAGCAAATTTATAATTTCGATCCCCGGTCATTTCATATAATTTTACACAATAATCAAAAACTGCCTGCATATCCTGAGCAGACATCTTACATAAATAAGTATCGGCATCGGTAGCATCCATTAGTTGTGGAGACACGACTAATTTTTTAATTCTTTCTAGATCATATTTTGCAGATATATTCATATCATCAACTCCCACTAAATCTATTTGAAATTTGTCCTCAAAAAATAAAGATTATCTGTAATTGGAAATGAATACCTTCACCAACAAATTAGTAAAGGTATTCATTCTATATATCTAAATGTTATTTAGATATCATCCAATTTCCACAACCTTTACAAAAAGACTTCTTATCTTCCAATATATTATTTAAAAGAGACATTTTTATAAGACCATCTCTTTCAACAAGATCCAACGCATTTATATTATGTACTCCACGTATTCTATCACACAACCTAACAGTTCCATCAAAATCTATAGATATATCTGTAAAATCCTTATCAACTCCGCAGTCGAAATTCGATGGAAAATTATCGTAAAAATTCCAGGGAATGCTTTTTTTCATATTTATATTTAATCTAGAATTAAAAATTTTTCTAAAAAATTCTCTGGTAAATTCATTATTTTCAATAATAGCATCATCAGAATTTAAAGCAGAAAAATCATAATATCTATTTTTTGCATATTCCAAAAAAACAATATTGCATGATATTCCTTTGGAATTTAAGAAGCTTATAGTTTTATATAATTTTCTTTCTGAACCTTTATATAAAACGACATTACAAACTGGATTTATTATTAACCCTTCATTAATTAAACTACTCATAACATCAACGCCTCTTGTGGCTCTATATAGAGAATCATCAGTTAAACTATAAGCATCATTCATATGAAATCCACTATCTACAGATAATGTCAAATTTTTTAGTGGAAATTTGTTATCAGAAAAATTTATAAGAATTTCCTCTATAGAACCACAACAACCAGATTCTATTGTGTAATTTATATTGAGTATATTCATATATGCAAAGAGATAAGTCGCTTTTTTATATAAAAAAGGTTCTCCCCCTTTCATATAAATATGAATATTTGGATTGTTGCTTTTTAGTCTGCCAGCTAACTCTATCCAAAAACTATGCTCAACTTCTTTTTCATTACACGTTGGTCTTATATATTCATCCGGTCTTTCTGAATAATCTATATCTCTAAATCGACAATAATCGCAATGTAAATAACATCTTCTAGTTAGATTAAAACTAGCTCTTTTCAACATACTAAAAATACTCCGAATCAGCCATATCTCTCATATACTTAAAATCATCATCAATTTTTCCACTATATAAATTATTAAAAAACTTTGTAATTTCAGATTCTAATATATTACTTTTTATTTTTTGCATAGTTTTTCCAGAATCAATATAAATAAGATTTTTCTTAGAAACTGATAAAACTCCACATATAGAACTCATTATTCTATATCTAAGAAGTCTACAATTAAAACCGAACAATAAACTATCATCATTTAATATATTCTCAAGATTCCGAAGTCTATAAGAAGATTTGGTAGAAGATATAATTATATTATCATCTCCATCATACAAATCATCAGAGATATCAGACAGCCTAACCTTTCTTAGTCTAACATCGTTCGTTTTCGGATAACCGATTAACAAATCAGTTATAAATGGGTATTTTTCATAAAATCCAGTATTTTTAGCTAAGGAATACATAAACACGCTACTTAACATAGCGTGTTTTGGAGGTATTGTTAATAAATGTTTATAAGGAATTTCTAATACATTACTTATTATAGGTAAATTTACTAACTTCATATATGGATATATTATATCTATATTATCTATTCTATCCTGAAGTATATCCATTTCGAATTGAGACATTTTTTTCTCATTTAATATATTCATCCCAATACTCGTAGACTTTGACAATACATCATTACAAGTATAAACAAACAAAGAATATTTATTATGAAGAGCGGAGCCTCCGTATATATCCTCAGTTCCAGAAAATGCTTCTCCATATATAATTTTATTATTATGAGCTGTCTTCATTAACCAGCTTATAGATCCATCAATAACATTATTAAGAAAAGGAATTGGATTTACATTAGGATCCAAAATAGAGAACAACTGGTTCATTAATCTATTAAAAATTACCATAATATGGAGATCGGGAGTTCTTCCTGTTTTTATCTCACACAAATCCCACAAATATCTGTCCATTAAATAGGACTTAAATGTTCTAGATTTCATTAACTGAAATATCTTATTTGTAATCCCTCTTTTTAAACAATTATCAACAAAAAATCTAAATATTTCTTTGTGTTGATTTTCCGGCGGGCGTAATCCATTTACGTTTACTCCATTTTTTCCTTTTTCTATTTTTCCACCATCACAAGAAAATATACCATATAACTTCAGACAAGCTGAAGATATTGATATCTCCTCTAAATCTTTTTCGTCAAATATAATACTAGTATTAGTGGTCTTTTTTAAATTTACAAAACTACTATAATCTATGTTCTTACTCTTGACATATTTTTTTGCATAATCAAGAAATATTTCTTTATTATTATACAAAACCTCGTAATTCAACCCTGACTTAATATACTCATCAAATAAATTCTCAAACCAATCTGAAAATCCTAAAAAATTCAAATTCAATTCATCCAGAAAATTTGCCACAATTTTAAAATCGTTTGTGAGAGAAGAAGGTAGTAAATTAAATTCTCTTACAGGACTATCTGTGTTAACTATCCCATTCTCTACTTTACACAAGTTCCATATTTTCTTTTTTCCAGTAGGAACAAGTTTATACATATATTTCTCCTATTTATTTATAATCTGACGAAAAATTCCCGTCTCAGTCTGAAGTAAATATTCTAAGAGTTTTATAATAAAGCTACAAGTTTAAGTTTTTCTGAATTCTCTAAATTATTATCATTTAAAATTATTTTTATAAGGCCATCATAATACTTTTTAGGATTATTTTTTATACTTAAATTAGATTCTTTAATATCAAGATGCGTATAGACATCGGATATTGCTATAGATAAGCTCTTTAGTCTAGCCTTTTCACAACAAGAACCATATCTAAATTCCTTGAGCAACGGAAATGACATCGCTAGGTAATCGAAATTCTCGGATAAATTTTTCATAACTCTCCTAATTAACTGGTCTTAATGAAAAAAAATAATGAAGCAGTAGAAAAATGTTAATCTACCGCTTCAATATTTAATATATATAATTGAAAAAATTATCTCATTGCTTTTTTAGCTGTTCTCATCCCTTTTGATTTATATTTTTTCATCAAAGCCCTCTTAGCAGACATGGCCATATCTCTTAATTTTTTATACTTTTTATACAATGGATCGTTTATTTTTTTAGCAGTTTGCAGAGAAGCCAGACCAGCAAAAGCTTTTATCTTCCTCAATTTAGACATCTTAATAGTTGAAGCCCCTACTTCTTGTAGAAGAGAATCTATCTGACTTTCTATCTCTGTTTCGGTAAGTTCTTCAGATTCCTCACAACCCTCACATATATCTTCTTTTTCTTTCTCAGTTTCAAAATCAATTATACCACTTATCATATCACTTACATAACTCGACATTTCGTAAATCCTCCATAAAAAACTTTAAAATTTGTCCTGAGATATTTTAAGTATCTCTATTTCCTACCGGTTGAGTCGGATTAGAATTTCTAGCACTAAAAGTTATTCCACTCTGTATACTTGTTCTACTTCCATCTATTCTCATAGTTCCATTGGAGTTCAAATGCATTCCATTGGACGATGATATGGCTGTTTGGGATCCGCTCTTTAAATTCATCCCCTCTCCACTTTGTATATTTATAGATTTTCCTGCTCTTATATGAATATCATTCTTTACATCCACTGATAAGGATCCATTAGATTTTATATTTATATTTCCTTCAAATTGCATCTGTAATTGACGTTCATCTATATCTATATGAATATAATCTCCTTTATATGTACGAATCAAAATCTTTTCTGTTCCGCTTCTTTCATCAAACAAAATAGTTGTTTTATTATTATCTATAACATACGGAAGATTTAAATTATCAGCCCCCGATGGATCAGCCCCCTGATCCATTCTAATTTTCCCATTTATCTCTATTCTTTGAGAATCGACATCATCAGATACAACTATACATCTACCCTCTCTTGTTTTTAATATAGTATATACCTTATGCGGCTCATCTACTGATAATTGTTCTGGAGGCAATCGTGTTTCTTCCGAATTCCAGGCACACATATAATATGGATGATCTAATGAACCCCCCTCGAAAAATACTAAAACATTTGAATGTAACGGAGGAACATATACACTTCCATGATAATAACTAGTTTTACCTGGATCATCCCAGCTTCTCCCACCGAGAGGATTATTAGCTGGATATGCAACTAATCCATTAGACAAATAATTATAATCTTTATCGAACTCTTCCCTCATTATATCATCTATAGAAACTTTTATAGCTCCATAATCTTTCAATTTCCCAGGAGGAATACTACTAGAACTTCCGGTAATATCCGTAAGAGGAGCATCTTCTAAATCTACTGCTACAACTTTAGCTCTATAAAAACCAAAATATTTTTTAAACTGCCTCATTATTGTTTTTATCCTTTTCAGAATCATCTATTCCAAAGGTATTTAATTTATATATTCTATTTTTAAATCTTTTTATCAGATTTGAGATTCTCTGTTTACATAATTTTTCATTTTTAGATCTATTACACTCTGATTCTTTCCTTTGTAGATCTTGAATAGACTTGGTATATACTTTTATATAACATCTCTTTCTTATTTGTACATTACTTATGTTCTCGCAACTCTTAATTGAATTTGCAAGAGTGTATCTTATATAAGATTCCAACCATTCACCAATACTACCACCAATAGCCGTGTATATTGATGTTCCTATAAAAGACCTCCCAACAAAAGAACCAGCAATTCCTCCAACAGTTCCACCAATAAACCCCTCCGACAATTTTCTTTTTATATAATTACCAACAATCATTTCAGTGACTCCAAACCATAAAAATACATTTTATCATAGATATCTTTAGACTTTTTCATCCAATAGTTAGAAAATATATTATTTCCTTTTATTGAAGAAGCTATTATAGTAGAAAACAATCTACTAACATCCTCAAACATCGGTATAGATACTACATTAGAAACCTTTATTAAATCACTAGAAAACTTATTTTCGGATATAGACATTATATTATTATCTTTTATACAATGAAGAAAATCTACTGGGTTAGAAAAATCATAATTTAATTTCAAATCTTCATATTTAATATTAAGAAAAGAACTCACCTTGGATCTAAACCTGTCATCAATTTTATAACCAAACATTCTTTCATGAACATACATAGATATTATAAATCTCAGTTTCGGAGTTAGAGAGCTAAAAGAACCAACCAGACCGGACTTTTTTCCAAACATGTTCATAAATGTATTAAATATAAATAATGCCACTTGATCTTCTAAAGAATCCTTTATAGATTTATCTTTAACATATTTAGTAAAAGACAAAGCGTATAAATACGAAGAATATACATCTGGAGATCTAAAATCTGAAAGATGTGTAACATTAAATACCGCAACATTCACTACCGGAATAAAATTTCCAGTACAAAACCCCGGAAGTGGATAATCTGGCATATTTATAACTAAAACATTTTTTAAATTAGAACTTATTAATGAACTAAATCTTGAATTGTCTGTTCTGTCAAATGCTCTAATCAAAACGTGTAAAAAATTTACATCGTTCTTATCTATTATATACGGTTGTAAGGAATTCCTAGATAGGGTATATACATTGAAATTAGACCCTGTTCCTAATAACTCTAAACTACTATTAACTTTCATAGCGAACCTTTGATATTTATTAAAATGTTCCAAGATCTACGATCTGAGTATCACAAGTAACCTCGTCGAAATTTTCAACTTCTGTTATTATTGGGACTGTTTCATATCCATAAATTCCCCCATCCAATATATCATCATTAGCTGGTTGACATTGATCACATCCATTTTCTGGATACAAATAAGTTATATTTATAATATCTTCAGATTGTAAAATATTATCTAATCCATTACCATAAATACAATCTCCAGCACACCAAGAAATTCTTTTCATCTCACTAGCACAAGTTCCGTATTTTAATATATAATCATACCCATATGAACTCAAAGAAGCATAACCCTCAATTTGAAATTGTATAGATGTAAAATTTGCAGGTTGATATTTTATATCTACATACTTGTTAAATATATCTTCATCAGTAAGTGTAAATATTTCTTTAACTTCCTTCAATACACACTCTTGTTCTATAGTCGAAGAATCATCGTCAAAATACTCCTTTGATTGAATTCTCTCCCCTTCGTTCGAATCCAAAGGATATCTTTTATAAAATTTAGATTCAAAATAATAAGAATCTTCGGAACTTTTTTCATAATAAAAAATTCTATCGGACGCCAAATTTTTTACAGTTCTAATGGAAGGTATTATAACTTTTCTAATCCCATCAAAATCTTCTATCGAATCTATTTGATTTACATATAATATTATATACCAATATGTTACCGTACCATAATAATCATAACTAGTATAATCCGGTCTAAATTTCCAGGATTGTCTCCAATCAACTAGTTCGCTATTCGACAATAACAGATATAGATTTCTTTCCAACGTAGAAATCTCGAACCCCGGAAATATTACGCTCAAATTTCTATCATTATCTATATCAACATACCTATATCTAAAATTATCTATATCTGATGGAGAACTGACATTTGCTGAAGATTCATTATCTATATTTGTATAAAAAGCCATTATATTCCCTTATATTTATTCTTAGTCCAACAGTAATTATTTCCCCATCCACAAGATTCTATAGTCACAGAAAGTCTATCATTTATTTTTTCCAAATCTTCGTCATCCAAAAATGATATATATCTATTCTTAAATATTTCCCAATCGCCAGAGACATATTCCATAGGAATATTCAGACAATCATTATGAAATTTTTCGTGCATTGAAGATATCAAAGGAATATATCCTACAACGTTTTCATAATGAACTAATAATACATCCTTAACTATATCAAAAGAACAAAATTCCTTATTACTAGATAAATAATTCATACATATCACCTTAGTTATATCATATAATGTGAATGGATGATGGTGTATTTCTACAGTAGTTTCTGCATTTATTTCCTTTGTAATCTCACATACATGTTTTCCAAGAACATTTCTCAAATAACTAACCCATATTTTATATTCAGGACACCCGCGAATCATTCTAACACAACTCTTTATAAAATAATTTTGATCTTTTTCTTCTTGGAAATCTTTCCTATATAAAGATAGAGTGTAAGGAAAATCATTGGAGCTTAACACCATTTTTTCCTTGTTAGATTTTATTTCCGGAACTTCATAATCTCCAAATATAGAAGATAAATCATCTACTTGACTCCCTAAAACAGACTCTTCCATTACTGAATTATTCATTTTTTAAATCCTTTTATAAAAGTTTTAATTGGAACTTTACTAAACGGACCTTTAGCAAATCTGCTAAGTTCCGTAAAATCTAAAACATTTTCTAAATCTATCAATTTTTTCAAATAAGAAAACGGTACACTCGAACAACCTAACATAGACAAAGAACAATATGAAACATTTTCTCTATTATTATCGATTACTATAATATCCCCCCAACCAACGTTAGCTAATCTTTTATATGATTTATAGAAATAATCTATGTCTATATTAGCTTTTTCTATATCATCAACTGTAAATACTACACAAGTTGCCCAAGTCGTAGAAGACGATACGTCACCCAATCTTTTCTTTATAAAATTAGGACTAGCTAAATCATAAAATGATGGAGAAAATAATATATCATCGGTAGGAACTATTCCCGGATCGTTAACATTTGGAGACAATTTCCATATTTTCAACCCTACCTTAACAGGTCTTCCACTATATATATTCTTGGCTTTCGTAAATGGTATAATCTTCTTCTGTATCCAATTCCATTTGGATTTTATTATTCTTTTTATTGCTGGAATAATTCCTTTTTCTCCATAAACTAATATAGTCGATAATACATTTTCCATATCTTTGAATGTATATGGTATACACTTTATACCTACTGTGAATATAGACTCATTAATAGAAAACTCCACCAATGTTGGTTCAAACGATATGTTATTATAAAATGTTACTCCAATAGGCAGTTGTATCTGATCCTTTTTTATAAAAACAGGTTTTAGATCTTTATCAGATACTGTTGGTTCTCCTAATCCAGCTTCTTTTTCCTTTTTTTTTATATCTAAATCAATAGATATTAACTTCTTCCTCATCTCTTCTGCTTGAGATTTATTTTTCTCTTTTTGTATCTTAGCAGCTAGTTCGTTTCTCGCATCAATTAACTCCAGCTCTTTTTCCAATTTTTTTCTTTGATTTTCTATATCAACGTTCTTCAATTCTAGTTCGATTTCTAGTTTACGCATTTGTAGTGCATGTTCTTTCTCTTTATTAACTAAATTCGTTCCCAATTCAATATCCATATTACCTAATTTCCGCATCTGTAGTTCGTGTCTTCTTTCCTCATCATTTTCATACTGTTGTTGTTTATAATTTACAGAAGAACTTCCTTTTCTCTCATCATCATTGTCATCTTCTTCATCGTAATTATCTTTATATTTTTTTCGCGGTTTGTTTCCACGCGCCTCTAATATTGGAAATATAGAAGAATTACCAAGACTTTCTACAGACACACTTTTAATATATCTATCTTTAACTAGTAAAGTAACTGCTTCTTTAAACACATTTCTATAATTTACAGCTATATTTCTTTCTATCAATTTCGCAATAAGAGGAACCATTCTATCTGGAACAGACTCACTTATCAGAGTCGGAACTATAAATATTGCACTCATGTTAATCTCCTAACCATAATATATCTTTCCCTCTAAATCTATCTTCCAATACAGGTATTAAATTAGAGATAGAATTTCTAATAATAGGAATCTCGAATTCCTCTTCGGATTTTTTCTCTATTTCTCTATAAAAACTCTTATTGGTAGTAATTGTTTTATCCGAATGTAAAATATCCAATATTCCGTCTATAGTTATCTGCTTCGGTTTCGTAGAGAACATTATCTATTTTCTTTTAATTTTAAAATTATATCAGAATAACAATGATCTATAAGAGCATCCCTAAATAATTTATGTGAATCGTATAGAACTTTAAATTTCCAATTTTCAATAAGTTCTTTATTAGCCATCTGAACCGCTGTCTTCAACAATACAGAATCCAGTATTAAAGCTTTTTGTCTTTTAGATACAACATAAGAACCAAGAGACGTTTCTGTCAAACCTTGTACCTTCCCAATCTCATTAATCTCTCCTTTTAATGATTCTATAGATCTAGAATCTTCCATCAAAGATTTTACCTCATCTTTAGAGATAGAAATAGTATCCTCGATATAATCAATCATTTCTTTAAAATTGTTGTATACTCTGTCTTTTGGTTGAAATTTAAGTAAATTATACATTTCAAAAAGATTACTCATAAATGCCCCTTTGGACGTTAAATATGCCATATAATCTCTTTCCTTGAGTTCTTTTTTCGGCGTCGTTTTATATAACGAATAATCTACCAAATACCAACTTTCTATAATAGCTCTCTTCATAGTTCTATTCATATTAATCTCCTAAACATAAATTAACTGTAATTTAAAATTTGTCCTCAATTTTTAAAATTTTTTCTATATATCTCATTAATTAGAGAATAAATTGATCCTTTATCATATCCATTGGAGATATCTATAAAATTATTAAAAAAATGGAAAGACTTGGTTATAAACTTATTCTCGTTTAAAATTATACATCCATCATGTCCAATAATTAAATAAGATAATAATAGGAATTCACTTTCTGTAGATATAATAAGTTTACAAGAAGATATTTCTCTTATTACTCTCATTAAATTATCTATTCCAAAATTTATCGGATTTTTTACTTCAACCGTAAATGGTTCTATTTTTGTTACTTTATTTTCTATACAATCATGTTTAAAAGAGTTAACATTAAAATAAAACTGATCTATATATAATCCAGAATCTGATAGTTCATCTATTATATCATCTATAATATGATAACTTGGTATTTTATATTTATTTAGAAATGAAACACCAACTTTATCGGAATATTTATTATCTACAGATACATTAAATCTCATTGGAGTTAATATATGATTCTTCAAGCCTAATATATTCTTACCAAAGGTATTTGATATATTATCTGAAATATCATTGGTTATACTATTTCCTAGATCAACTACGGTATCGAATTTAGAAAAATATATATCAAGATCATCTCTTCTTAATATGTAAAAAGGTATAGATGGTAATAGTATTTTTAAGATCTCTAATTCTGGTGATAAACCAATAAAAATCCTTTTTGTTGTACACTTACAAATATCTTCCACAAAATGTACGAATAATAAAACATTAAAAAAATCAAAATCCTTAATGGATATTAAAACCTTAGTTCCCTTAGATAAATTTATACTTTTAATAACTCTATTACTTCTACTCGTAAATTTCTTAATATCAATATAAGAATTCATATTTATGGTTCTATCTTTGAAAAATCAGTAGAATTATATTTATCTAATATCTCAGTTTTTATCAATTCATTTAAATTCGAATCAAAACACTCCTTAAATTCCGGATCTTCTCTATATATTTTGATAGTTTCAAATTGTCTAAACTTTTTATTCCTTGCGTATCCAACCATATTAACCCAACCACCACCAACATCTATTCTCCCATAATTCTTTAGAAACTCATAGTTACTCCAAAAATTACTAAAACCTCTTTCAAACGAATATACCAAAGATACTTTGATATTAGAACAAAACAGTTTATTTTTAACTGATTTTAATTCTACCCTAAATCCACTAAATTTATAATCGTCTTTAATATCCGTAGTAGAACGAAGTTCAAATAACTGAATACTATTGAATTGAAGAGCACTTCCCCCTGGAACTTGTTTATCGCTCATAAATCGTAAATCTGCCTGCTTTCTAACTGGACCTATATTAATAACAGATCTCGTTTGATTTACAGCTATTAAAGTTATATTATATTCCCCCAATAAATCACAGGCTTTGGATAAATTAAAAGATAGAACTCTGGCTCTTTCCGATATAGCTGAATTAAGATCCTCCGTTTCTAATCCTTTCTCTGTACTGGTGTTAGCTATACTATCCCAAACTATCATAGAAGGAATTTCTTTTAGCTCTTTTCTAGAATCTTTGAATGAACAAAGAGACTGTATACATTTCAATACCTTCTCTACTGTTATATTTTTATTAAATATTTCGCAACCTGTTATACCTAGTTGACTTAACCTCTCAGTTGTTATAGAATTTTCTGTATCTAAATATACAGATAAAAAATTGTTTCCAAATCTTTTCTTTCCTTCGGATAAAAATTTAGCTGCTAACATGGACTTTCCACATCCCGGATTTCCTACTAATTGTATTAAACTAGTTGGTATACCACCACCTATTGTGGCATCTAATATATCTAACCCACTAGGAATAATAGTCTTACGATTTATTTCACGTTGGTCTATTCCTCTCTTGTCAGATTTAAGAAATTCTCTTAATTTTAAATTGATTTCTTCTGTTTGATTACCTACAATAGATAAATTAGATTCTTCTGAATTTAATACATCTTTCTTCTCTACTTCCAATCCATCTTCAATTTGCAATTTTGATTTTGCCATGTATATCTACCAACTCACTTTCTTCTTTTTTATCTACATTTAAAGATTCCATAGCCTCGGCCAACTTAGCTATACTTATTTCCGATACATCTTCTCCAGAAGATTTACGAACCAAATCAAACTCAGTTTTTATCGAATCGTCTATCTGCTTTCTTATACTAAGCTCAGAATTTACTATCTCTGTTACTGTTTTCATCTTTTGTTCCAACAAGTATCTATGTTTAAAATCGTTAGATCCTGGTAGAAGAGCCTCTAATTTAGTCCTAAACGATATTATCTTCGGTAAAACATCCTCCCGCAAACTATCCCTATTAACTTTAAGCTCTTTTATCAGAGAATCATATTTAGACTCATTTACCATAACTACTCCAATAGAATCCTCATACTTCCAGTTGTGTTATCAGGATGATTTTTTGGAGATTCTTCAGTTTGATACAAACCAATTTCGGACTTTTTATCATCTTCTTTATTATCTAATTCATTATTATCCAAACTATCTTCTTTTTTAATTATCATCGAATTCATTCCCCTTCCATAAGGCATATTTTAAACAACCGATTGCTGTCGCTGATAAAGGATCTTTAACCTTTCTAATTTCAGATATACTATAAGGAAAATTCTTAACTTCTTCAAATTCTTCTTTAAATAATTCTAAAAATCCTGGAACCATTGAAGTTCCACCAGATATAACTATCGGTATTTCTTCATCTATCTCCAACCCACCATTGCTAGATTTAAACTGTTTATCTATAGACTTAATAACGACTTTTATCAGTTCTACATAATAACACTTTAAAGCTTGTAATACATTCCTATCTTTTTTCTTAAATTCCTTAAATGAATTTTCGTTTAAATTTAAATGCTTTTCTTTTATACTGGTTATTCTAGAAACTGAAACATTTGTATAAGCAGAACTACAATTATCTATCCAATCTCCACCTTTATCTATAGAAAATTGAAGGGCGTTTACTCCTCTATACAAACAAGCAATATTAGTTAATCCACAACCAAAAGATATCCCTATGCCACTATTCTTTTCTTTCTTACAGTCAGAAAAAACAACAGCAGAAGATTCATTTAATGCTTTAGACTTGTATCCAAGAGACGATAATATATTAGAAAATACCTTTTCGTGATAAGAAACAGAAGAAGAAACTTTTCCTATAATTGGAGCTGGAATAGAATATACACAAACTCCATTTTGGGTTTCTTCAATAAGTTGTTTAACCATCAATCCTATAATATCTTGCGCATCAACCTCTTCTGGAGATATAAGACCATCTTTCATTGGTCTTCTCGGTATTTGATTAAATATTTGGTTAAATCTAAAACTATCTTCGCCTATTACAAATATTTTATGATCATCTCCATCTTCAAGAGTAACATAATCCAAATCTGTTTTTTCTAATTCTGTTATAGAAATAGTATCAGAATCTATTTCTGTAAACATATTTCTATTACTCTTTATTTCTATGTTATCTTCCCCCAACGATTTAGCGGAAACCAAATTCATAGTTCCCAAATCAAATCCATATATAGATTTCATTTTTAACTCCTCTATTTAATCTCCCATTTTTAAATCTTCTTTTACGACTACCTTTTTTCTAGCTTTTTTAACATATCCACCGATATCTAGTTCCGGTATAAACTCTGTAACTTTTTCTGATTCAGATTTCTGTTCAACAGTTCCTTTTGTATTATTAGATTTTCCTTCCAATAAAGTATTTAGTATCTCTTTTAATATTATAGAATTTTCTATCACCGTAGTTCTAATTGTTCTTATTGACTCTATTAATTCTTCCTGATTCTCAACATTCTCCTGTCTAATCAAACTTAAAGCTTCGGTAATATTATTAATAATATCTTTATTGAATAAGATATCACGCTCCACTTTTCCTAATCTATCATATATCTTCATTTTTTAAAAACCCCGTTAAGATTAATTTTCTTCTTTATTTTTTAAAAGAATCCACGTATCTAAATCAGTACTTTTACTTTTATATCTTATTAATGTAAATTTTCCATCAGCTACCGGTCCACTTACCACAAAAACTATCTTATCATTATTCCAAAATAATATTACAGCTCTCCCTTTTTGAATCGACCTTATAGTTCCTTCTCCGTAAGTAGGTTTTTTATATATACTACCAGATCCTTTTATTCTTTCCCTATTTATATTAAGCCACTTAGATGGATGATCTGGAGTCTTTACTGCAAGCAATTTATCTTTAGAATCTTCTGGAAATCTAGCCTTTGGAATAGCAAAAGAAGATAACTTAAAATTATTTAAATTCTGTATTCTTAAATCATAATGACGACCGGCTCTTTTGGCAAAATGTTCATGTATTATATAATTTGTAGTAGTGATCATCATTAATGTACCCCGTTTTATATTTGTCCTTCACTCTACCTATCCGTCTAGATTATTGATATGATAAACTAAGTCGAGCTAGGTTAAAAAACAAAGTATATTATTTGGATCTAAATATATAGACTTTATTTTCTAAAAATCTCCTTTTGAATCTATCAAAAGTTATAATTTTTAAATTCCTCTGTCTACTCCTCCATCAAAAACAAACTATTAATTTTTGAATCTTCATACACTAAACTAACAATTCAGCTTTGGAGTTATTCTATCTCTCCATATACTATTGTTATAGGTACCTCTAAGAAATACTTTCATAAATTCTCCTATTTATTCTCTAAAAATATAGATGGGTCAGATTGAATTATACTATTAAAATCATAAACTTTAATTTTTTTGACAAAAAAGTAAGCAATTGGTTGTATTATATCCGGAAACTCATTTCCAGTCAACATTATATCTTTTTTAAAATTCTGTCTAATTATCAAAATAAGAACTTTGTTTATTTCTATAGCTTTACTATTATTAACATTCCACCACCACGATACACTATTTTTTATCTCCATACCATTAAATAAAGACCATATATTAATATCCTTATAACACTTGCATTCTATCAAATATTTTCTGGAAAAAAAATCAGACTGTGGAGATGTACTAGTTATATCTCCAGCCTGATTTTTCGTATTCAATCCTTTTTTTAATCTTTGTGTAAATCTTCCACCACTACTTGAGGTTCTCCAGAATAAATCGTCATCCTTACCATAACTAAGCCATAATGATAGTTTCTTACAAATTTCCCTTTCGAAATTATTTCCTTTGGTTTTTGAATTCATTTATTCTTTTTTATTATATTTAAATAGTTTTATGAATAAGTCTATATTATTTTTACAAAAATCCACATATTTAAACATCTTCAATAACCTTTACTCTACAAAAATATATTTTGTAATATATTCAGATTGTAATTTCATAATTGACGTAGCATTCTTTTCTTTTTTAGTTACATTCATTTCAGCAAGACATTCATCAGATGTCCACAATTTATTTATATACATTCCTCTTACTAAAAATATATCCTCATTTTCTATAGTTTTAAATATTATATCAAATTTATTAGTGAAACACGCTCCAGCATCAATCCAAAGAACATTTTTTCCAAAATTTACCGGAATTTTTTACTGCAAACAATTTATACCCATGATACATAGGATTCATATATTCAGGGAAATAATTTTTATAAACACTATCAGGATATTTTATTACTTCAACCTTATGATTTATAATATTACACCTGAAACAAATATCATCCCCGTTTTTATATCCAACAACAGATACAAATCCAAAATTAACATTAACCTTATCGATTTCTTTAAACTTATTCGTATACAACTCCGATCATCTCACTCAACATATATTTAGTATTCCCATTATACATTTCGTAATATTTTAGATTCATCAACAAACAATTCTCTATTCTACCTTTTCTATAGAATATTTATTATCTATTTTCTTCTTACCCTCATTATATAACCAATCTATAACATCTTTAGATAACCATACTCTCCGGTTTGAATATTTAGCTTTTATAGCTATACACTTATCGTCCACCTGATATTGATAGCATCCGCCGTCTTTTAATTTAATCTCTTTCATATTCAAACTCCTTACTTAATATTAATCATCTAGGACCTCAAAAAAATTCGTATTATCTATTCTCTGTTTCTAGATCCTAAATAAACTATTTCCTCTAAATTGAAAATTACCTTTGCTCCATCGTACAATTTTCCCTCTACCTGTAATTGAGATGTAATTAAATTTATTACTTGTTTTTTGGTACACTCATTAAAAGGTAATTCCGGTGTAAATTCCACTTTTGTAAGCTCGATTTTCATTTCCTACAACTCGAATATCTATAATCTTCATTTTCTTTTCCTTTATTTAAATTTTATTATTACCGGCTGAAAAGGAATTCCTTTTTCTGTTCTATACGGATATCGTATTTCCACATATTTCCCTATTAATTTATCTCTATTTTTCCACAACTCGATTTTTTCTTTATCTGTTATAAAACCACTACCAACTTTAAAAGAATTTCCAGAGTCGTCAACTACTTTTAATGCCCCCAATATACCTTTAAGATTTCCAAATTTATCCTTCTCTTCCAATAACTCAACAATTTTATATTCATCTGTTTTCATTGGTTTGTATTTTAATACACCCAATGACCTTCTTCCTTCTTTATAAAACCCATTTGGATCTCTTATTATAATACCCTCAAAACCCTTATCCATAAAGACATCAAGATATTTCCATATATCTTCTTTTTTAGATTTAAATGTAGGGACTTTTACTAATGGAGATTTCAAATTCGGAAATATCTTCGACCTCAAAATTTGACATCTTTCCTCGAATGATTTATTTTCTATAATATCAAATATAAAAAATTTAATTCTCTCATAATCAGAAGAAATATTCTTTCTCATCACAAAACTTCTAATTTTTTGCAGAGACATATTCGGAATATACAATTCTCCATCCAATTTATAATTAAAAATGCCACAATCTCTAATTTTTTTAATTATATGAGGAGCAGACAATATTTCTTTATCATATTTAGAATATAATTTTCCATTGATATAAATACATCTGAATCCATTAAGTTTGGGTTGGATGTAATAATAAGTAGTATTCCAAGAATCTAAAACTTTTTCTGAGTAAGGATATACAAACATTCCCATCATGATTAAATATCCACTACTTTGGTCCAAATACTAGAATCATCAAATGGTATTTTTTTACGCTTTTTTAATTCTTTTTTAATTTCATTCGCGGTCTCATTTATTTTTCTTAGATTATCTAAATATTCTTTAGATTTGCAATAATCCCTAATTCTTTTTTTAAATTCTTCTGATAAATTTGACATTTAGTTACTCCTCACAGTAATAATATTATATTTCTATACCGCAAACAAAAGAATCACAAAAAGTTATATTATCATCACTATATATTGGAATACAATTTTTCAATTCAAAATTCTTACAGTTAGTTGAAGTAGTCCTATATTTCTTATCCCGTATGGAATTAATATATTCTAGTTTATCATATTTATTGTTCTCACACATATGATTTCCGATATTATTATACATAGCCAATTCATCCATCCAATTCAAATGTATACAGTTTATACAAAAACACCAATTCCCGTTTAGATATTGAAATACATAAATAATTTTTTTAAATATATTCATAAAAACACCTTTAACTAATAACTAAAAAAATTTCTCCATCTTCAATTCCTTTATTCCG
>Ga0172370_10002335_pt1 | contig 27549 bp, 27 predicted proteins | sample LakKiv5m_FD_114538 | JGI IMG/M metagenome (GOLD analysis project Ga0172370, IMG submission 114538) | Freshwater microbial communities from Kabuno Bay, South-Kivu, Congo - kab_022012_11.5m | ecosystem: Environmental > Aquatic > Freshwater > Lake | place: Democratic Republic of the Congo...
AGACCATACCTTAACCCAAAGGGTGTTCTCAAAGCCCAAAATTCTTAAGATCCCCCATCCCGCTCAAGTGGGGTGAATAAAAGGAATTTTGCCCCGTCTTTGAGAAAGCCTATCCTGAAACGAACTGCCAGGCGGGAAGTTCATCTATATCAGAAAATTAATAAAAATGTAATCACAAAACGATTGCTCTTTCAACCCTTAAGATTGTATAATACTAAACAATATTACTTGCATATCTGGCACTCCTGACCTCGTACACCAGAGGATAAGGCTGTTGATTCAACATCAATAAAAACTTTCACCTGGAAACGAACCATGAAAGTGTTCACCAAAATCCTGCAAATCATTTCAGGCATCATCCTGGTTGCAGCCCTTATAGGGTGTAGCAGCATGGAAACTCCCAATCTGGTTATTACTGAGACACAATCACCATCCAATAATTCAACCGATAATGCTCCATCCAGCCTGACCCAGATACAAGCCAGAGGTGTATTGATCGTGGGCACAGCCCTGACGGAGCCATTCATATTTCACGACCCCGTTACTGATGATCTGGTCGGGTTTGACATTGATGTTGTAAATCAAATAGCTGATTCCCTGGGAGTAACCCTGCAATTCGTAGAAATGCCTTTTGCCAACCTGATCCCTGCACTGCAGGACCACAAGATAGATATGACCATTGCCGCAATGTACATCACTGAGGATCGGAAATTACTGGTCGATTTTTCGCAACCATACCTGGATACAGGCCTAGTGATGGTTGCCAATCCTGCCCAATACATGAATATCAGGACCGTCCAAGATCTGGCAGGTTTAAGGGTAGGCGTTAAGATCGGCGCTACTGGAGCAAAGAAAGCCCAGGAACTGCTTAAACAAGGGATCAATTTGGAGATCGTAGAGTACAAAGACACCATCAACTCTCTTCTGGACCTGGAAGTCGGGCGTGTGGATGTGATCTTTAACGATTATCTCAACACCCTGGCATATCTCAAAAACACCCGATCTGACATCAAGATCATCACAAATCAAAATGGCGATGTCATATTTCTTTCACAAGCCGGGTTGGGAATTGCAGTTCAACAATACTCTCCTGAATTGTTGGAATTCGTCAATTCAACCCTGGAAGAAATGAAAAAGGATGGAACCATGGACAGGTTATATAAATTCTGGCTTTTTCCTGCCATAGATGATTAGATCATATTGCTTATTTTTTATATATCGGAATAATTCATCAAAATTTTTGAAATACTGAAGCGTTCATCAATGAAATTTTTTCGTAATAACTGGAAACTAAGTACAAAGTTAACCCTAGCAAATTCGATCTCGATCTTATTTGTATCCGGGATGTTGACGATGGGCTTATACTGGCAAATCCATTCCGTTCAACGGATGGCGATCCAGGATCGCTTGCAGGACATTTTGAGTTTTTCAGCACCTCAGGTGGACGGGGATTTCCATTCCCTGATCCGCACACCAGAAGATGAATCCGGCTCGTTCTATCGCGTTATCTCGCAGCGGTTAAGATCCTTTCGGGAAATAAGCCCAATTATCGAAAGAATTTACACCCTTCGCCAACTGGAAGATGGACGACTTGTCTTTGTGGTGCACGACGACATGAAAATGCCAGACGATCCAACAGCACCCTACAGTATAGGTCAGGAATATTCGCGTTCCATTCCGCAACTCTATGATAGATTGGCTGTTACGTCCGGTCCTTTTATTGAAAAGAGCTTTCAAACCGATGAGACCGGCACATACCTAAGCGGTTATGCCCCCATCTATGATCAATTCCGTAATCTGGATGGCGTCCTGGGCATCGACATAAATGCAACCAATGTTATTGCACAGGAAGCGCGCACCCGTCAGTTCGCGGCATTGATATTCCTTGTTACCATACCGATCTCTTTCTTGCTGGGAGCATGGATCTCACGAAGGCTACTCTCACCGGTAAACGATCTTATGACAGGAGTAAGGCAATTGGGAGGCGGTCAGTTCGACCAAACCGTGCCTGTCCGCAGCCAGGATGAACTGGGTGAGCTTGCGAGTACATTCAACTCAATGACTGGTCAATTACAACGCTCCATGCAGGGACTGGAACTGGAGATCGTCAAGCATAAACAGGTTCAAAAGATCCAGGATGCCATATACAGGATATCGCAAGCCGCAATATCCACTGTTAATATGGAGGAATTATATGCTTCCATCCATTCAATCCTCGGAGAGTTAATATCTGTTGAAAATTTTTATATTGCCCTTTATGACCCCACAGCAGATTTGATCAGTTTCCCTTATTATATTGACCAATTCGACGAAAAGCCCCAAGCAGTTGAACCCGGGAGAGGTTTGACCGGTTATGTGCTCCGGACAGGAAAACCTTTACTCGCCACTCCAGAAATCTTCGAAGAACTCATTCGACAGGGAGAGTTGGTACTCGTGGGAACCCGACCCATCGACTGGCTTGGGGTTCCATTAAAAGTGGATGATGAAATCATTGGCGCCATGGTTGCACAAAGTTACTCGGAGAGCGTGCGTTTTACACAGGAAAATGTTGATCTCTTTGAATTTGTTTCCTCCCAGGTTGCCCAAACGATCCACCGTAAAAGAGCTGATGATTTCCTGAATGAGAGCAATGAGCGGTATTATCGATTGTTTGAAGAATCTCCTGCTTCACTGTGGGAGGAGGATTTTTCAGGAACCAAACAAATTCTGGATTCTTACAAACAGCAAGGGATAACAGATTTTCACAAATTTCTAGCCACCCACCCGGAGGTTGTACTAGAATGCGCAGCCAATATTAAGATCCTGGATGTGAACAACGCAACCGTGACACTTTTTAAGGCCAAGAACAAAGCAGATCTTTTGAAGAATCTCAAACTGGTTTTTTGCGAGGAATCCTATATTCACTTCAGGGAAGAACTGATCTGCCTGGTTGAAGGAAAGTTGGAATTCTACCAGGACACAGTTAATCAGACTTTGGATGGACAACGTATTGAAGTCAATATGAACTGGTCTGTGCAGCCCGGCTACGAGCATGACTTTTCAAGAGTAATTGTAACCATGGTCGACATAACTGAACGGCGCAAGAATGAAATTAAATTGACGTACTTGAGTACTCATGATGCCTTGACCGGTCTATATAATCGAACTTTTTTTGATGAATCTATAAAACGAATTGAATCCGGGCGTCAGCTCCCAATCAGCATCGTAATGGCTGATGTCGATGATCTCAAGGAGATCAATGACAACAAAGGTCATGCTGCCGGAGACGAAGTGCTGAAGCAGACTGCCAAAATGCTGCTCACCAGTTTTCGGGCTGAAGATATAATCGCCAGGATCGGCGGGGATGAATTTGCCATTCTCATGCCTGCCACCAGTGCTGCCATCGCTGAAAAAGCCATCCAACGTATCAAAGTTAATATATCTACAAGCAATTCAGATCCGGAAAACCCCATCATCCGAATATCGCTGGGAACAAGTACAATGGAACAAGCAGGCTCACTTGAAGAAATTCTTCAACAAGCAGATGAAAATATGTATCTGGACAAGCAAGGCAAGAATAACCGGTAAGATCCATTCATTAAAATCAGGGGGCAATAAAAGATTATAATTTAAGAAAATCTTACCATCCATCACCGGCTTTTTAATGTCAAACCATCTCGCCAACCAGACCTCCCCTTATCTCCTACAGCATGCTACAAACCCGGTGGACTGGTATCCCTGGGGTAATGAAGCTCTGGAAAAAGCCAGACGTGAAGACAAACCGATCTTCCTAAGCATCGGTTATGCTGCCTGTCACTGGTGCCATGTCATGGCACACGAATCGTTTGAAGATCCTGAAATAGCTGCCATCCTTCATTCTGGTTTCATCAGCATCAAAGTGGACCGGGAGGAACGCCCTGACCTGGACAGCATTTACATGGCAGCCATCGTTTCTCTGACAGGACAGGGTGGATGGCCGATGACCATCTTCCTGACCCCCACGCTCGAGCCTTTTTACGGTGGTACCTACTTCCCACGTGAACGCAGACATGGATTGCCTTCCTTCAAGGAACTGCTGCTATTTCTAAGTGATGCATGGAAAGATCGTCGTTCAGAGATCACCAAATCCGCCCAACAACTCAGCCTACACCTGAAACAACACTCCAAGCGGGGTGAAACACCAGGGACATTAAATCCAGAAGCGCTGGATATTGCCACCGATCGATTGATTGCAGAATATGACTTCGAGTATGGCGGCTGGGGAGCGGCTCCAAAATTCCCTCAGCCGATGGCAATCGAATTCCTATTGCAGCGTCACCTGTCAGGACATCCAAAAGCATTAGAAACCGCTTTCCATGCCTTGGAGCAGATGGCACGCGGTGGTTAATATGATGTAGTTGGTGGAGGATTTTCACGTTATTCCACAGACAAATCTTGGCTTGTGCCCCATTTTGAGAAAATGTTGTATGACAATGCCCAACTGGTGCGGGTTTACTTGCATGCCTGGCAGATCAATCATGAGCCAATCTTTCGGCGGGTGGTTGAGGAAACACTCGAATTCATAAGGCGTGAGATGCTTGACCAACAGGGCGGTTTTTATTCCAGCCTGGATGCCGATTCAGAAGGAAAGGAAGGCAAGTTCTATGTCTGGAGTCTGGATGAAATACGCCACATATTGGGAGATGACAGCCCCTTTTTTGAAAAGGTTTATCATGCCAGCGAAGGTGGAAATTGGGAAGGTAAGCTGGTTCTACAGCAGTCAGTGAATGACACCACCCTGGCCAGCCTGAATGGTATGAGTCGCGACCAGGTGGTCGACAGGTTGAACAATTGCCATGCCCGACTCTATAAAGAACGAAACAAACGCATCCGACCGGGGACAGACGACAAGATATTAACAGGCTGGAATGGCCTGATGCTATCCGCTTATGCCGATGCAGGGAGAGTTTTTAATAACGCGTCTTATCTTGAAATTGCAGGCTGCAATGCAGATTTTCTGTTGAACTGTTTGCATACGGGCGGTAAATTACGCCGCACCTGGCGTCGCGGTCAGAGCGGGTTGGAAGTCTTCCTTGAAGACTATGCCGGTCTCATCCTGGGATTGCTCGAGCTTTACCAGGGCGATCTCAACCCACGTTGGTTCAGGGAAGCCCGTCAATTAGCAGAAGAAATGCTGACACACTTCAGCGATCCGGAAGGTGGCTTCTTTGATACTCCCCATGATGCTGAAGCCCTACTGACCCGCCCGAAAGATCTTCAGGACAACGCCACCCCATCCGGAAACGCGCTGGCAGTTGAAGCATTAATACGATTAGACGCGCTGAACGTAGTTCCTGAGTGGCGTCATATCGCTGAAAAAGCGCTTGGCATGGTGGCAGACTTGGCTCCCAACTATCCAACTGCATTTGGGCGTTGGCTCTCCGCTGCAAATCTTGCCTTAGGTAAAGTCAACCAGATTGCCATCCTGGGCGAGCTTTCTGACGAGCGTACACAGGCGCTGATAAATGTATTACGCGACATCTACTATCCAAACATGGTCGTGGCGATCTCCAGCCACCCACCACCTGCCGGAGCGCCTGCCTTGCTGAATGGACGCCCAATGTTGAACAATCAACCGACTGCTTATGTCTGCCAGGGATCTGTTTGCACCCAACCCGTCACCCAACCTGAAGAACTAGCAAGGCAATTGACCCCGAACAAAGGACGTAACTGAAATCCAGGAAGACCATACTTCCCATCCCGGAATTATTGGTATAAACCAGTTTTCAGTAGTAATATATATATTGTTTTTGCTGCTTTAAATTAGGATGAACGAGATCAATTCTCACAGAACAGGAGCAGGTATATGAGCATTATCGAAGTTAAGCAACTGACCAAATTCTTTGGAAAAACCAAGGGCATCGAGAATGTATCCTTCAATGTGGAAGATGGCGAGATCTTTGGATTTATAGGCCCTAATGGCGCCGGGAAGTCCACCACCATCCGCTTGTTCCTGGGGTTAATTCACCCCACTAGCGGGGAAGCCAAGATCTTTGGGAAGGATTGTATTCAATATGGCCCTGAAATAAGACAAGATATCGGCTATCTTCCATCTGAAGTTTTTTATTATGACCACATGAAAGTCATGGACCTGCTTAAATATTCCGCTAGTTTTTACAAAAAAGACTGTACGGAACGAACGTGTGAATTGGCTAACATTATGGAACTCGACCTTAAGCGCAGGATCGATGACCTCTCATACGGCAACAGGAAGAAAGTCGGAATTGTGCAGGGACTTTTGCATCAACCAAAGCTGATCCTGCTGGATGAACCCACAAGCGGCCTTGACCCGCTGATGCAGCAGAAGTTTTTCAACCTGATCCGCGAGGAAAACAAGCGCGGTGCGACCATATTTTTCTCATCCCATATCCTCGGTGAAGTACAAAAAATGTGCAACCGGGTCGCGATCATTAAAGAAGGCAGCATCATTAATGTCCAGGATATCAAATCTCTGCAAGATGAAAATTACAAAAAAATCAAGGTCACATCAGACAACCTGGATGAAAAGAAATTCAATTTGCCAGGTGTGACCAAGCTCGAGCGCCATAATGGCGCGGTGAACTTTTTCTATCGAGGCGATATCAACGTGATCATGCGCTTGATCAGTGCCCAGGATGTTTCAGATGTGACCATCGAAGAACCCACCCTGGAAGAGATCTTCCTGCACTATTACGAATAAGGTGGTCGACCATGAATATATTCAAGCAAGAACTAAAAATGATCCGCAATTCGGTCATTACCTGGTCGGTTTCCCTACTCTTGATGCTCTTTGTGTTCATGTCAATCTACTCATCCTTTGCAGACAGTTCAGCCATCTTGAACGAAACCCTGGCACAAATGCCAAAAGAACTGCTCATCGCTTTTGGTTTGAACAGTGTGGACATGTCTGCAGTCCTTGGTTATTACAGCTTCATCTTCCTATTTTGCCAGATCTGCATGGCAGTACAGGCATCCAATTACGGTTTTGGATTGGTATCCCTGGAAGAAAGAGATATGACCGCTGATTTTTTGCTGGCCAAACCGGTAAAGCGATCCTCCATCATGACAAGCAAGCTGCTGGCTGCCTTCAGCGGGTTGACCATTACAAACCTTGTTGTCTGGGCTGGAAGTTTTATCTTCATCAATCTTTTTAAAGCTGGAAGATCTTATGACACCAATACATTGGTAGTATTACTTTCAAGCATCGTAATCTTTCAACTGTTCTTCCTTACTGTAGGCATACTGATCTCCTTGTTCATGAAAAAGGTGCGCAATGTCACACCACTTTCGATGGCACTGGCTTTTGGAATGTATATCGTGAGCGCCTTTGGAAGCATGCTGGGTGATGTCAAGCTGGAGAACATAACACCCTTCAAGCATTTCGAACCTGGTTATATGATCTCTCACGCTGCATACAACATGCCACTGGTAATGATCAGCATTTCCGTTATCGTTATTTCTGTTGTGGGCAGTTACCTTCTGTATGCAAAAAGAAATATTCTCTCGGCGGTCTAATTAGGAGAAGAGATGAATATATTTATTCGGGAATTAAAAGGTAATTTCAAATCTCTACTCATCTGGAGTGGAATCGTTTTGCTGTTCGTCTTGATCGGCTTTTCAAAATTTTCCGCTTATGCAGGTAACCCTGAACTCCTGGCAATCCTTGATACCATGCCAAAAGCTGTGATTGATTCGCTGAGCCTGAAAGCATTTGATCTAACCACCGTAACCGGCTTTTATGGGATCATGTACATTTACTTCGCGCTGATCCTCTCCATCGCATCCGTCATGTGGGGCAGTGATTTTATTTCAAAAGAAGAACGCGATAAAACGGTGGAGTTTGCCCTGACGCTGCCTGTCACCAGAGCCAGCTTGATCACCGGCAAAACCCTGGCTGCGGTCGTAGGCTGCATCGTATTGTTGATCGTGACCTGGCTGGGAACTTTCATGGGTGCAGCCAGCTACCATCCAGATCGTGAATTTTATTCCTTTGTTGCCCTCAGTATGGTAGCCCTGTTCATTTTGCAGATGTTATTCCTGGCCATTGGCGTGTTTCTTGGCTGCGCAATGAAGTACTACAAACAAGCCAATTCATTGGCTGTTTCCATTTTGCTGGGAACATTCTTCCTTTATATCTTTTCTGGTTTGAAAGAGAACCAGGATTTTCTGAAATATTTTTCACCTTTCAAATATTTCAATCCACTCGATATGTTGAACAAGGCGACCATTGATATAAACTTTGTGCTGTTATCTGCTGGCATCATCGCAGTTTGCATGACCGGAGCATATCTGACGTACGCCAGGAGAGATCTATACATCTAGTTTTACACCAAGGAAATATCAAGGGCTGTCCTACATCCATTGGGACAGCCCTGAACTATTTAAGGGGGAAAATCCAGAATAGCTTAGAAGGCTTATTTCAATATTGTCACGTTCCAGGTGATACCCTGGTAGGTGAGAACGTTCGATCCATGAGTTGGAGTTCAGATCTGGATCATTCCCTTAAGCGAGAAGAAACCACAAAGTTGCGATGTCATCTCTTGCACTTGCACCCATGTGTGAACACACGGTGTGGCTTGCATGTGCAAGTATTACTGTTCGTATGATCATGGAAACAATAGATCCATTTTAGATCTGCATGGATTGCTCAGACCGGGCGCAAGAGAAACATTGAGATCCGTTTGCCAAGCTCCCGGGTATCTTGTTCTGTTACATCCAGGCGATAACCCATGAAGCTATACAGCTCACGCCAAGCGATGGGATGCTGGTGAACATAGATCACCAGTTCCTGCCCGGAAGAATCAGGATCCAAATTCTCTGCAATCCCAGTTTTACTCAACCTGCCAACTGTAAAAATGATATGCGGGTCATGGGTCACATTCCGGACCCAATCCGATCCATCTCCAAATCCAGCTGCGACCACGCAGGCATCGCTATTTGCCTCGTAACGCACCACTTCCAAAACCGTCAGGCGAGGGAGACCAGACCTACGCCCGGTGTGGGTCAGGCAGACAAAGCGTTTACCAAACAAGCTCCCAAACCCCAGACGGTAGAACCAGATCGGAAAGCGAAACCCAAGCCTGTTGAGACCAGTTGGAGGTTGGACTTTCTTAATTTGGACAGGCATTATTTACGCCTCTTTCCAGATCAGATTGCACCTATTTTTCAGTATTCAGCATATGCTTCACCGTAATGCCAAAGCAGATACTGTGGTTCGAAACAAAAGACAATAAGAAAAAACTGGATATATTAATAAAGTGAACACCAAGAAAGGGATTTCTAAAAAAGGAAAACATTCATCACAAAAAACCTCACTGGCTACCTGGGATGCCTAAACCGGGAGTAAATACCACCGAATATTTTGTGTTCTTTTTTGAGCGCAGAGCCTCCCACTTGCAATATTCAAATCAACCAGCATCAGGTCGTCACTTTAATACCAATTACGCTGTGATCAAGGCAGAGATCCACCAACTATAATGAAATTTTTCCAAAACAACACTGGCAGCGGATGAAATTAATTGATAATAGAATTAACCAAGATGAGTATCTCTAAGACGAAGGCAATGATCCTATCCCGCCCAAAGCAAGCATAAACCTACGGGCAGATCAATTTCTCCAACGTAACCGGGCGGACATTGCGCATATAGAAGTAAAGGAAAATAAATGAAGCAAGGTGCAAACTAACGAAATTGCCCCAGGTGATCCCTTCCATCACCTTTTTCCCTTAAGTCCGGTAAAAGTATTGTCCTGAGTTTTATGGAATACACCTTTATTTGACTGGCGGACTTCTTCGATCGTATAAAACACTTCCGGATCACAGTCCTGGATCCGTTGAACAACATCTTTAAGCTCTTTGCGCTTAATAACCGTATAAATAACCTTGACAGGTCCACTGGTACCCTGGGCATCAAAAAAAGTAACTCCATAGCCAGAATCTTTTAAGGAATTGATCAAACTATCTGTATCGCGGGACACAATTACGCGCACCATGAGGGTCCCAATTGCCAAGCGATTTTCAATCGCCATACCAACAAAATTTCCAGCTGCAAACCCGGCGGCGTAGGCAAAGTAACCTGCCAGGTTGGAGACATTCTTAACCAGCTGACTGACAACAACGATCCAGATGAAAACTTCCACAAATCCCAGTAAGGGAGCCAACATTCGCATACCTTTGCCAATATAAATAATGCGCAAGGTCCCCAGCGACACGTCCAAAATGCGGGCAAAAAATACGACCAGGAGTAATACCCAATTAATCTCATTCATCTATTTCACCTCGTAGACAGGATGATCTCACCAGAAGTCCCTTCCATTTTAATCATAAACGCAACCTGAAAAGCTCATTTCTATGGACGGATGCTGACGTATTAAGAAAGCACCCAACCGACCGTTCCATCGATTTGACTTATCTAAAGCCATTCGTACCCATTTACAATTTTACACCGGTAAAGAAGATGGATCGGACCACCATCCGCCATGGAGTTAACGATGTTCACTTGTGAGGTATCATAAACAAAAAAACCTTCACAACCTGTATTGAAAATATATGCAAACACCAAAGTAGGAGTAAAAGTGGTTGTTAGCGTTGACATCTGGGTCATAATCGGGATGAGCGTAACTGTTGGCGAATTGGTCGCAGTCGGTAATCAGGTTGGGGTGAAGATCGGAGATGGCGTACACGTGGGAGGAATAAGCTTGCCCAGGTGCGTCCCTGGAACAACCACCACCTGCAAAGCTACAGACTGGTTCAAGTGTAATGCGATTTCCTCCTGAAGGTTAACCACCTGACCATAGAATGTCGAGTTGGTGGTAAGAATGGTCACATTGAATTGCAGGATTTATCAGCTTGATCCAAATCAAATATCAGAAGTTGGGCACCATACAAGGTTGAGAACTCAGCATCCAATGTCTTTTGAATCAGCTTATTATTTCAAGCCTGGTCCAGACTTTCAGAACCCAAAATTGTTTATGGATCGGTATGCATGGCTTCAGCGACGGTGATGGCTTGCAAGACATCCGCATCATGGCTCCGGTCAAAACAAATCCCATGCAACGCAAGGTTCATGACGTAGAAAGAATCTGTTGGATGCTCTGCGAGATCAGAAGGCTGACCTCAAAAAAATACATGAGAAGCAGGATTCGGACTGGATTTGGATCTGATCCCCGTGACCAATTCCAATCGTTTCTCCCAAACTGTTTCAATGGTATCACTTAATGCTTCAAGTGATTCCAAACCCTTCGGTAATCCACAACTTGTGTATTATTCACTTTATCCTTGAAAAGGGTCATAAATCCGTGCGGGCGGCGAAATGTGAGTGTCAGTGTTTTGGGATTGTAGGCAATAACACCCGGTAACGTAGCCAGATAAGGGATGACTTCATCCAAAGAGACATCAGGCTTGGCGATGACGATAATCCTACCCGGATCAGCCAGACATGGCAGTGTTTTGCTGAGGGAGATCGAATTTATATAGCTCATGTCACAACAATATTTCCAAGAAAGGGAGGCATACCAGCAAAGGAACCTGAACTTCCACTGTTCAATCGCAATATATCAATTCACAGGATTTTCTATTAAATGTTTATTCAGAAAAAGCCTTTTCAATCCCAAGACATCAACCATAAAAATGAACATCAACCAGATGATGTATTTATCTGCAAGAATCAGGTAAGTTACTTTATCCAGATTTGCCTTTCTGCTTGACAGCTGAAACCATTTTATTACCCGGCTCAAATGACAGAGTCGGGATCCCGAAAATATAAATCTATGCTGGCCTGGCGACGAATAATTTCTTTTGAAACCAGAAGGTTACGTTTACCAATGCGATCATGACTGGAACTTCCACCAAGGGTCCGATGACCGCCGCAAAAGCCTGGCCCGATGATAACCCAAATACTGCCACGGCCACGGCAATGGCCAGCTCAAAATTATTACTGGCTGCTGTAAACGAGAGTGTGACTGTCTGCTTATAATCCGCTCCCACACCTTTGCCCATGAAGAAGCTGACCACGAACATGACCACAAAATAGATGAGCAGCGGGATGGCGATACGAACCACATCCAGAGGCAGTTTGATGATGTATTCCCCTTTTAATGAGAACATGACCACAATGGTGAAAAGAAGGGCAGCAAGAGTAATCGGGCTGATCTTCGGAATGAATTGTTCGTGATACCAGACCTTGCCTTTCATCTTAACCAGGACAAAACGGGTTATGAACCCAGCAATGAATGGAATGCCCAGATAAATGAAGACACTTTTGGCGATCTCCCCAATCGTGATGTGCACAACCGAACCTGCGAGTCCAAACCAGGTTGGCAGAATGGTAATGAAAACGTAGGCATATACACTATAGAACAGGACCTGGAAGATGCTGTTGAAGGCTACCAATCCAGCCGCATATTCCGTGTCACCTTTGGCCAATTCATTCCAGACGATTACCATGGCAATACAGCGTGCCAAACCGATCAGGATCAAGCCGAACATATATTCCGGGTAACCCCGCAGGAAGATGACCGCCAAAGCAAACATAAGAATGGGACCAATCAGCCAGTTTTGCAAGAGGGATAAACCCAACACTTTCCAGTTACGAAAGACATCCCCCAATTTATCATAGCGTACTTTTGCCAGAGGCGGATACATCATCAGGATCAAACCGATGGCGATCGGAATGTTGGTCGTGCCGACTGAGACTGATGTATTAAAATCTTGTACGAGCGCAGGAAAGAAAAAACCGATAGCAACACCGAGTACCATTGCCAGGAAGATCCACAAGGTCAGGTAACGGTCGAAGTTGGAAAGACTTTGATGGGGTTTTGATGTCATAGAATCTCCTTTTTTTATGGACAAGGATAGTGACGATGAAAACTTTTAATTTCACTACATACTTATCGAAAATAGTTCGGATCATTTATCAAAGTCAGACCAAGATAACGCTGAATAATGATTATTTTGTTCCCAACCAAACAACACATTTCTCAGCTTTCCGATCCAAGATAGTAACTAATAAATCAAAATTGTGATCCCCTGAATTTTGCCAATGGGGGTAAATTATATTGTAAAAACTCATCTCTGTCAGAACTACATATGTCATGGGGGTGAAAATTCACCGAAGATGCTGCCACCGGATTGAACGAATCCTCTTTTCCACCATAGAATAATTGACGATCTCTTCTACCAACAAAGTTCAGCGCCAATTTCATGCACAGGAAAAGAGATCTGACCTAGAGATTATGAAGCGATAAGAGCATTTGTGACAAAGGTGGTGATCTCGGCTTCGCTGGGCACCCTACCGGCTGAAACCACTTTTTCATTTATGACCAATCCAGGGGTTGCCAGGATCTTGTATCTCATGATATCGGCATGATCCGTCAATTTCACAACCTTAGCATCAATCGCCAAGTTGGCAACTGCTTTTTCAGTCATGGATGCCAACCTCTTGCAGTTTTCACATCCAGAACCAAGAACTTTAATTATGAGCATGATTATTGTTCTCCTTCAAAAATAATTAAGTAACCCGATTTCTAATTCGTGTTAATCATGAGCTACTCAAACGCCAAAAATATCCTATCGAAAAAAAATGACACTCCAATTCTTAATCCAAAACCTCGATCCTAGGTTCAATAATTATCTCGGATTTAACCGAGTTGGCGACCAAGCTATATTTCTGTGCGGATTTCAAAGCACGTTGGATGCGCATTTGCACCATGAGTGGGTCTTCATCTCCAGCTGAGACCTGGATGATCGGCCAGAAACGCAAGTGAGTGAAAATCTCAGTACGGTCGAATTCAATCAATTTTGTTCCTTCTGCCCGGCATTCAAAGGAGATCAACGTGATTTTGAAGCGCTCACATGCCCAGATGAACATCATCATTATGCAGGAATTGGCTGCTGCAATAAATGCATCCTCAGGAGTCAGGACACCTGCGTAACCCTGTGCATCCGGAGGGGCAGAAAAATCCATTTCCGGACCGTTACCCATAACGATATGTCCCAAGTGTCCACCCTTCCAGACAACATGAGTATTATAGACAGCAGTGTTACTCATTCTTCCAACGCCTTATTCTTACAAAATTCTGCATAGGCGTGCAACAATGTTATCGCATAAATTTTTTCATCACTGGCTGGTATGGGGTTATAAACCCGGACTGATTCCAGTAACTCTCCAATCAGCTCATCTTCTGGTAATTTTCCATCTTGATGGAATTGTTCAAAGATAAGTGGTAATGCAACCAACGTCATGTTTTTTCCATCGATCTCAACATCCTGAGTGGAAATTCCGGAACTACAGGAACAATTCGCGTGGGTGGATTCCACTGATTTGTATGGCGGCATATCATCAGCGAACTCACCTTGATGGCGATCCCAATGTCTACCCAGCAAATCATCCACCAGACTGGCGACATGCTGGGCAGTGAATTCAACTGTATTCAATCCTGCCTGATTCAAATGGCGCAGACCTTCGGCTTTGCCAAGACCATGTACATTACACAAGTTTGTCACCACCACGCTGGCTGCCGGCTTGCCGGAATAAATCTCCGTTGCACGTGCAGCACAACGTTGATCACATCCGTCTATGGCTATGGTTGGATAAAATCGTGCAAAGGCTCTATCTCCTTTTCCACCTGCGAGAAATAGGGGCAGGCAGATAGTCACCGTATCTGCGGGGCGCAGTTCTTCAAGCACCTGCAAGGCAGAAAGTCGGGTGATCGTACCTTCAGTCATTTCTTCGCCGGAACAAGCGACAATACCAATTTTTTTTCTGGGAAGTTCAGGCACGCAAATCTCCTTGATTGGAGGTTGTAATCTCATCTACAACAACTGCTATTTCCTCTGCCAGAACTGAAGCCAACTGCTGTCCAGCCCGGTTTAACTTGGCGATACCCTGCGGTTTGAATTGTTTATAACGGCGATATACCTCCAGAACAGCAAATTCCCTGGTTACAGTACCTCCACTCTCCTGTACCATTTTTGTTGCACATCCCAATTTACAACCATCAATTGTAATTGCCGGGTTTCCAGCTACTGCTACCCGGGTTTTTTCATCACCCATAACCAACATGGAAAGCGCGACAAGTTGGGTATCATCAGGTCGGATGTCACCAGTCACTTCATATGCTGCTTCTCGACTGACTGTGCCAAAACTTTTACCTATGCCACTACAAGCTACGATGATAACTTTTAGATCCTTTTCCATTATTTTCCTAATTCCTGACCAGCTTGTTCAATCATCAGATTAAAATACGCCTGCGCATCGAGCAAAGCCTGGCGATCATTCTCCCAATCTTTCGCTTCCATTACAGCCAACCACCCATCACCAAATGGGTCTTTATTAATTACTTCAGGGTTTACATCCAGCAATGGATTGACTTCAACAACTGCACCAGTCACTGGACAAGTCAAGCTGATGTTTACCTTAATGGTTTCAATGACAGTCACTTCATCACCAGGAGTCAACAAAGAACCCACCGGCTTGATCTCGACAAAAGCAATATCACCACTGCGTTGCTGTAGAAAATCCGAAATGCCAATGCGGATATGGTTGCCATCCTGCAGAACCCATAAACCTTCCCTACTGTAGGAACGGTCCGTGGCGACTTTGAAAATAAACTTATCAACAGTAATTTCAAGAAATTTGTGACTAGCCATATTTTCGAGATTATTCATTCGTCTAATTGAATATGATTAAAACAATTTTTTTATCTTTCAAGGTCTTATTCATTTGAAAAGATACCCTGTTCGGGTACAGATATGCCAGATTCAGAGTTGCATTTGGGACAAGGACAATTTTCATTGGCATGGATATGTGGAACAGGTTCTGGGTGTCCGATCAAAGAATACATAGCATCGATCACTTCAAAGATCTCGGGATAAGTGATACGGTAATACATATTCCACCCATCCCTGCGAACCAAAACAATATTTGCATCTTTGAGAATCTTAAGATGCTGGGAGATGTATGCCTGGCGCAACTTGAGCATAGCCTCGATGTGGCAGACGCATTGCTCACCATCTCGTAAAATGGACATAATCGTAAGGCGTACTGGATGCGCCAAGACTTTGAATAGATCTGCAGAAACCTGATAAGCTTTATTTATATTCGACATTCTGAATATGATTATACAATAACGATAATCTTAATTCAGGTGCTAGCGTCATGATTATTATGTGACAGATATCACAATTCTTATAACAAATAAATTGCTCTCTAATAATTAGAAAGGGAGTAATTAATGGCTTTATATTTTTCAAACAATCGAAAGAAATTAGAGGATCTATTCTGTGATTTCTAAAGCCGAATTTCCATCTGAAACCAACTCCACCCTTACTTTTCCAGCCACTTTTCGTCCCAGGGCGATTTCACGCCGGTTGATCTCTACCAGAATAGGACCTCCGAAAGGCGCGATTCGCACAATCCGGATCTGTTCCCCAGGGTAAAACCCATATTGACGGAGGGTGCCAACAAGGCGCTTTCCGCCTTCCACGCTTATAAACCTGGCACAATTGCCTGACTGCAATTCTGAAAGATGCATGTACAATTCCTCATTCATTTCCGGGTTGCATGTTCTTTGTGCTTTTAATGGTAATAACTTTCCAGAGAACGCCAACACCAAGAAAATAAGTCAGATATGCCAAACTTTCACTCAGTGAGGGATTGGCATTATAACCAAACAAGGCAGTCAGGAACTGCCCGACAGGTTGTTTTTCATTCAGGATCGGATTGATATCCCAGATATGCTCAATGATGGACGGAACGATCCCGGCCTCATTAAATTCATGAACTCCATGAGCCACGAGGCCTGCTGCAAAAAAAATCAGCAAGAAGTTGGTAATACGGAAGAATTGATCGATGCGCAATCGGTTGCTGGATGTAAACAAAATCCAACCAAGCAAACCTGCTGTCAGGAGACCTACAAAAGCACCAAGAGAGGTTTGAACGCCTCCACTGGCCAACTTGGTCGCGACCAGGAACAGAACCAGTTCGAGCCCCTCGCGCCCGACTGCAAAAAAAGCCAGCCAGAACATTGCCCAGCGACTGCTTTGCCCGGCAGCCTGGCTGACACCAGATTCCAGATTCTTTTTCTGATTGGCACCCTGGCGCTGCATCCAGAAGATCATCCAGGTCAGGAGGAAGGCAGCCACCAACATAGCCAGACCTTCAAAGATCTGCTCTGCACGGCCTTCGAACCCCGCGCCAAGCCAGTTCAGCGCCAGACCAGCAACCAGGCTGGCAACAATTGCCGCAACTAAACCCTGCCAGACTGCGATGGACATGCCTGACCGGTTGGTTTTACGCAAAGCCGCCAAAACGATCCCGATAACCAGGGCGGCTTCCAGCCCTTCGCGCAATGATAATAGAAAACCTGCCAGCATTCTGCCTCCGTGAAAATACAGGGTGTTTTCAAAATCAAAATCTATCAGAGCCCCAATGCTGCCCAAGCGGATGACAACAAGAAATATTGTCACAGCTTTATGAAATCCCTGCGTGAATAAAAAGTTTGCTTGACAACCCATTTGAGCATGATAGAATGGATTAGTGCTAAGCATTATTATTAGTTAGTATATACTAATTTCTATTTTTATCATAGGATAAAATAATCAACAAATTTGGCAGCCAAATGTCACAAATAGTTCCAGACCCAGGCAACTCCCGCCCCACTCACACTGTAGAGAATTATCTAATGACCATGTTCGTGATGGAACGCGACCAGGGGGAGATCGTTGCCGCCCGTCTGGCGGAAGAACTGGATGTTGCACCTGCAACGGTAGCAATGACATTGAAACGAATGGAACGTGACAATTGGATCAGCGGCAAAGGACGCCGGAAAGGTATTCACCTGACCGAAACCGGACGCGAGGCAGCTTTCACTGTTGTACGCAGGCATATGCTGACCGAATGGCTGCTCCTAAAAATATTAAAACTCCCTATCCACCAGATCCATGCGGAAGCGCATAATATCGAACATGCCATATCCTCCCAATTGGAGGAACGACTGGTGGATATTCTCAATAATCCACGGGTTTGTCCACATGGCAATCCCTTTCCAGGATGCGAAGAAGACACTAGCGCATGGGTCCCACTGACCAAAATCGTCAATGGTCAAGAGGTGACCATCCGCCGGATCCATGAGCTGGCTGAAAACAATCAGGATCTGTTGATGTTCTTAATCACCAACAACATCCTGCCCGGAAAAAAGGCGGAAATTGTAGAAGTGCTGCCTTTCAACCAGACCATTAAGATAAGAATAGCTGATGATCCAATTACGCTGGGGTTTTCAGCTGCCCGTCATATTTTTGTTGAAAAACTGGTTAAAACTTTCCCTTAACCCACCCTTTAGATTTGATAATGGTAAGCGTAACGCCATGCCTTGACACCTGGCAATCCGTTTTATCCATGGACTTTTCGATCAAAAACGGTCATATCCCACACAATTTTTCATTGTTCAAGGCTACTTACAGGACCGGGTTCAGACCAACGACGGTCGTTACTCATTCGGCCTGAGGAATTAAAACTGTTCCGGACTGTATTGTTGGCATCAAATAATTGCATAATATTTGTGAAATCACTCATTTTCAGAACTATTAACACATCCGGCTGGACTGCGACCAGACGCAGATCAACCATGCATGAGCACGTGGCATTTATATCCCCAACAAGGCAATCTATCCAGTGCTGTTGGTGTAATCTACATAATTGAGATCGGCTACCAATCTCTTATTTCCGATGACGATCTGACTATCGGTCCGTTCAGAAATCCTGGGTTCAATGAAGGCATTTATACTTCCAGACAGACTTGGGACGTTCATTGCGTTCACCTGACTAAACCAGCGAACGATAACTGCTCTGTTCAACATGGCTGGAGGTTCATGACCGCGATTCACATTCTATAAGATCCCATCATCAGAATCGAGGATCCCCAGGAACATTGTCGCAAATATATATGAAGACCACTCTCTTTAAGGGCAGGGTCCCATTGAAGTGGATACTTAAAAATATGTAGCATTGAGAAATCCATGACTTTTTGGATTGGTTTGTATCAATCATTCCATTCGATAATGAGATCGTCCACCTGCACCCCTGTCAATGCCTTCAAGGGTAAATATGCGATCAGACACAAAGGTATCTGGAGAGATGCTGAGGATGACGCATATTGAAAAGTGATTCATTAATTCCACCATCTTCTCTCTTTTAAAAAAGGAATCATAATGCAGGCATGAAAAAAACCTATATTTGACAAAATATACCTATATTCTTATAATATTAATCATTCAATCACTCCTCTAATGACATGCGCCCTCCCGGGCTAAAGAGGAGTGACCTTTCATTAAAGGAGAAATGACCATGAAAGATCGAAAACTTATCACCTTCCTAGCCATTTTTCTGATCTCCACACTGGCATGCAGCCTGACCGGTAACACGAATCCTTCCAACGTCCTTCAGACTCTGATCCCGGCTGATGCCCAGACACAGGTCGCTGGTGAAGCACAGACCTTGGTCGCTTCCATGGTGGCACCCGTTGCCACAGAACTTAGTGGGGGCGGAAGCGGAGCAAACAACATCGCCTGTGACAACCCGCTTTATCCCGTGGTTGTAGGCGCCACATGGAATTATTCACTAACCGGGTTGCTACCAGATACATTCACCAGGTCCATTACCGCACTCACAGAGGATGGCTTTACAGACCAGGATGTTTTCAATAGTGGCGCTATCCGCACCGGACAATGGATGTGTGAGTCCGGCAACCTGACCAACCTTGACCCTGCTGACAATTTGGTCAGCGCCAATGTCCAGACAGGCTCTACAAGCACTGATTTCCAGACCACCGCCATGGAAGGTGTCACCATGCCTGCAGGGATCACTTCAGGAACATCCTGGGCACAAAATTTCACCATTGAAGGCACCCAAGATCTTAATGGGCAGCAGGTCGGCTCTCGAAACGTGACCTCTTACAGCTGCACCGCGATCGGAGATGAAGCCGTCACCGTAGCAGCTGGCAACTTCACAGCTATGCGCGTTGATTGCCAGACCAATATCACGATTACCATTACCATGGCAGGAATGGAAGTTCCCACCAGCATCACATCAACCTCATCAACCTGGTATTCCCCAAGTGTGGGTATGGTCAAAACAGATTTGGTGCTCAGTGATGGTACCACAAGCAACATCGAATTGACCTCATACAACATCCCCTGATATCAGCCACTATTCCAATAACCAAAGACCCTGCCAGAATATTCCAGCAGGGTTTTTTGAACTGTAATTTTAACCAATTACCATCTTCCAGGGTTGCATTGAGGGACAAAATTGCGCGATAATTGGGGCAGTATCACCCATCATTTTCGCTGCTCTGCACAGGAGGCTTGCATGGAAATCTTTCTCGCCAACGAACGCGCTTTTCATCTCATTCCACAGGTAAGCGTGGAAGTAGCCAGCGACCGTGTTGAACAGAAAAAGATCAACCTTGTCTCTGGTACGTTTGGGTCGCTACTGGCGCGCCCAAAACCGGAAGACATTCAACTTGTCTCGGTCGAAAGCAGACTGGAAGCCTTCTGGAAGATCACCGTCTTTGTGCACACATCCTACGAGCGCAACCACACCTACACCATTCCTCTCAGCGGACCCGAGATCAAAAACGTCACCATCTGCGGACAGGATATAGCCACATCAGTCACTCCCAAAGGTGTTGCAAGTTTTAACCTGCAAGGCGTAGAGCATTGCCTAGAAGAGAACCGCCATAACTTCACTTTTGACGGATCAGGGGCAAAGATCGATCTGACCAAATACTTATCCTTCGCCAAGACCGAGATCACCGAACTCGAAGAATTTGCACCCGAAGGCGTTATTGTGGTGCCCCCCGCAGGGAAAGCCACCACCGTGGTGCGCACCGTTATGGCTGAGGTCATCAAGCCGGTCAAGGCTGAGATAATCCACGAGGAACGTCTGGACGTTGAGATGCTGGACATCAACTTCCGTCCAGTGTATGCCTTTGAATATAACTGGGCTGCCAAGAACAAAAAGGTCGTGATCGAATTCGATGCACTGACCGGCGATCTCCACGGCGGTGGCAAAAAAGTCGGCAACCAGGTCAAGGGCATGTTGACTCGTGACCTGGTTTTCGATGTAACCGCTGATGCGGTAGGCATGTTCGTACCCGGCGGCAGCATCGCAGTCAAACTGGTCAAAGCTGCCATCGACCGTGATAAGAATTAAAGATCCTGATAACTGATGATTTGCCAGCAACCATTCTTGTACAATATAAGCAAATATTCGTTGGAATCGTCCTGAGACCTGGCAGCTAAAGTTCCGGATGAGATCCTGGGTGAGGGGAATACCAGGGGATTTTCCAACTCCAGGACATAATGAGGGAGGTTTTCAGGCGAGGATGAATTTTTATTAGCAGAAGCCCCAAAAGTTAATCACGCAATTTGATCTTGATCGGCGTGTATACAGAAAAACAGGAAATATTAATAGAACTTGAAGATCTAGTGATTTTCAGGTCCTTTTAAAATTAAAACCCTGCCCTTATGATTGCAATTTCAAGGAGATGACCTGACGCAAAGCGTTCTGAACGTCCTGCCAGCTCCGGGAGGCATCCAGCATGACCCATCGCTGTGGCTCAGCTTTAACGAGTTCCAGATAACCCTTGCGCACACGACGGTGAAATTCCAGATCGTAATCATCGAGCCGGTTCCATTCACCACCACGCGAGCGGCGCTGGGAACCACGCTGCAGACCGATCTCCACATCAAGGTCCAATAAAATAGTTAGGTCCGGTTGCAACCCGGAAGTTGCGTAGCGAATGAGGGCGCGCACTTCATCCATGTCCTGTTGGTGACCGTAACCCTGATAAGCCAGGGTCGAATCGGCATAACGGTCACACAGCACTATGCCACCTCTGGATAGAGTGGGTCGGATGACTTGCTCCACAATCTGGGAGCGGGCAGCCTGGTAGAGAAGAGTCTCAGTATGGGGATGCATTTCCTTATTTTTAAGATCGTGAATGACTGAGCGGATCTGCTCGCTGATGGGAGTTCCACCCGGTTCACGAGTACACAATACCAACCAACCCTGGTTTTCCAGCCATTGGGAAAGCGGACCCATGTGGGAAGTCTTCCCGGAGCCTTCCGGACCCTCCAAGGTGATGAAGCGGACCGGCGTCATTCGCGAAAGATCCTGACCCGGCGGCGGGGTTCTTTGCCATAGGAATGAGAGACCAGTTCAGCCTGGCGTGCCAGCTCGTGCTGAAGGCGCCTTTCGGTGGCGGAAGCCGAAGGCAGATCCACCCAGCGTTCCCCGTTCAGGACGGCTGCGATTGCAGCCTGGGTCTCAGCCTGGATATCACTGAGCTGGGTAACTTGCTCCTGCAACTCTGGCAGATTGAACAGATTGCCTAAAAACTGCTCGATCTGGGCGACCGTATTGGAGCGCAAGACATAGATGGGCATGCTGCGATGCTCAGCGTCCATGACTGTCTGCTGGCGATTGCGGTAATGTGATTTAAGGGTCACCAAAACGTCGGCAGTTCCGACATCGTTTGCCACCAGTGCTGAGACTCCCAGGCGTTTGGCAACTTGTAACAGACGATTGCGGGCCACACCATACGGATAAATGCGCATGGTCTTTTGTGGCAGGCGACGTGTTTCTGGAAATTGGGGAGTCTGGACCTGTTGTGGAGATGAGATGCCATTTGTCTCCCTTCCGAGACGGGGAGATGGGTGCATCTCCAACATGGCAGGGCCGCGTGGAGTGTTGCCATTTTCAATGCGGAAATCAGATATTCCGCGGGCATTAACCGGCGCTTTTTCGATCTGGATATTGCCCCTGGCATCGCGTGAGCGCAACTCGGGAGGTAGCGGGTAACCGCGCAGGATCGAATCGACCGATTCGGAGATATCCAGATGGACTGCCAGCCTATCCCGGGTTTGGATCTCAACCAGGACGTCAAAGGTTGCCGGGGCACGTCTTTCGAGGACCGTCTTCTGGGTTCCGCGCCGCCGGGCTTCCTCGTCCGAGAGCGTGACGGCTTCGATGCCGCCGATCAGGTCAGACAAAGTCGGGTTGAGCATCAGATTATCGATGGTATTGCCGTGGGCAGTACCGATCAACTGCACCCCGCGCTCGGCGATGGTGCGGGCTGCGGCGGCTTCCAATTCGCGACCGATCTCGTCAATAACGATAACCTCGGGGTTATGGTTCTCAACAGCTTCGATCATGACCTCGTGCTGCAGCATGGGCACACGGACCTGCATGCGGCGTGCCTTGCCAACAGCCGGATGAGGCACATCTCCATCTCCGCCTATCTCATTAGATGTATCAACGATGATGACGCGACGGTTCTCCGCAAGGATACGGGCAGCCTCGCGTAGGAGGGTAGTCTTGCCGACAGCCGGGCGTCCCAAAATTAGGATGCTCTTACCCGATTCGATGATGTCCTGCAAAATGTCGATGGTGCCATACACAGCCCGACCAACCCGGCAGGTGAGCCCAACTATTTGGCCACGGCGGTTGCGGATGGCAGAGATGCGATGCAGAGTGCGTTCCAGCCCGGCACGGTTGTCGGCATCAATATCGCCGATATGCTCGACCACAAAATCCAGTTCCTGTCGGGTGATCTCTTTTTCGCTCAGGATGATCTCATGGTCCACGAAGCGGGCGGTTGGAACGCGCCCCAGGTCCAGGATGACTTCCAGCAGGTTATCGCTGTTATTTTCTTTTTGAACGGCGGCAGCAATGGCAGGCGGAATAACGCCCAGCAGGGCATCCAGGTCGTCTGTTATACGTAATTTAGTCATGTTAACTTCACCATATACATCAAATCGATTTTGTGGCTGAAGATTGAGAAGTCTTCTCCGTACGTATTCCCTTTCCAGGTTTGATGGCGGTAGATCTTTCAGAGGATCCTATAAGAATAAGATGAGGATTGCAAGAATCCCATACCACTAATTATAGTATCTCAACCACCACATATCATACAGATCTACTCAACATCGTTATGGTTGATACGAGCCACCGGAGTGGCAGGTTTGGCCCAGGCAGTTTCGGCCTGTTTGGCAGGCAAGGGCTCTTCAGCATACTTTAGAACAGCCAGGTGCCGGACCATGACAGCCTGGCGTTCTCCTGCTGAGGCACCCAAATCTTCAAGCATATTTTCGAGCCAGGCCTGGTAGGAACGTACACAAACATACACAGGGCGACTACGGCGGTTGGGTATGGAGGTCAGCATGGAACTCATCCATTCCAGGGAACAAGTTGCATCCGGGTGGATAAGCGGTTGCACCCAGATCCCAGCCAAGCCGTATTGTATGCTCATGAATGCCTGAATTACACCTTCCTGATGGCAGACCAATCCGGTTGCATGGCGCGGCGGAGTTTCCATTGGTTGGAGCATGGCAGGAATGATCAGGTTATACAAATTTTGAATGGCTACCTTATCGCCATCGGTGGTTTCTTTCCACAGAACCCCAGGGACAAAGCCAGAACCTTCTTTCAGTTTCCAGATACGCTGCCAGGCATACATGGAAAAACCAGACTGGCGCAATACTTTGAATACCGGGGAATTTTCGTTCACCTCGGCCAGAACGGACAGGCAGCCCCATGCGCCAGCCTGCGCGGATAGAAAATCAAGCAGAGCGTTCTGAGCCTGTTGACTGCTATCTTCCGGCGCAAGGAAGGCCAGATTGGCATGCGAAGACCCATCGGAATGTGTGACCTGACCCATCACGATGGAGTCCTCATTCGAAGAGATTCCGGTGGAAATCTCCCGACGAGGATTGAGATAAGAAAACAGGGAGACCAACCCCAACATGTCGCCGTGCGTTAAAGCCCGGGCATTATCCAGCGGCAGAACCTGGTTGCGGTAGTTGTATAAAGTAATCAGGTCCAGAAGGTCAAGCGGGCGGACGGTCATTTTACCTGGTTATTGATGAGCGAAAGAAAATATTCGTGAAAGCGTGTGTCTAAAGTCAATTCCGGGTGGAAGGAGGTGGCCAGCAACCTGCCCTGTTGGGCAGCCACTATACGCCCATCCGGGAGAACTGCCAGGATGCGGGCATCCCCTTCAACTGCAGCGATGATGGGAGCACGTATAAAAAAGGCGTGATAAGGAGCTGTGCTGTTGGTTGCCTGCTTGAGAGGCTCTATATCCAGGTCCGCTTCAAAGGAATCGACCTGACGTCCAAAAGCATTGCGGGCGACACGGATATTCATCAGTCCCAGCAGAGGTTGGGAACGGGCTGCATCTTTTGAAAGCAGGATGGCTCCCGCACAGGTACCCCAGATGGCATGCGCAAGGCCGAATTCCTGCAGAGGCTGTAATAGACCATAATCCACACACAACTTGCCAATCGTAGTGGATTCTCCACCAGGCAAGATCAAACCATCCAACCCGGCAAGATGATGCGGCAGACGGACTTTGACAGTTTCCACGCCCAGTTGTTCAAGAACCCGGATGTGTTCTGCAAAGTCACCCTGCAGAGCCAGGACACCAATTTTCATCTTTGAATTTACCAGCCGCGACCCGCCAGCCTGTCCGCTTCGGGCATATTCGAGACATTGAGACCAACCATAGCTTCGCCCAAATTGCGGCTGACCTCTGCCAGAATGGAGGCATCTTCGTAATGGGTGGTAGCTTTAACGATAGCACTGGCACGCTTGGCGGGGTCACCGGATTTAAATATGCCAGAGCCGACAAAGACACCATCCACGCCCAACTGCATCATCAGGGCAGCATCAGCTGGAGTGGCAATACCACCAGCGGCAAAGTTGACGACAGGCAGGCGACCGAGCTCCTTAACCTCTTTGACAAGTTCGAAAGGAGCGCCGATTTCTTTAGCAAAGGTCATCAATTCTTCATCAGGCATGTTCTGCAGACGGCGGATCTCGCCAAAAACGGTACGGGCATGGCGCACGGCTTCAACGACATCGCCAGTACCGGCTTCGCCCTTGGTGCGGATCATCGCTGCACCTTCACCGATGCGGCGAAGGGCCTCCCCCAGGTTGCGACAACCACAGACAAATGGCACTTTGAAGTCGTGCTTGTAAATGTGAAAAGACTCGTCGGCAGGGGTTAGTACTTCGGATTCGTCGATATAATCCACGCCCAGGGATTCAAGGATCTGGGCTTCTACAAAATGCCCGATACGGCACTTGGCCATGACCGGGATGCTGACCGCGGCCATGATCCTGTCGATCAGATCGGGGTCCGACATTCGTGCCACACCACCCTCTACACGGATGTCCGCCGGGACGCGCTCGAGCGCCATGACGGCGCAGGCACCGGAATCTTCAGCGATCCTGGCATGCTCGGGTGTGACCACATCCATTATGACACCACCCTTAAGCATCTGGGCCAACCCCTTTTTAACGGCAAATGAACCTGTTTGTTGTTCCATTACACTATCTCCTGAATTTGTTTACTTTCATTTTGATTCTACCACGCTGATGTTGGGATTTCGTTAGAAATGGGGTATTAGGTTGGGTGGAAAAGGGATAAGAAGCGGGGATAGCAGTTCAATCTTGAAGATTGAACCGATCTGATTGAATTCCAAAGGAAAATTAAGGTGAAATGATGAGTTTCAATTCAGCCTGGGTAAGATGTTGCATTGGATGATCCACTCAACCCAACCAATTTGACTTATGGCTCAAAGATCAATGGCACAAACACTTCGGGTGGCAAATCGGCAACCTTATAGATCCTGACCACATCTGCGTCATGAATCGAGATATTCAGTTCCGGTTCCACATATTCCAATGGTCTCATCAAACCTTCAGGGATCATCCTTGCCAATTGTGTTTTATAGTAGACGACAAGATAATCGGATGACCGCAGTTCGTCGACATCCTCCTGCCTCCAACTCTTAATGATCCAGATCTGTTCTGTACTCCCGGGGAAGAAATAATCCAGGGATGTCGACCACCAGCTCATGACCTTCAGGTCTTCAGCACCGGGTTTTGAGGAGAGGTACCTGGAAGCGATCTCAAGCCCCTGACCGTAACCGGTATCAATGACCGATGTCGTTCCTCTTGTCATCAATGCAATCGGGTTTATATAATCAAAGAAATATGGGCTATAACCCGAATAATTTAATACCTGGAAAACAACGATCACCAACAAAAGTATCGCTGTCGCCAAGTTTTTTGATCTATCTTTTAAATACCCCCTGACAAGATCGATCCCTTGAATATATCCAAGCCCGGCCAGAATACATAATGAAACATGGGTCACCATAATATAATGGTTCGCCAATTTCTTGCCCATTGACATCATTGTTATCATCAGGATCGCCAAAACAAGGAATGTGCAAAAAAGGGTATTCTGTGTCCGGCTATTCTGTTTGATTTTTATGGTGAAGAAGAATAAAGCGATCAGACTGCCAACCCAGGTCAACGGCGGAATCTGCCACCAGAGCGAGCTGAGATAGCGAGCAATATTGTTGCCGGCTATGATCCCTTGCGCGGACAACTCTTCGACGGGAACGCCTTCCTTACTCCCAAGGAAACCAAATGATTTTTCAAAGAGTGAAGTGATCACATCAACAGGATGGTTCCACAAGGC
>Ga0172370_10002336_pt1 | contig 27541 bp, 27 predicted proteins | sample LakKiv5m_FD_114538 | JGI IMG/M metagenome (GOLD analysis project Ga0172370, IMG submission 114538) | Freshwater microbial communities from Kabuno Bay, South-Kivu, Congo - kab_022012_11.5m | ecosystem: Environmental > Aquatic > Freshwater > Lake | place: Democratic Republic of the Congo...
AAAAGGCGAATCCAGTGCAATGTATAATCTTGCATTGATGTATGCCAATTCAGGAAAAACCGAACTTGCCGAAAAATACTACCTCATGGCTGTTGAAAAAGGCCATTCCGGTGCAATGAATAATCTTGCATTGATGTATGCCAATTCAGGAAAAACCGAACTTGCCGAAAAATACTACCTCATGGCTGTTGAAAAAGGCGAATCAGGTGCAATGAATAATCTTGCATTGATGTATGCCAATTCAGGAAAAACCGAACTTGCCGAAAAATACTACCTCATGGCTGTTGAAAAAGGCGAATCCGATGCAATGAATAATCTTGTTGTACTGTATTATTCCCTTAATAAAAACCAAAAAGAAGCTGATGTTCTAATTTCAAAATTAGTGGAAAGTGTCAAAAAGGATGCATATTTGGAAACTTTTCTGACTACTATGCTTTGGTCAGGGCAGCTTGAAAATTTCGATGAGCATTTCGATGAATATTTTATACAAATATTTAATAATCAAAATATTGAAGTACTTCAGGAGTTATTTACTGATCTGATCATCCATAAACAATACAACCTTTGCTGGGAGCTTTTTAACTCTGAAATATATGGTGAAAAGTTAAAAGAAATGATTCGACCATTGTTTTATCTGGCTGCTGATTTTGCTGGTGTAAATAAAGAAGAACTGCTTAAAGCTGGAGAGGAGTTAATAGAAATAATAAATCAAATCAGAGAAAGGATATTTGACAGGCAAAAGTTCTATTATGGGAGCTAAAGTGTAAAGTTTTGCCTGTTGCAATTATAAATAAATAGCTGTTATGTCTGCAATAACCACAAAAGTGATTTCATATCAGCAGAGGATCATGAAAAGTACTTTGCCAAAGCAATTGGGAGGTATTTAAACGATTTATATTAAAAAGACATCACATTAAAATGACCTTTAAGCTAACATTATCAGATGAGCAAATCATCGAATTCAGCAGATTCTCTGCTTACGATCTGCCAGATTTAGAGAATAAGATAACGAATGAAATAGTTCCAAATTCACTCAATCGTGGTTATATAAACAGAAATGAGTTTTTAGATGTTTGCAGGTGGAAATCAAGAAGACCTAAAAAGCATTATGAATCAAACTCAGAAGATTTTATTCAGGAAATAACTTCAATTTGCATCTCAGCAAAGAATGAAAAGTTAAAAATTGAAGTACTCACACTACTTCAGGGTGTAAATTATCCAGTGGCTTCGGTCTTTTTGCATTTTCTGTTTCAAGCCTATCCAATACTGGATTTCAGGGCATTAGAGTCTCTTGGCTATGACAGGAATAAGCTTCCAGCTTATAATTTTAAATTCTGGTGGGAATATACGCTCTATTGCAGAGAAATGGCTCAAAAGTATAATCTAAGTATGCGTGAGTTCGACAGGGCTTTGTGGAATTATTCAAAAATGAATGCTATTAGTTCAACTTAATATTTAATTTTGAACAATGAACGTTTCTTTTGATTTTGTAGAGCAAACAAAAAAAATCAAATAGGTATATTCTCAAAGGGTAACTTACTATTTAGTAAATTACTGTTTGGTAATATAAAAAACATGTTATCTTTGTGTTATGAAAACACCATTTAAATTTGGACGCATTGTGGTTGATGAAGCTTTTGTCAACAGACAAGATGAGTTGAAACTCTTGAGTGACAATATGCTCAATAGTATCAATACCATTATCATTTCTCCAAGACGCTGGGGTAAATCCTCACTGGTAAAAAAAACATCTTTACAGATATTGGATCAATCTAATGATATAAGGTTTTGTTTTGTTGATTTGTTCCATGTTCGTACAGAAGAAGATTTTTATTGTGTGTTAGCAAAGGAGGTGATCAAAGCATCTTCCGGTAAACTGGAAGAGTGGATGGAGGATGTCAGAACATATCTTGCCCGTTTTAGTCCGAAAATAACGGTAGGTGTTGATATGATAAATGACTTTGAATTGGGATTAGATGTAAAGGAACTAAAAAAGAATCCGGATGAAATTCTTCAACTTCCGGAGATCATTTCCCTCAAAAAGGGCTTCAGATTTATAGTTTGTGTTGATGAATTTCAAAATATCGGATATTTTAGAGATTCTTTAGCTTTTCAAAAAAAATTAAGGGCTGTATGGCAGCTTCGGCAGAATGTTACCTGTTGCCTTTACGGTAGTAAGCGTTACATGATGCTGGAAATTTTCGAAAAAAAATCAAATCCATTTTATCGTTTTGGCTCATTAATGAATTTACAAAAAATTGCCAGAGAGCATTTTGTTGAGTATATCAGGTATTCATTTGAAAAAACAGGAAAATCAATTTCAACAGAATTGGCTCAATTTATTACAGACACCGTCAGGAATCATCCTTATTATGTACAACAATTGGCACATTTGGTTTGGGAGAACACCATTCGAATTGTCAATCAGGAAGTAATTAATATTGCTATTGATGATCTTTTAACTACCAATGCCTTGTTTTATGAGTCTGTTGCAGAAGCATTAAGCAACACACAAATAAATTTGTTGAGAGCAATATCGTTCGGAGTTACACAACTTACTGCTGTACAAAATCTATCGGAGTACAGACTTGGTTCTTCGGCATCGGTAATTAAGAATAAACGCATTCTCGAAAATCGTGAAATACTGAACAGGAATTTAGGTGGTCTTGAATTTGAAGACCCCGTGTTTGAAATCTGGTTTAAAAAACGATTTGAATTTTAAAATCATTAAATTACAACTTCTTCTTTTATAAAATAAAGAAAAACAATAAGATAGAAATATTGCTAAATGGTAACTTACTATTTAATAACTTACTGTATAGTAAAATAAATTTTTTATCTGATAATTAATGTTCTTCCTTCAACATTATGTCCTGAAGCTGATAACTTCAGGTAATAAATACCAGTTTCAAGATTGGAAACGTCTATGTGAATATATTGTTCACCATCAGAGTAGATGCCGTTAACTTTTTTTACCATTTGTCCCAGTGTATTGATGACCTGAATGTCTATTTCTGATTGTTTCGCCAGATAAAAACTGAGGATGGCATGGTTCTCAGCAGGATTTGGGTAAATCAAAATTCCGTTCAATGATTGTGTATGCACTTCAGGGATTGATGTGGCAATATTGTGTTTTTCCTGAACATTCAGAACTTTAAGTTTTTTATATTCAGGATCAAAATAGCTGACAAAAGCTATAACACTTAAATCTTTTAGTTTGAATTTAGATGGTACGATATAAGAATAACTCTGGGAATATGGTTGATTTAATACAGGTTTAGAAGGTATAATTCCAGATGTTCCCCAGGTATTGCCAGGTACTGCCCTGATCACATGGCGATGTACAAAGCCTTGTATTTTGTATGGTAAATTGTAAAATGGATGTGAAGATGAGCCTGCTGGTCCACTGGGAGCATCTTTACTATAATAATTGGTTTGATCATAGCCTGCTCCTTGGCCGGTAACACTATCTTCGATGATAAAAATGTTTATTCTGAGGTCACCAGGATAAGGATAATCAACAAAATTGGCTGTTGCAGTAATATCAAGTTTTCTAGAAATCGAAGAATAGGTTGTTTCTATGGCTATGTTGACTGGCGTTATTTCTGCCAGTTGGTTAATGACTTTATTTGTCCATCCGTTATTAGCCCTGCTAACAACTATTCTTGCTTCTCCAGGCCACCAAATTCTGTCGATAGCAGCCATTGGAGCACCAGTGCCTAAAATATCTTCATAGGTTTTACTTTCAGGAATAGTCATCGAATCTGTCAGATAGCCTGCATGGTGGGTAACACCAACAGCATTGGGATAATTATTAAGTATTGTTTGTGCAATGTAAATTCCATCAACACAATAACCACACGGAGCAGTAGAAAATTCTTCTAAAAGAACTTTTTTTGATGCTGCAATACCCTGATTGACAAATATTACGCTTGCTGCGGTATCGTTCAGGTGATTATTATCAGTGTTTCCATTTAGGTTGTCAGCCCACACTTTTATTTGGTGAATTGCTCCTGTACCGGATGCAATCCAGGGAATATTATGTGTGAAGGTGTATTTTCCATTATTAGTTAATGCTTGTCCGGTGACACTTTGTGTTATAACACTTCCATTATCAATGGTATAATTCAAATCAAAGGAGTTTAATGTCTGAATACCGTAATTAATAAGCTGACCCTGAATATTAACATTCGTTCCGCTTTTAGCTATTTCAGGAACTGTAAGGTTTAGTCCTGCCATATCGAAATTTGGTTGTGTTCCATAAATAAACGAATAAACGGCCATATTTTCTGGTAAAACAACAGGCATCTTCATTTTTTCGTTAGGACTATTACTGGTCATTGTCCCTAAGCTGCCATCTTGATTTTCAACACCAACAGTGCCACCTGCCATATCAACACCATTATATCGTCCCCAAATGTGAACAATATCAAAATCACCTCCTTCATAAAGTCTGATTGCAAAATATGTTGCATTTAGTTGTGTGGTGTTGCCTTTTGTACTCAGGCTTTGCCATTCGATGCAATGCACACGATTTGGAGCAGTTCCGTAAGTCCATGTTACCACATGGTCATACAGTCCGGCAGTAATTTCAAAATCTCGCCAAAAACCATATATTGCCATGTTGGGTGACAGTGAAGAAGGAAGATTCCCGTTTGGGGTATAGCTTTGGCTGACTGAAGTGTCAAATGTGATATATCCGTTGTCACTGATTTTATATTGTGTTACTGCTTTTCCATAAAAATTCCAGGAAAATGGAATACTTTGTACTGGTGATATAACATCATTCAGAGTAGATGCTCCTGATGTCCAGATGGTTTTCATATATCCGTTCCAACCCCACTCAAAGGTGTTTTCATCAATACCATATTTCAGCTGGTAATAATAATTTTGACAGTAAACAGAAAAAGAAACATTTGAAAATATAAGTAAATACAGGATAAATTTAACGCTGAATTTTATTATTTTTTTCATACTAAAGACAATTAATAGTTTATAAAATTTATCAGTTATTTTTTAATCATTTTCATGTGTTGTGATATGTAGATTTTTGGGTAAAGTAAAAATAATTTTTGTCCATTTGCCAAGTTCACTGCTTGCCCAAATTCTACCTCTATGGTTTTCAACAATTTGACGGGCAATTGATAACCCAAGCCCCGAACCTGATTTTGAGTCTTTCGGTGCATTACTGGCACGATAAAACTCATCAAAAATTTTTAGCAAATCTTCATTTGGAATTCCAATACCTGTATCTGACACTTCACATACGATATAGTCGTATCTGTCTCGAATGTTTAACCCGATTTTACCATTTTTAGGTGTGTATTTGATGGCATTTGTAATCAGATTCAAAAAAAGTTCTTCAATTGAATATGGATCGCAGATAATTGTCTTAATTTGATTATCAATATGATAACTGTATGTCAGATTTTTTTCTTTTAAAAGAATTCTAACTATTTCATCAACTTTTTTAATCATATCAGCAATAGAGCATTCCTCAGGTTCAATGCTATTCTGCATTTTTTTATAAGTCAGATTAAGCAAGTCCTTAACAAAGGCGGTTAATAAAGCCGTTCTTTCATGTGCACGGTTAATAAATTCTTCTTGAGTACTATTTAAATCTCCTTTTATTTTAGTACGTACAACTTCCAGACAACTTGAAATTGCTGCTAAATGACCTTTGATGTCATGGGTTACTCTCTGAATATATTCATTTTGAATTTTATCTTTATTTTCGAGTTCAATATTGGTTTTAACATATAATTCCTCGCTTTTAATTGACTTTGAAATTATTCGGTTAGAAAGACTTACTATGATAAAAGATGTTAATGAATAAACAAAGCCAACACTGAAAATAAAAAAAGTATTCTTATATAATTCAGGATTTGTGAATCCTTCAAGGTGATAATGTGGGAGAATTCCGGTAAGTTCAAATAGGGTAAGCAATGCTAAAGAAAGCAATGCAAAGATTGTATGAAAATAACATGTTCGCAGAGGAAAAATTGAACTTGAAACAATCATGTGCAGAAAATAAATTAAAACAAGAGGATTTTCAACGCCACCTGAATAATGTATGACAACCGTTAAAAGTAATAAATCTGAAATAATTTGAAAATGTATCTCATTTTTAATTTTTTGAATAATTTTTTTACCACCTTTATTTGTAATCCTGGTGATGAGAATGGTGTGCGTGATATTTAATATAAATAATAGAATAACAACGAGATAGATTGGTTTTTCCTGAACAGAAACATTGAAGAAATTTTTAACAATAAAATTAGCAACCCCAAGAATCATTAAAGATATCCATCTGATTCGGATGAACCACTTTGCAAAATAAACATGAGCCGGAGTTAGTTTATCGTACACAACGTTTAGTCAAATTTTAATTTTAATGATGAACTATCAATAGTTAAAACTTCATTTGATCATATTTTTGATCATGTCCGATAAAATGTCTGGGTCAACAGGTTTTTCAAGGTAGCTGACACCAGGAAACATTGCTTCATCCTCAACAGCTGAAGTCAGGTTCACACCAAGCTGATCTCTGATGCCAGTCATCATGATAACTGGCAGATTTTTGTATTCATTCTGTTTTCTTATTTCATGTAACAGATTATAACCCTCAAGGTCAGAATTCATCATTACATCTAATACGACCAGGGCAGGGTTTTCTTCCTTTAGTTTTTTAAACCCTGATTCACCATCGGTGGCAATAATTACTTCAAATCCTTTGCTTTCGAGAATGACCTGAAACGAACGTAAAATGTCAGTATCATCATCAATCATTAAAATTTTGTTTTTCATGCATTTTTATTTAAATTGTATGATTATTTAATGATACAATATACTATAAAAAATGATAAAAAGAAAATAACCATTAAAGAAATAATCTAATGTTCAGAAAAGCATTTTCCCAACTTTGATGGTATTTTGTGATGTGACTTTATAGATTAGAAAATCTATTGAAAAATCTGGAATAATAATGTTATGTATAATATTGTTTTCTTTAAAAACTAAGTGGCCATTTAAGTCGAATAGTTCAATGCTTACCGGACTATCTATACCTGATATTTCAATTTGATGTGAATTCTGATTGTAAATAAATGTGATTTCTTCATGATCAGGCTGATTAGCTGAAAGCAGTTTAAGCAAATTATTAATGTCATTCCTGATGTTATAATTAGGACCGATAAAACCATTAAACCATCCGTGTTTTTTATATATTACACCATCAGGTTTAATTAGGAATGCACTGTTGGGAGCGGTAGCAAAGTTTTTCCAGAACTGATTATCTGGTCCATCCAACAACACAGGAATATTTATTGGATAATTAGTGTTGGCAAGCAATGCTGACACTACTGCTTTTCTGTCTCCATAGGTTTTTGGTTGCAAAAAAAGGATTTTCTCAGTTTTATTTTCATTAGTCACCCAAATCATTCCCATATATGGGCTAACATCAGGACTATCAGGATGAGCTTCAATAACATAGACAATTAAAAAATTAAGTTTTCCATTATACTCATTTACAAGCGAATCCAATAATTTTAGTTTACTCCTGAAAATTGGACATGTGTAGCTTCCTTCAATTATTAAGCAAGGTTTATTTTCTGAAAGCTTTGTTTGAATATCATAAGGTTGAGAATGTATAGTATATAGTTTAAAATGCGGAATGGTGTCTCCTGTTTTAAGGCCACATGATTCAAACGTACTGGTAGGATCAATATATATCCCAGGCGATTTTATGCTGTCATTGTCAGCAGGTAAAGTTTCGATGCCAATGCTGGGTTTTAATACTACTTGGGAGCTGCACTTAGCACTAATGAAGATTGCAGATAAAATAAGGATGGAGAAATTAAAAATAGTTTTCATGATTTTTTTTTCTTGAAAGACGAATTTCTTGCCTAAAAAGTTTGTTTTCTTACGATTGTCCTATTTTTTATATTTATACTAAATACAATTAACTAAATTATTTTGTTTGTTATTTTTAAATTGTTTTATGTTTGCTGTGAAATGATTCACAGGTTTAAATCTTTTAACGTTAGAAAAATACTTTTCATTTTATGGAGGCAATAATTCAATCAATCTTACAATCCTTTAAAGGTGACCCAAATCGATTAATGGACATTTTACATGCTGTTCAGTCTGAGTTGGGATACATTCCTGAAGAAGCAGCCAAGTTAATAGCACAAAAAACTAAATTATCGTATGCTGATGTTCTTCAGGTAATTTCTTTTTATCATTTTTATTCATTGACACCAAAAGGTAAATTTCATATTTATTTAAATGATAGTGCAGTAGCAATGCTCAAGGGCAGGCAGCAAGTTGCAAAAGCATTTGAAAAAGAAGCAGGAATTAAATTTGGTGAAGTCACACAGGATGGACTCATAGGATTATTCAATACATCTTGTATTGGTATGAATGATCAGGAACCTGCTGCTCTTATTAATGGTAAAGTATTTACAAAACTTACTCCTTACCGGGTTAAAGAAATAGTAAAAGATATAAAAGCAGGAAAATCACTTGATGAAATTATTGTTGAAGGTACTGGTGATGGTAACAATTCTCATCCGCTGGTAAAATCAATGGTATATAATAATATCAGAAAAAAAGGACCTATTTTGTCGGCCGATCATGCCATGGGGTCAGCATTAAAGATGGTTACAGAAATGGACCCTCAATACCTGATCGACACTATTAAAAAATCAAATATTCGTGGTAGAGGTGGTGCCGGATTCCCAACAGGAATGAAATGGGATTTTTGCAGAAGGTCAAATAACCCTGATAAATATATATTATGCAATGCTGATGAAGGAGAGCCAGGTACTTTTAAAGATAGAGTTTTGCTTACTGAAAAAGCCAACATGGTTTTTGAAGGAATGGCAATTGCTGGTTATGCGATTGGAGCCAGTCAGGGTATTTTATACCTCAGATATGAATATCTTTACTTAAAGGAATTCCTTGAAAATATTTTATATGATATGAGGAGCAAACATCTTTTAGGAAAAGGAGTTTTAGGAAAGGAAGGATTTAATTTTGATATAAGAATTCAATTTGGTGCAGGTGCTTATGTATGTGGTGAAGAATCAGCATTAATTGAATCGTGTGAAGGAAAGCGTGGTGAACCACGAGACAGACCTCCTTTCCCTGTCGAAGTTGGATACCTTAATAAACCTACAGTAGTCAATAATGTTGAAACGCTTTGTTCAGTTGTAAATATAGTTTTAAAGGGTGCTGAATGGTTTAAAAACCTTGGTACAAAAGACTCTTCAGGATCAAAACTTTTGAGTATTTCCGGAGATTGTTTACATCCTGGTATTTACGAAATAGAATGGGGTATTACCATTGAGGAAGTACTTGCAATGGTAGGTGGTGATGATGCTCAGGCAGTACAAGTGGGAGGTCCTTCAGGTATTCTTATAGGTCCAAATGAATATGACAGAGTTTTAAGTTATGCTGACCTTGCAACTGGTGGATCAATGATAGTAATTGGAAAAGAACGTGATTTATTGAAAGATGTAGTGCTTAATTTTACCGAGTTTTTCATTGAAGAGTCTTGCGGATCTTGCAGTACCTGCCGCAATATGACTACCATCATGAAAAATACACTTGAAAAAATTATTGCAGGGCATGGAGTGTTAGCCGATATTGATAATCTTTCACAATGGGGTAAATTTCTTAAAGCCAGTCGTTGTGGATTAGGACAAACGGCTGCTAATCCAATTCTTACCAGTATCAGAAACTTCAGACGTGTTTATGAATTTAAAATTCAGAAAGACAGAGACTTTGATACTGGATTTGATATTGCAGAAGCAGTAGCTGAATCGTGTCAATATGTTGGACGCATACCAAATATACATTAACAGTAAACTATTGAAAATAAATAAGAAATGAGTAATATTGTTAAATTCACAATTGATGGAAAGGAATATAGTTCAGAAAGTGACAAATACATTGTAGAAGCTGCTGCTGATCAGGGTATTTATATTCCTACACTTTGTAATATTAAAGGAGTAAAACCAAGAGGTTCTTGCCGTATTTGCAGTGTTAAAGTGAATGGAAGACTGATGTCTGCTTGTTCGACTCCCATAGCAGATGGTATGGAAATAGAAAATAACACAGAAGAGTTAAAAGACTTGCGTAGTGCCATTATTGAATCAATGTTTGTGTCAGGCAATCATTTTTGCCCATCATGCGAAAAGAGTGGTTTTTGCGACTTACAGGCATTGGCTTATCGTATGGATATGCTTGTTCCGCGTTTCCCTTATCTTTTCCCGGTAAAACAAATTGTTGCTTATCCTAAAATTATTAAAGACCAAAATCGGTGTATTCAATGTAAAAGATGTATAAGAACAATAAAAGATGAGGAAGGTCGCAGTTTGTTTGCATATAAAAAACGTGGCAATAAGGTTGAAGTCGTCCTTGATGAAATACTAGGAAAATCAATGACAGATGAGCTTGCTCAAAAGGCTATGGACATTTGCCCGGTAGGTTCTATTATCGTAAAGGAAAAGGGCTTCATTGTACCAATTGGTAAACGTAAATATGATTTTGAACCAATAGGTTCTGATATTGAAAAAATAAATAAATAAGGAGGAAAAGACATGAGTAAACCTATTGTAGCTACAACATCCCTTGCCGGTTGCTTTGGATGTCATATGTCAATCCTTGACATTGATGACAAAATTTTAGATTTAGTAGAGTTGGTTGAATTCAATAAATCTCCTATTGATGATATTAAAACATTCTCGAAAAAATGTGATATTGGTATTATTGAAGGTGGTTGTTGTAATAGTGAAAATATACATGTATTAAAAGATTTCAGAAAAAACTGTAAAATTCTGATTTCGCTTGGTGAGTGTGCCATTATGGGTGGATTGCCTGCCATGAGAAATGGAATTACTATCAAAGAATGCTTTGATGAGGCATATCTGGATGGCCCAACATGTCATACTAACACAGATAAAATATTACCAAACGATGAAGAATTACCAATGATATTAGATAAGGTGTATCCTTGCCATGAAATTGTAAAAATTGATTATTTTCTTCCTGGTTGTCCACCACGTGCCGGTCTTATCTGGCAGGCTCTGGTAGCATTGCTCACCAACAAGCCTATGGACTTGCCGTATGAAGTTGTAAAATTTGATTAATGCTTAAATTGAAGTAAATGACTAAGAAAATAACTATTGAACCTGTAACCAGAGTTGAAGGACACGGGAAGGTGACTATAAAAATGGATGATAATTTAAATGTTACACAAACACGTTTACATATTGTAGAATTCAGAGGCTTTGAACGCTTTATACAAGGAAAACCATACTGGGAAGTTCCGGTACTTGTTCAGCGATTGTGTGGTATTTGTCCGGTAAGCCATCATTTGGCAGCAGCTAAGGCCATGGATGTGATTGTTGGGGCAGGCACAGGTGAAGGATTAACACCTGTTGGTGAAAAAATGAGAAGATTAATGCACTATGGTCAAATGTTTCAATCTCATTCACTGCACTTTTTTCATTTAGCATCTCCTGATATTTTGTTTGGCTATGATGCAAATCCTGCCATCCGCAATGTGATAGGTGTTATCATGGAGTATAAAGACCTTGCGGTTCAGGGTGTTATGATGCGTAAATTTGGCCAGGAAATTATTGCTGCCACAGCTGGGAAAAAAATTCATGGAACAGGAGCTATTCCGGGAGGAATTAATAAAAATCTTAGTATTGAAGAAAGAGATACTTTTCTGAAAGGTGCTGATCCTCTCAATGCAGATAAAATGATTGAATGGAGTCTTGCAGCAATAGAATTTTTTAAAGGATATCATAAAGCAAATGCAGAATTCCTCGATAATTTTTCATATTTCCCTTCCAATCATTTAAGCTTGGTTCGTAAAGATGGTGCTTTGGATTTATATCATGGTGTGTTGCGTGCAGTAGATAGTTTTGGAAATAAAATTCTTAATGATGTTGATTATCAGGACTATTACAAATATATACAGGAAGAAACAAAATCATGGAGCTATATGAAGTTTCCATACCTGCTGAAGTTTGGAAAAGAAAATGGCTGGTATAGGGTAGGTCCTTTGGCACGTTTAAATACATGTGATTTTATACCTACTCCACTGGCACAGAAAGAATTTGAAGAATTCAAAGCCTATACAAAGGGAAAACCTTCTAACCATTGTATGCACATGCATTGGGCACGATTGATAGAAACATTGCATTCAGCAGAGACAATTAAAGAATTGTTGTTAGATCCGGATTTACAAAATACTAATCTTATAACTAAAGGCACCAAACAACACGAAGGTGTTGGCTTAATTGAAGCTCCCAGGGGAACATTGTTTCATCACTACAAAATAGATGACAATGACCAGATTGTTATGGCAAATCTGATTGTTTCAACAACAAACAACAATCAACCCATGAATAATGGGGTTAATTTCGTTGCAAAGGCTATGATGAGTGGCAAACGTGAAATTACTGAGCCAATGATGAATGCTGTAGAAGTGGTTATCAGGGCATACGATCCTTGTCTGAGTTGTGCAACACATGCGTTAGGAAAAATGCCATTAGAGATTTCTTTGGTTGATTCAGATAATAATATTATTGACAGAAAGTCAAGATAGTGTTTGAGGATAAAGGAAAAATACTGATTTATGGATATGGAAATCCCGGTCGTCAGGACGATGGTCTTGGAAACCACATGGTTGATGTCATGCGTCAGTGGGCAGAGGAAAATAACAATTATATTCTTGATTTCGATTCAAATTACCAACTCAATATTGAAGATGCTGACAGAATAAAGGATAAAGAAGTGGTGATTTTTGTTGATGCTTCAGTTGAAGACATTACAGATTACTGTATAACAAAAGTTTATCCTGATTCAAACAGTATTGAATTTACCATGCATGCTTGTTCACCATCCTTTGTATCGAAGCTGTGTGGAGATATTTTTAAAAAAACGCCTTTTATATATTTATTGCATTTGAAAGGATACGAGTATGAGCTTAAAGAAGGAATTACTGAAAAGGCACTTAATAATTTAAACAATGCTTTTTCTTTAATGAAAATCTTATTGGAAGGAAATAACCTGACAAAAATCATTTCAAGACTTGAAAATGCATGCCTTAATTTTAGTTGTTATTATTAATTAAATAATGAGTGTATGAATTTAAATGTTAATTACATGGGATTAAAACTGACAAGTCCTGTTATTGTCAGCAGTTCAAAATTAACTTCAACTACTGATGGAGTAAAAGCATGTGCCAGAGCAGGTGCTGGAGCAGTAGTATTGAAATCTTTATTTGAAGAACAAATTTTAGCTGAAATTAGCAGTAAACTTCAGGATCATGAAATGTATTTTTATTATCCTGAAGCCATGGAACATGTAAAAAACATTTCAAAGGAGCATGGTATTAATGAATATTTAAAATTAATTGAAGGCTCAAAAGATTTTGGTATTCCGGTTATTGCCAGTATCAATTGTATATCTCCCGGTGAATGGATAAAATTTGCTGAATCAATTGAAAACGCTGGTGCATCAGCTATTGAACTAAATATAGCTTTATTTCCTTACAATAGCAAGAAAAGCAGTGAAGAGATAGAGAAAAACTATGTGGACATTTTAAAGGAAGTTAAGAAAAAGATAAGTATCCCTGTTAGTATTAAATTGGGAAACAGCTTTACAAATCTGAACAAGCTGACTGAGCAGCTTTGCTCAGAAGGAGTAAATGCTATGGTGTTGTTTAACAGGTTTTTCTCACCTGATATTGATGTGGAGAAGATGGAAATAGTTAACCAAAATGTAATCAGTGCACCCGAAGAAATAACCGAATCTTTACGCTGGATTGGTATTCTTTCAAGCTATTTGCCATGTAATTTTTCTGCAACAACCGGTATTCATGATGCTCGTGCTGTCCTCAAACAATTATTGGCAGGAGCCACTACTACTCAAATGTGTTCAGCATTGGTAAAGCATGGAGTTGATTATATTAAAATTGTAAATGCTGATATTCTCGACTGGATGACCCGTCATCGTTACACATGCATTGAAGATTTCAGAGGAAAAATGAGCAGATCTAAGCACAATCTTGCAGCTTTCGAACGTATTCAATATATGCGTAAAACTACAGGCAACTACTAAGTTCTATCATTATTAATTAAGTTGACAAATATCAAAGCCTTCAAGATTAAATTTTTGAAGGCTTTGACTATTTTTGTTACTGAATAGTTTATGAAAAAATTAGCTTTTTTATTGTTATTGCCAATATTACTAATCATTGCATGCGATGATAATCCTATTGATCCTGTTCAGAATGAATTGAAATTTATTAGCCTGACTGCTGTTGATACTGTTTTGGCAATAGATGAGTTTACCACCATTAATGCAGTTGCAGAAGGAGATGAATTAGTTTACACATGGCAATGTGATTTAGGAACTTTTATTGGTTCTGGAAATCAGGTCATGTGGGCAGGATGTCATGCCGATACATTTGAAATAAAATGCACTGTAACAGACAAGTATAAAAAGAGCAAATCAAAATCAGTATTTTGCTATGTGTTTTAAGTTCTTTTTTCTTTTACTTTTTTTATTTGTATTGACTCCAAAGATTAACTTTAGCCAATGTTGTTCCTCAGGTTCACCTTTAGGTGTAACGTCCAATACAGGCATGGTTGATAAAGGAATATTTCGTGTTAGCACAGCCTTTCGTTATAATTTTTCAGAGGGTTATCTGGAAGGAACAAAACCTGTTTCCAATTATGGTTTGCTATCATCTTCAAATTATTTTTTTCAGGGAATAGTGCTAAACTATGGCATCAATTATAAGTTATCGTCTGAGTTGGAATTTGGTTATTTTTATGCAAAAAATCAATATTTAAGATTGTTGCCAGGACAATATCTTCGATGTAGGGGATTGTCAAATGCAACTATGATTGTTAAATATGGATTATTAAATTCTGTATCTGCAGGAATTGAAGTTTCATTAGGAACAGGTGTGAAATTCCCTTTTACTTTCAAACCAAAATTTTCAAATAATGTTGAATTACCTGCCGACATTCAGCCTTCGACACAGGCATTTGGTGCTGTTGGTGTAATGACCATTAAAAAGGAATTTTCTAAAATTAAGTTTACTTCTGTTTTTAACAGCCGATTTGAATATAACCTGACTAATAGCTCGAACTATCATTATGGAAGTCGCCTGAGTTCGTCATTAATTTTTATTAAAAGAATCAATAATAACTGGGCATTTTCTTTAATAACAAGGTTTGATTTTTTGTCACATGACCAAAATATGGGAAAAGAGTTGATAAATACAGGCTCCAAAACAATCGTTGTTGCCCCGCAATTACGATATATTTTAAATAAGAAATGGTACCTGATAGCTACCTTTGAAAATCCTGTTTACCGCAATATGAATGGAAAACAGATAACTTACCGCTACTCATACACTTTTGGATTATTGAGGGAATTTAAATTATAATTTTAAAAATGGCAGTGTAATTTTTTCTTTTTCGTTTATAAATACTAAAAAATACTTGCCTTTTATTAAATCAGACACATTTATTTTGCCATCTGAAATTGTTGACTGTGTTACAATTTGACCATTTTGATCTGCAATGCTATAATGTAAATATTTGAGGTTATTCACGAAAATGAAGTCAGATGCTGGATTCGGAAAAATCTGATACTCAGGGTGCAGGATAATATCTTGTGAATAGCTGTAATTCTGATAAATATACAATTCTTTAATACTCTCTATCCATTCTTTTAAGTTATTGTCCCAAATAAATATTGTTTTACTTAATAATCTGCCATCAGAGTAATAATCATATTTTGTTAGCAAATTGTTTCTCCATTTAGAGTTGTTAAGATCAAAATATTGCTGAATTACAAGTGAATCTTCCTCCAATGTATTGAGATATGTGGTAATTTGAATGTTTTTTTCCCAATCCTTTTTGTCTTCCTTTATATAATTTGTCTCTGTATAATATGCCGATTGAATATTGTATGAATACTCCAGTTTATTAAATGGCTTCCATGATTGCTCCTTTTCTATCCAAAATGATTTGATGATAGATTTTGGTTTGTTGTCGGGATAATAATCGGTGATAATTTTGTAATAAATTTCCCATTCTGATTTACTCAGATTGTAATTTTCATATAATTGTGAGTCAATCAATAAACTGTTGTAAAAATATGTTTCACGGGATGTTAATTCAAATTCTTTTGTTGTAAGATTGAAATAAGAAATAAGATTTTGTTCAATTTGTTCAAACTGATTATATGAAATAGCAACATGGTGGCAATCATCCCAGCTTTTTGTATTCAGATTATAATTCTGGACAAAATATTCTGATAATATTCCGTTTCCTGTGTATGTGTAGTTTGTTTTTGTTTTATACTCCCATTCATTGTTTTGATTCAGGTTGTCGAGCCTCATCTCTCTCTTTGTACCAGATGAATCATAGGTCAGCATATATCTGGATGTTATATCATAGCTGAATTTACCAGAATTCCATTTGTAAAACTCAATAGATTGAAGTTTTACCTGAGAAAAACAATAGTTGCTAAGAAGAAGCAGGGCAACAAATGTCCATTTTACTTTTAACATTTAACACAAATTGATTAACAAAAATAAATTATACTGCAACAATACCGGATTGATATTTATTATATGGTTCTTTGAAAATGATACCCCAATTTACATTCCAAAAAAATAAGTAATTTTATAGCGGTATAAAAAAGTATGAAAATGATTAAAACAAATGTTTTTTTTAGAAAATATGCTTTTTTTATAAGTATTTTTTATTTGTTGTATGTTCCTTATTTGTTTTCACAAAAGCTTGAATTTGATAAATATTTCAGTGAAAGAAATTTGAGGGTTGATTTGCTTCATACAGGTAATTTTTACAACGAAAAAATTGAGCTTCATGATATAAAATCAGAGCCATTTTGGGGAGGTAATCCTAAGAACCTGATTGATACACTGAATTATGGCAACTATTTATTACAGTTAAGTGATCTTGAAACTGACCAATTGATTTATTCTTATGGTTATGGAACGTTATTTCAGGAATGGAAATTTACAAAAAATGCGAAAAAAAACATTAAATCACTGGAAGAAACACTTGTGATGCCAATGCCTTTGAATACATGCTTGTTGGAAATTTTCAGCAGGGATAGTATGAATAATTTTAATCCTGTATTTGAATTAAAAATCGACCCTGATACTGTAAAAAAAATAACTTCTGCATTTTCGCCTATGGTTTTAGTGAATAATGGTAACAGTAACAATAAAATTGATATAGTCATTGTAGGTGATGGTTACACAAAACGTGATAGGAAAAAACTCATTGAAGATGCTTATTTTTTAATTAATTCATTGACAAGTTACCGACCATTTAACGAATACAAAAATCAATTTAATTTTGTTTTAGTACCGGCATTTTCAAAACAAAAAGGGGCAGATGATCCATCTGAAAATGAAGAAGTAAATACAATTTTGAATACTTCATTTAATACCCTTGAAACCGACCGGTATTTAATGACTGAAAGCGTGTGGAAATTGCATGATATTGTGTCTTGTGCGGCTTATGACCAGATTTTTATCTTGGTGAATTCAAAAAAATATGGTGGTGGGGCAATTTATAATTTTTATTCCTGCTCTGCTTCAAGAAACAAACTTTCAGGATTTATTATGGCACATGAATTCGGGCATGCTTTTGCCGGTCTTGCCGATGAGTATGCAGACGATAACTCATACGACCTTTATTATTCTTTAAATTCAGAACCATGGGAACCAAATATTACCACTCTGGTTGATTTTTTAGCAAAATGGAAATATATGGTTGCAGATTACACCCCTATCCCAACTCCTGCCAATACATCATATATTTCAATTATTGGTGCTTTTGAAGGAGCAGGATATAAGAATAAGGGTGTTTATCGACCAGTATTTAATTGTACCATGCGTTCTGTTTCTATCGACAATTTTTGCCCTGTTTGCAAAAATGCAATTACAAGGATGATTCTTTATTCTATTAAATAAATACTAAAATTTAAAATTATGTTATTTGAATTACCAAAACTTCCTTATGAGCTAAATGCACTTGAACCTATAATCAGTGCCAGAACACTTGAATATCACTATGGTAAACATCATCTTGCTTATGTCAATAACCTGAATAATCTGATTGTTAATACAGATTATGCAGATATGACCTTAGATGAAATTGTTATGAAAGCTGATGGTGGAATATTTAACAATGCTGCTCAGGTGTGGAACCATACATTTTATTGGGAATCGTTTTCAGGTGATTTTGATAAAGAACCGGATGGTTTATTATTAAGTAAAATCACTATGAATTTTGGTTCTTTCGCATCTTTTAAAGAACAGTTTTCAAAAGCTTGTGTGACGTTATTTGGCAGTGGATGGGCATGGCTGGTGCAAAAGCAGGATGGTACACTGGAAATAGTTCAGGAAAGCAATGCAGGTAATCCAATGAAAAAAGGCATGAAACCTCTGCTTACATGTGATGTTTGGGAACATGCATACTATCTGGATTATCAAAACAGAAGACCTGATTATGTGACTGCTTACTGGAAATTGATTGACTGGAAAAAAGTTGAAGAACGATTGTAGCCATTAATATTTATCAATGTTCTGATTGACTTACAGGATTTATTTTTGCCTTCTTTTTAATTTCTAAAATAGTTATAATGAAGGCATTCTTGGTTTTAATTTCGGGTTTGTTGTTTGTTTATTCTTGTAATTTTAATCAGAAAAAAGATGTAAAAGTATCGAATGATGAAAACGATACATTAAAGTATCCCCAGGAAGTACATCTGAAAAACACAAAACAGCTTACTTTTGGAGGCGATAATGCTGAAGCATACTGGAGTTTTGATGATACAAAACTTGTATTTCAGGCAACAAATGAACAGTGGGGTACAGAGTGTGATCAGATTTATATTACAAATTGGGAAACTGACAATCTGAATAATAATAAACCTTTGCTGGTGAGTACTGGTTTTGGACGAACCACCTGTAGTTATTTTCTGCCTGGAGACACTACAATTCTTTATGCTTCTACCCATGAGGGAGATAAAGCTTGTCCACCAAAACCATCACCACGCAATGACCATAAATATGTTTGGCCAATTTATCACGACTTTGACATTTATATTTCAGATTTAAAAGGAAATATTATTAAAAAACTCACTGATCAGGATGGTTATGATGCTGAAGCCACTGTTTCTCCTAAAGGTGATAAAATTGTTTTTACTTCCATAAGAAGCGGTGATCTGGAATTATATACTATGAATCTGGACGGTTCTGATGTAAAACAAGTTACCAATCAGCTGGGGTATGATGGTGGTGCTTTTTTTTCTCCTGATGGCAGAAAACTGGTTTTCAGAGCATCACGTCCTAAGACAGCTGAGGAAATCAAGGAATATAAGGATTTGTTATCTCAGGGTCTTGTTATGCCTGTAAAAATGGAGATTTTTACTTGTAATGTTGATGGTAGCGATTTACATCAGGTAACTCATTTAGGAAAATCAAACTGGTGCCCTTATTTTTTGCCCGATGGAAAAAGAATAATTTTTTCGTCTAATCATCATTCCGACAAGGGGTTTAAATTCAATTTATTTACAATAGGTGTGGATGGAAAAGGTTTGGAACAAGTCACCTATGATGAGGTTTTTGATGCATTTCCTGTATTTTCTAATAATGGAAAATTTCTTGTATTTTCTTCAAACAGGCACAATGGAGGAACATTTTCTACAAATCTTTTTGTAGCTGAGTGGATTAAATAAAGTGATTTAACAAAGTAATCCCAATTCATTAAGTTGCGAATCATTTAGTCCTTCGGGTGCTTTTCCTGTGCCTGATGCTAATAAATAAATCTGTGCTGATTTATTAAGCACATCAATCTGATCGAAACAGGTTTCAAGGTCTTTGCCAGTCGATATAATTCCATGTTTTTCCCATAATATGATATCGTATTTATCCAACATCATTACAGTAGCATCGGCCAATTTCTGCGACCCACTTATTTGATAAGGTAAAAATCCAATTCCTTTTCTGATATTTATTCGTGCTTCGGGTATCATCTTCCAAAGAGTAGTTGTTAGAATATCAGAATTTTGCAATTCCTGTATATGCGACAATGCAATTAATTCTGCTGGATGGCAATGTATTATAGCTTTATAGTCAATATTATTTTTTTTGAAAAAACAATGAATTTCAAGATGTGTAAATAGTTCTGATGAGGGTAACACATGATTGTTACTGAAAATTTCAATTTCATCACCGGCAGAATTTATTCTAAATATTACGCCATAGCTTAATGGAGACTTTGCAACATCACGTATCCGTTTGCCTTTACCTGTTATGTAAAATGTATCACCCGACAATTCAGGCATAGTTTTCATTAAGGGCACTATCGTAATTTTTCCAGGATTGTTGTCTGGAGCAATTATGCCTGAAAGATTTAAAGATAAGTTACCTCCATTGCTTTCAACCCAGCCTTTATTCCATAGCATTGCACTTACTTCTAAGATTTGATTAGTGGCATGTTTAAAAATATTCACTTTTGATGTTACTTTTAATTGATAAAACAAAATTATAGTTTTATAAGCAACAAAAAAAACAATGTTGTGAATTAAAAGGCTATAATAAGTTTTTTTTATAACTATTATAAAATCAATAATTTAACAATATAGTATTTAATTTTTTCGACTATTAAAACACAATGCATACTTTTGCAGTGCATTTATAGTGTCAGTAAAATTATTCTAACATAAGCTCATACGATGAAGTATCTTGACCTGAATGAATCAATTAATAAATCCGGTTCAAAAATCCTGAAAAAACTTCCTCGTTTTGTTATAAATTTATTTAGAAAAATTATACATGAAGAGGAGATAAATGCCCGTTTAGATGAATTTAAAGATTTACAAGGTGTTGATTTTCATAATGCAGTTATTAAAGCATATAATTTAAAATTTGAAATTGAAGGATTAGAAAACTTGCCTGAAAACCCCAGATGTTTCTTTTTTTCAAATCATCCGTTTGGAATTCTTGATGGTTTGGTTATTACTAAGATTGTACTTGATAAATATAAAGATTTCAGAGCAATTGGAAATGAAGCTTTTCAATATATTCCAAATCTAAGACCTTATGTTGGAATAGTCAATGTTTATGGTACTACACCAAGAAAACACATTGAAGAAATTGAAAAATTATACAATTCTGATATAGCAATGACATATTTTCCGGCTGGCATAGTTTCACGCTTATTTAAATGGAAGGTTCAGGATATTGAATGGAAAAAAAGTTTTATTGCTAAATCCATTTCTTGTCAGCGTGACCTTGTGCCTATTTATTTTCATGGCCGCAATTCGAATTTGTTTTACTCAATTTTTTTATTCAGGAAAATCTTGGGTATTAAGCTGAATCTTGAATTATCATTGCTGCCCCATGAATTTTTTAGAAAAAAGAACGCTACTGTGAGAGTAAAAATTGGAAAACCCATAAGTTATAAGATAATTGATAAGCGATACACACATCATGAGTGGGCACAAATAATGAAGGCGTATGTTTATGAATTTGGTAAAGCAAAAAGTGCTTTACCTGAGTTCAGATATTAATTTTACTTAGTACTTATGAAGGAAGGCGGAATGAACCAGGCCAAAGAGATGACATTTATAGAACATCTTGAAGAGTTGAGATGGCATTTATTCAGGTCGGTTGTAGTAATTTTTTCAATTTCAGTGCTGGCGTTTATATTCAAACACATTGTTTTTGATGTCATTGTGTTAGGGCCTGTTCAAAAAGATTTTGTTACAAACAGATTATTTTGTCTGCTTGGTGAAAAATTAAATAATCCAGCATTATGTATTAACAATGTGCCATTAAAAATTGTCAATCTGACTGTAGCAGGGCAATTTACTACGCATATTCGCATATCGTTTATTATGGGATTTTTGTTTTCATTTCCTTATGTTATGTATGAAGTATGGCGATTCGTAAAACCTGCTCTTTACATCAAGGAAAAAACGGTTGCAGGAAGATCAGTTTTAGCAATTAATGTTCTTTTTTATTTAGGTGTTGCTTTGGGTTATTTTATCATGACACCTTTAGCTATAAACTTTTTGGCAAACTATTCCATCAGTTCTAATGTCGAAAACAATATTAATATTTCTTCTTATATCAGTAATTTATCTACGAATTGTTTTGCAACAGGCATTGTCTTTGAATTGCCGGTATTAGTATATTTTTTAAGCACAATAGGTATTTTAACTCCTCATTTCATGAAAAATTATCGAAAACATGCGATTCTGGTAATACTCATTATTGCCGGTATTATTACTCCCGGTCCGGATGTTTTTAGCCAGATGCTGGTAGCAACCCCATTGTATCTGCTTTACGAAATCAGTATTCATATTTCTGCAAGAGTATTAAGAAAAAAAAGTAAAAATGATGATTGAGGTTATTAGAAATACTTTAATGATTACCGGATTTGTACTGGCAATGATGATGTTGCTTGAATATTTTACAATTCTCACCAAAGGAAAATGGAGTATTCCATTTGAAAGATCGGAGTGGTTGCAAATAATATTGGCCACAATATTAGGTGCTATACCCGGATGTTTAGGTTTATACACTGTTGTCAGCCTGTATATTCATCGAACATTTCGTTTTGCAGCGTTGATAAGTGCTACAATAGCTTCTTTAGGTGATGAATCTTATATTTTGATTTCAACATCTCCTCTTACAGCTGTAAAACTTTATATAATTCTTATCACTTTTGCAATACTGGTAGGATTTCTTGTTTCATTTTTTGCTAAGAATAAAACACTTATTAGTCATCTTCATTCTCATCGAGAGTTTCATGAACATGAAGAGATGTGTTTCGGGTTTAAGTGGAGTATTATTGTTCCTCAACTCAAAAATATTACTTTTTACCGGGCTATTTTAATGGGAGGAATTGTATTATTTATTGTTGCTTTACTTAGTGGAATGCTTAATCATGAACATCATGGTTTAATTGAGGGAATGGTAGGTGATGGAATGAAAATGCCCCATAATGATCATCATAGTGGTGGATGGGACTGGTTAAATCTTTCTGTCCTGATTACTTGTATAATCGCATTTTTTATTGTTAGCACAGCCCCCGACCATTATCTTGAGCATCATCTTTGGGAGCATCTACTCAAAAAACATTTCTTAAAAATCTTTTTGTGGACATTTGGAGCATTGATAGTAATTCATTATGGTATTGCAATGTTCAATATTGACAACTGGTTGCAATCTAATTTATTGTTGACTTTAATAATTGCCATTTTAATAGGTATTATACCTGAATCAGGACCTCATATTATCTTTATTACTTTATTTGTGGGTGGAATGATACCTTTTAGTGTGCTATTATCAAATTCTATTGTACAAGATGGGCATGGAGGTTTGCCATTATTGGCAGAGTCTAAAAAGAGCTTTCTGTTTATTAAAGGTATTAAAATTATTCTGGCATTAATTGTTGGCTTTTCAGGATGGTATTTTGGGTTTTAGTGTTGCAACATAAGAATAATTTTTAAAAACTAAGCAATTTTAATATTTAGCAACCGCCTGAAGGGCTTGCAGGCTTTGTTTTTACTTTAACTTCCTTTTTTTCTGTTTTAACTGTTGCTTTATTTGTTTTTGGTTCAACATTTTTTATTGAATTAAAATCATATAATAAACATTCATCATCAGTTGATTTTGGGTTAAATAATGAATCATTAGCATTTGCTTTTTGAATAATATCATATCCTGCTTTAAGGTATTTTATGTTTTTATAGCCTATCTGGCATAAAATAAGCCATGCTTGTAGTGCGGTTATCTCATTTTCTGCATATATCAGTTTTTGTTTTTCATTATTAAAAATATTTTTATACTCATCTGACAATAGGTCTGAAAATGGAATATTTACTGCATTTAAAAAATGACCTTTTACAAATTTGCCCGGAAAACTGACATCAATTAATAAATACTCATTTTTGTTTGAATTTTGAACAAATGTGTTTACAGTTAATGCATTATCTTCTTTGAGATATTTCGCAATTATTTCTTTAGAAGTTATTTTATTTGAATATTCTGGTTTTTTGATGGTTAAAAATCCAATGATAATTATTCCGACAAATAAAATAACAATTAATATTATCCAATTGATCTTGCTATACATAAAATTATTTTAACAACCTCCGCTGGGCGAGGCTTTTTTAACAATTATAATTTTCTTTTTATCTGTGTTTTGAACAGATTTATTTTTATTAATTTCATTTGATTTTGAATTTCCAAAAAATTGACTTGCTGCAAGTCTGAAACGGTATAAATCAAGTTCTTTTTGATTTGCGTTAGCTTCATTGGGTTTAGCAGGGTTTAAAATAGTTTCATACCAACAGTTTAGTCCTCCATCAAGTATAAATATATTTTCAAAATTATTTCTTCGGGCAACCGACCAGGCTACGGTAGCATCAGCAGTACCATTTGAATAAAACACTTTTTTACGAAAACTTTGTGCAAGTACATTCAGCGATGAGCTATCCAATATTTTCTCTAGTGGGATATTAATGGCTTCAGGTAGATGAAAATTTTTAAAATCTAATTCTTTTCTAACATCAATCAGTAAAAGTGATGGATCCTGATTGATTAATAGGTCTGCCACCTGATCTGTAGAGAAAAATCGTGAATTCAGGTTTAATTCAGCATGGAGTTTATCTGGTGCAATTTCCTTTTTATTATTGTCCTTCATGGGCAAAAAAGCAGCAACTCCAGCACCAATTAAAGCGATGACAATTAAAAATATATTGGTCTTTTTCATACAATTTAATAATCAACTTTTTTAACATTTTTTTCGATTCTGGCAGTAATCACAAAAGCAATGATTGCCATTGCAGCGAAACCAAAAACAAAAATCCACCTAGGGATTCCCAAAGATTCAAAGACTAACACTCCACCAAGGTTTTTTGCAGTATAAAGGTCAGAAACCAATGGGAATATCCATCCAAAGACCAAAATACCTATCGTCATTCCACCAACAAAAAACATAGCATCAATTTTTCCGATAGCGACACCACAGAAACTTGTTCCAGGGCAAAAACCACCTAAAATAAATCCAAGACCCATAATTACACCACCAACTATTGCTGAGTTAAGATAAGTAGGTACAACATAAAGCTGAGTGATATCAACCCAGCCAAAATAATGAAAAAATGTTAAGCCAATCATAGCCGTTACAGCAGCTGTAAAGAATACTCGAAGTACAACAAAATCGTATCCGTAAAATACACCTGCCAGTTTCCTTGACGAAGAAAATCCGGCTTGTTCAAGTACAAAGCCAAAAGCTAATCCTAAAATAAATGCGAAAACAAGATTCCAGTCGCCACTGACAATTCCATTTGGTATTAAAGGGCCCATTGTTATGTTATTTTATTGTTATATCCAATTTTTTCTAAAAAAATAAGCAAATAGATAACCACCTCCAAAAATAGTGAGCATAGCAATAAATCCGGAAGTAGATAATAAAGCTAAACCGCTTAATGCAGCACCACTGGTGCATCCACGTCCGAATTGAGAGCCTAATCCAAACAGGAAACCTCCAAGTGTAGCAAAGATAAGTCTTCTGCGGGCAGATATTTTAGGGGAATGCTCAACTTTAAGCTTCATTCTTCCCATAATCGATCCTGAGATAATTGCGCCAAAGAATACCCCAATAATTTCTAAAAATAACCATGATTTTAATGGAGATTCTTCAATAGCGAGAATTCCGCCAAAGTATTTATTATTTATCGTTGCACTATGATTCACAAAATCACATACGGAAACCACAAAGCTTTTAACTCCACCACTGGCTCCAAGCCCACGTCCTGTTATAAAATATGTTAAAAGTAAAACCAAACCCAACAGTACTCCTGCTAAGTAAGGATTCATATAAGTTTTGCTTTTTTCACTCATATTTTTTTTATTAATTTTCTTTACACTTTTTATCTCAATATAAATATCTTGTTACCTGTCCTGCTTCTACCATGATGAACCTGAAAATTAGCCCACCCAATAAGATAAGAAATGATGGAATAAAAACAGATACTTTGAAACCAGTAAGCTTCATAATCTCCAGAATAGCTGGAATAACAAGTCCAAGACCAACTACAAAAACCCAGAAGATAGTGGTATACTCTCCACCAAGAAATAATTTTGCAGCTTCAATTTGTACTTCTGTACTTGCTAAAAACCCCATAAAAAGGTGAATAATAAAAAATAATTCAACTGCAATCAAAACCAGGTCAATTTTGCCAAAAGCAACTTTTTCTTCATGACTTTTAGTCATCCACATAATAGCAGCAGCAGCAGTTGAAAATCCTGAAACCATAAACAAAGGCCCTAAAATGGAAGTATTCCATAATGGTCGTGCATTAAAGGCAGATAATAAAATTCCAGTATAAATGCCAAGAATTATTCCTAGAATTATCATTGTCCAGGCAAAAGCAATCCTGTTTTTAGTCGTCCATGCAATAAGATTTTTTAGCCATTTGGTTTTTTCAATAAACTTTTCAGTCCTATTAATTATTTGATCTAACCATTTTGTTTTTCCTGACCATAAATTCATCAAATCATTCAGATATGAAAGGCACCATAATATGGAAATTGGTGTCACTATTAATAATGTCCAGGCACCCCATGACATTGGAGACTCAAAGCGAATTGTAGTATATAGCTGCCAAAAAAATAATTTGTGCTTCAAGTCAAGAAATAGCATCAATAAGCCAACAATAATTGAAATTGGAATTAAAAATGACCCCCATTTAACTGCTGTTGGAAACTCTTTTTCTTTTTTTTGAATTGTAAATAGTGCTGCAAAAAACATCAAACCGGCTGCCAGACCACCTAAAAATAAATAGGTTGGTATTTGCCAATGCCAGATTTGCAACACAGGGTCAATATTGGGATTCATTCTTCCGCTGATTATGATTTCTTCTCTCATGACAATTTATTTTATTAAATGAGATAAAAAATTTGAGGTTTGGTACCTGCTTCAGGTGCCAGAGTTTTGTATTTTCGTAGTTTTAATACTTTTGATACATCACTGTAAGTGTCATCAAGGTCCCCGAAATACATACACTTTGTTGGACAAACTGCTACGCAGGCTGGTTTATCACCTTTTTTTACTCTGTGATGACAGAAAGTACATTTATCAACATATCCTTCAGGATGCGAATAGCGCGCATCGTAAGGACAGGACGAAATGCAAGCACCACAACCAATACATTTGTTATGTGTGACCAAAACGATACCTCCATTTTCAAAGTGACTGGCACCTGTTGGACAGCATCTAACACATGGTGAATTCTCGCAGTGATTACATCTTTCTGATCTGATCTCAATTTCCAGTTGTGGATATGTACCGTTCATAACTTCAACAACCCAATCACGACAAAAGCCAATTGGAACATTGTTTTCAGTTTGACAAGCAACAACACAGTCGCTGCATCCTACACATTT
>Ga0172370_10002337_pt1 | contig 27533 bp, 22 predicted proteins | sample LakKiv5m_FD_114538 | JGI IMG/M metagenome (GOLD analysis project Ga0172370, IMG submission 114538) | Freshwater microbial communities from Kabuno Bay, South-Kivu, Congo - kab_022012_11.5m | ecosystem: Environmental > Aquatic > Freshwater > Lake | place: Democratic Republic of the Congo...
AACGACGATTACCGCGGCGCGCTGCTGGCGCAAGGGGTGGGCGGGCCGCTGGGCTTCGGCCTGCACGACGACCTGGACGGCAACGATCACTACTTCGCCGGCGGCAAATATCCTGATGGCTACGACGACACGCCCGGTTACAACGGCTGGTCGCAGGGCGCCGGCGTAGGCCCGCGCGGCACGGCTAATGGCGGCATCGGCGTGCTGCTCGACGGCGGCGGCGACGATATCTACGAAGCGGATTATTTCTCCCACGGCGGCGGCTACTGGTTCGCCCTCGGCTTCGCCCGCGACTTCGGCGGCAATGACCGGTGCCTGGGCAGCACCCGCACCGCCTGGGACGGGGGCGAGCGCAAGGAAGCCCGCTTCATGCGCTACGGCAACGGCTTCGGCGTGCATTACGCGGCCGGCTACCTGTTTGATGATGCGGGCAACGACAGCTACTTTACCGATTTCGCCGGCGCAGGGTTCACCTGGGATATCGGCATCACCGCGCTGGTAGATCTGGACGGCAACGACCGTTATGAATCCAGTTCCGGTGTCGGCGCCTGCTTCAACACCGGCCTGATGGTGCTCTTCGACGCAAAGGGTGACGACACATATGTCTCCGGCAACGCCGGCCTGGCCGACGCGAAGTCCGAGTACCACGCGGACGACCCCCGCGCTTACAATTTCACCATGCTGCTCGACCTGGCAGGCCAGGATACCTACCCGCAGGAGATGCAAAACGGCGCCAAAGCCGAGCGCGGCTGGGCCGGGGGAATGTTTGTCGATAAATAATCCTGCGATCCCAGGAGATGCCATGACCACCACCACCGCTTATGAGCGTTTCGTCGATTTCTCCACGCCGCTGGACGATTGCTGGGAGGTGCTGCCTGACGAGCACTGGTCCTTCGACATGGCCCCCGGCTGCGCGCGGCTGGCAAACGATGGCGAGGGTAATGCCGACATCTTCCTGCGGCCCTGCGCGCTGCCGGGGGACGTGATGGAGTTTCGTTTTGTGCCCGGCGCGGCGCGGGCAGGGCGGTTTTACGCCGGATTCATCTGCGGATTCGAATTGATCTGCGTGGAGCTCGATTTAACCACCGGCAAGCTTGAAATTTTCACCCACGAGTATCACAAGCAGCAGCCGCGGCTGCAAGCGACCGTTGCCACCGGGTTCCACAGCCTGAAGCTGCTGCGTGAAAAGGACGACCTGCCCGGATTGCCGTATGAAGGCTGTGCAATCACGGTACTGCTGGATGACAGGCCGGCGGCGCGGGTCGGGGAGATCGACTACCTGCCGGAGAGCCTGGCCACCTTCGGCTTCAAGGGGCCGGGCGAGGCGTCGCTGGCGTCGTGGTCGATCGGCGGCGGGCCGCGCCCGCGGCCCGAGTATACGCATGTGGGCCTATGGCAGCAGAGTCAGGGCAACAAGCCCGCCAACATAGACAACGCCCGCGGCTTGCTCGAGGGCGTGCGGCAGGCGGCGGAGGCGGGCGTGCGCATCCTGGTGACGCCGGAAACCTCGCTCACCGGCCTGCGCATGGGCGCACCCGATTTCGAAAATCCGCAAGCCGTGCAGGAGACGCTGGATTTCTTCCAGCGTGAAATGGCAAAGATCCCGAACGCCCCGTACACCCTCATCGGCTACCCGGAGTGGGCGCCGGGCGCGGAGATCGAGGCGGCCACCATCCCCTTCGTGAAGGTGAACCGCCACCGCTTCGTGCGGCCCGACGGCACCCTCGGCCCGGCGATGGCGAAGGTGCATTCCTGCGAGGAAGGGTTATGGCACGGACGCGAGTATAACTTCCAACGCGTGGACGGCGTCGAAATCGCCATGGGCGTGTGCCACGACGGGCATTACCGCGACGTGTGGGCCACCGGCGTGATGGGCGGCGCGCGCCTCTGCCTGCACCCGGCGGCTGGCGGCCAGGCTCGTGGTAAGGTGGACGATCTGCGTAATGCCGAGCGACATTGCCCGGCCACCAATCTCGATTCCTTCTGGATCCACGTGAATGCGGGCGGCCCGTCGGCGATCGTCTACCCCACCCCGAACGCCAAAATTCGCGAGACGATCCTCGCCGTGCCGAAAGACCTGACCGCGGAAAATCCCACCTACCCCGACTATTCCTACCAGGGCGACTTGCTCGCCCACGCCGTCATCCGCCTCTACGACGCCACCGGCTGCTATCCCATGCGCACCCTCCGCGGCGGCAGCCGGGCATACCAGATCTGGTCACAGTTAATTCCGCCGCTGCTGGAGGTATGAGGATGCGCGGGCAGATGCGGACCATTCTTGCCTTGACACCCTATCAACCTCGATTTACACTTTGGGTAATACTCAGGTAATGAAGGGGGGTGAGAAATGTCCCATAATGTCAAGACAGCGATTTCGCTTGAACCGTCGCTGTTCGAGGCGCTGGTAGATGAGGCGCGCAAGCGGCGTCTGTCGCGCAGTCAGGTGCTCGCGCAGGCGCTGGAGGAGCATCTTGCGCGACGGAACAGCCGCGAGCTGCTGGAGGAGCTCAACGCCGTCTACGCGGAGGAGCCGGATGAAGAGGAGCGCGCCTGGCTCGCGTTTACCAAGGAGCAGATGCGGCGCATTCTGGTTGAGGAGGATGCGGAGGAGGAGAAGGCGTCATGATCCAGCAAGGCGATCTGTTTTGGGCATATTTCGCCATCCCGGTCGGCTCTGTGCCTGGGTATCGCCGGCCGATAGTCGTGGTGCAGAGCAACGTGTTCAATGCCAGCCGCATTCGTACGGTAATGGTATGGGCACCGTCTCGGCACGGCGGTTGCGCGAGATTTTAGCCGGCATCCGGCTGGTACTGGAGCCGCCGGATGCGGAATAAAGCATACCTGGTGAGCGCTGGTGTTAGAATCCACGAAATGCTGAATTGAGGAGACCTTTAACAGGGAGGTAACCAATGACAGGGCGGAAACAGCCGGTAAAACGCCGAAGAATCCTCCGCCGGCTCGCTGTGCTCATCCTGCTGGTGGTTGCCGGGATCCTCGCCTGGCACAGATTCCAGCAGCCCCCCGAATTCATCCTCGTAACCCGGATTGCCCGCGCCCACCCGACGGAACGTGAAGAATGGGTTCTCGGCGGCCTGCTGCAGCAAAATATCCCGAATTCGAATCGCACCCCCTGCTTGTTGACGCTCACCGGATGGGATGGCCGGCAGCGCTGGCGGATCACCACTCCCGCGGCGACCCTGCCCGAGCGGCCGGGCGATCACCCTTCGTGGAATGAGCGCACCATCGCCGTTTCGCCGGATGGCCGCACAGTGGCGTTGTTGTTCACCGATGGGCCGTATATCCGCGTATATGGCTGGCGAGATGGTGAGTTGGCCAGTTCGGCCAAACTTCCCAGGGTGCCTGGAAAACCGGCAGCCTTACCGTTGTATAGTTTTACCGTGACTAATGATGGCTTCCTCTGGGTCAGTACTCCACAGTTGCGGACTTGCCGCGTCTGGCGCATCGATGGCAAGCATGTCGCATCCGGCATTTACCCCATGCCATTTCCGATTCTACTGCCGCAAGAAACCGAGTTTCGCAATGAAATTTCTCAGGACGGCAGCGCGCTGCTCTGTTGGGAGGCTCTTCCGTTACCAAATCCGAAATTCTCTCCGAATGGTCAGTTTCATTACATCGCTGTCAAGGTAAAGGGTGCGCAGATCGTCTTCAATCACCGCTACACCATAAACGAATCATACATTTATCCCTTGGGTAACGGTATTGTCTTTGCCAATGGTGCTTTCTACGGGCCGGATGGCAAGATCGCGCCGAACTCAAAAAAATCGCCGATTCCTCCGCAGGAGCCCAACGTTTCATATCGAGAGCAGTATAAAACGCTCAGCGTGAAAGGTACGGACACCAGATTCAAACGGACAACCGAAGTCGTGATCTCACGATTTACCAAGCATGCCTGGGTGATACCCCACAGCAAACGGAGCCGGGTATACACAAACGGCTTTACCAGCACGGATCCCGGCGTATGCACTAACGATGGACGCTACGCACTCATCTTTTTACCCGCCGTTCCGCTAAAACCGGAAGGAGTCTTTGCACAGCTTAAGCGCATTCCTGTGCTGCATACCCGGTTGCAGTATCGCGAGAAACTCGCCTTCCTCTCCTTGTATGAGCGACCGGGGAAATTGCTCGCCCGTTTACCGCTCACTCACACTATCGGTGTGTATGATACCGAATACTACACCCTGCAGGATACCACATGTGAAATAAGACGCTGGGCACTCTCACCTGATGGCCGCCACGTCGGCCTCTCGCTCTACCGCAACGATTCCGAATTCGAATACCGCCTGTATCGCGTTAAGTAGTGCTGCGATTATAAGGCTGATTTTACGAACATTTCCACTGCCGTTCCCCACCCCACCGCGGGTATACGCGAGTTGGAGGACATTCACATGCGGATCGCGTGCAGTTCGGCAAGCTTCAGCCGTGAAATTCCGGCGCGGCTCTCGCTTACCCATTTTCCCGCCTGGTGCGGCAGCCAGGGGATTTCCGCCATCGAGATCGACGAAAGACAGCTCCCATCGCTGGAACCGGATTACTTCACCGAGCTGCTGCGCGCCTGCGACCATGCTGACGTGAAGATCGCTGCACTGGCGCTGCACAACGACTTCACCATCGCCGATTCCGACGAGCATTTCCGCCAGGTTGAACGCGTCCGCCGCCTGCTCTATGATGTGGCGAAGCCGCTGAACGCGCCACTGGTGCGCGTCTTCCTGGGCATGGCCGACCTCACTGTCGCCGGTGAGGAACGCGCGCTGGAGACCTTCCGCGGTCTCGTTCCCGACCTGGAGGCAACCGGCATCACCATGGCGGTCGAAAACCATGCTCGCGCGCAGACGCCCTCCGACCGCATGGCCGCCATCATCGCCGGCGTCCCCACCCCGCTCTTCGGCGCCTGCGTCGATCTGGGCAGCCTGCCCGCCGACCGGCGCGACATCTATCTGCAGCACCTCGCGCCACTGGCCAAATATGTCCATGCCCGCGGCGCCGCCTTCAATCTCGATGGCGAAGAGCTGTATATCGATTATAAGCGCGCCCTGGCCTACCTCGCTGAATACGGCTACGACGACGATATCACCATCCTCTACGAAGGCGCCAACGACCAGTATAACGGCGTATTGAATACGAAAGCGCTGATCGAGAAATACTGGTATCATCTTGCCGCCGGCGCGGGAGAGATGGCGGCGTAGAAATTCAACGACTCACACGGTTTGGATGAAATTCGCCAGTGAAGTGAGCAACGGCTCGTGAGGAGAACCGGTGAGGATATTTCGCATATGCTCGTCCGCGGTGACGAGTAAGCAATCGTGAAACTCGGCCAGGGTCAGATAGCACGCGTCATAAACGGCTAGATCGTAATATCGAAGGGCCAGATCTGTGCTGCGCGCGATGAGAGGCCTGACCGGATTTGGGACGAACAGGCTGAGTTGTTCGAGATCTCTTACGGATGGCAGCACATCAGCGATAGGCATAACTTTGGTCCGCGTGGCTTTCTTCCATAGCACATTGGCAACTTCGGCATAAAAGAACTCCGGCACCTGGCATTGGATGCGCTCTTCCGCCGGCAAAGCCAGTTCACGCTGTAGCCAATCCAGCATGATCTCTGATTCCGGCTCATTCAACCAGATCTTTACCGCGATGTTGCAATCGAGCACGCACTGTCTCATCGGTTTCGATCCTCACGTATCATCCTGATCGTCTCATTTGGATCCGACGGTGGATAATCGGCTTTGCGCCGGCGGATGCGATCGACAATCGCAAGTTGGGTTGCTGAATCATCGCCGGCATAATGTAACTCCAACATGGAAACAATTTCGGAATTGATACTGCGGCGATTTTGTACTGCAGTCCGCTTTACTCGCTCGACCACACCGTCCGGGACATTCCGGATATGTAAACTCTGACCCATTACCCACCTCCATTATAACTTCATTATACCATAGATATAGGTTGGTGCAATCATTATGACTATAAATGATACCATTGAATATAAACATTTCCATTATGCTATCCGCACCGCCTGCAGGCGCCGCGCGAAAAACGCCATCATCGCTTCCCACCCCGACGCCAGCTCTGGGATGCCGGAGGCGCCGCCGGTGTGACCCACGCCGTCCAGCAGCACCATCTCGGCCGGCGCTCCAAGCTCACGGGCTTTCTCCAGCATCCAGCGCGCATGGTCGGCGGGGACGACAGCATCCTCCACCCCATGCACGAGGAGCAACGGCGGCGCCCCGACCGTCAGGCGATACAGCGGCGAGGCAGCGTCGTAGGTGGCGGGATCTTCATGGACGCAGGCGCCCATGAAGGCCAGGCCGTAGCCGCGGTAGTGATAGGTAACCGGCTCGCGGCGCATGTCCATCGGTCCCGCCCATTCGGCGCAGCAGGTGAGCGGGGTATCCGGCGACGTGGCCAGCCAGGCGACCAGGTGCGCGCCCGCAGAGCCGCCGTAAGCACCGAAGCGCGCCGGATTGCCGCCATATTCCGCCGCATGCTCGATCAACCAGGCCGCCGCCGCCGTTACGTCCTCGCAGGCGGCGGGAAAGGGATTTGCCGGGGCCAGCCGGTAGTCGATGCTCGCCGCCAGATATCCTGCATCGGCGAAGTATCGCCCGTGCTCCGCATATCCCTGCCGGTCCCCCTGGCACCACCCTCCGCCGTGCACCAGCATGAGCACGGGAAACGGCCCCTCGCCATCCGGCTGGTAAAGATCCAGGCCGAGTGGCATGTCGTTTGGTTCCGCGTAGATCAGGTTTTCATAGACGGTCATGTTGTGCTCCGAAAAGATGAATCATTCACTACTTACCACTCACTACTTATTTTTCCTCCCGTTTGCATAGCCACCGCGCATGAGATACTTTATAATGCCCATAAAGGAGACACCGATGCCGTCCTCCAATCGACCGAACCTGCTCATCGTCTACACCGACCAGATGCGCGGCATGGACATGCGCTGCGCGGGCAACACCGACATGATCACCCCCAACCTGGACCGGCTGGCGGCGGAGGGGGTGCGCTGCACGCACGGGCTGGCGACGACGCCGATCTGCTCGCCCAACCGCGCCACGCTGCTCACGGGGACCTATCCCACCACGCACGGGCTGATGTTCAACGACACCGTCTGGCACAGCGAGCTGCCCACGCTGGGCGCCGTCACCCGCAACGCGGGGTACCGCACCGGTTACATCGGCAAGTGGCACATAGACGGCATGCCGAGAGAAAAGTTCACCCCGCCGGGGCACCGGCGCGCCGGCTTCGACGATTTCTGGGCGGTGCACAACTGCAACCATGAGTATTTCATACCCATGTTCTACCGGGATGCGCCGGAGATGATCCGCGTGCCGGGGTACGAGCCGGAGGTGCAAACCGGCCTGGCGGAAGAATTCATGGACGGCAATGACGGCCGGCCTTTCTGCCTGGTGCTCTCCTGGGGACCGCCGCACAATCCGTATGAGCGCGTGCCGGATAAATATCGCCTTATGTACGATCCGGACAGCCTGCGCCTGCGGCAGAACGGCATGATCATTCCCCGCGAGAGCCTGGACCCGGCGTGGGCGCACCGCCCCACCACCGCCGATTATTACGCGCTCATCACCTCGATGGACGACCTGCTGGGCCGCATCCTCGACCGGCTGGAGGCAGACGGCCAGGCGGACAACACCATCATTGTCTTCACCTCCGACCACGGCGACATGATGTGGTCGCAGGGATTGCTCTACAAGTGCGTGCCTTATGAGGAATCGGTGAACGTGCCGCTCATCTTCCGCTGGCCGGCGGGCCTGCCCAAGGGAGAGGTGTGCGACACGCTGGTGAACACGCCGGACATGCTGCCCACGCTGGCCGGGCTGATGGGCCTGGAGATCCCGGAGACGGCGCAGGGGCAGGACCTGTCCGCCGCGCTGCAAGGCCGGCCGGACGCCCCGCGTCCCAAATCGGCCTTCCTGTCACAATATACGCCCTACGTCTTCCGCAAGGACAAGCCCACCCCCGCCTGGCGCGGCGTGCGCACCGAGCGCTACACCTACGCGGAGACCTGCGACCGGCAACCGTGGCTATTCTTCGACAACGAGCGCGACCCCTACCAGTTCACCAACCTCGCCGGCGTGCCCGAGTACCAGTCCGTCGCCGACGAGCTGCACACCGAGCTGGACGGCTGGCTGCGGCGCATCGACGACCCCTTCCTGTCCCACGAAGAGATGAAAGCCCGCTTCGGCACGCCATATCGATGGCCGGAGGAGCCGAAGATGGAGAAGGTGCCGGTGTATTGAATCCTGATCAGCACAGGAGGGCAATGAGATGAAGACCGTAAGTTCAAACAACACGATAGTCAAAAAGCTGCTTCAGATAGTGGGCTTCATGCTGGCGATCGCTGTCGTGCATTACCTGGTGAGCCTGTACAGCATCGTGCTATTTCGCGAACAGCTTGCTTATGGTCGCTCACCTGATACCGGTTGGGCGGCTTTTCTCTACCATAACACCATCTGGTTTCCGTCTTTCCTCTATCCACAATGGCCTGTTCCACCCGGTCAGCTTGTGATCGCCATGATTCCGCAGAGTGTGCTGTTCGGCATGCTTTTTAACGTTCCCGTATTCTTCTTTTCCGGATCGTGGAGAAAAGATGGAATTATTCGCGTATTTCAGGCCTTTGCCGCTATCCTATTGCTGCCGATCATGTTCATCCCATTTGAGTTCATCATGCTCATAGCGACGCTGCTCACGGCACATGGGAATACGTTCGATGTCTCCAGCAGCCACTTGCCGCCCCATACTGAAAAAATCGGCTGGATAGCGCGGCGTGTTCATCCACCCGGCAAGGTATTGGATACGGAATTCCATATTACTGAAGATTTTGGTCATTTAGGGCCGAGTACAGGTCATAACATCATTGCGGTAAAGGTGCCGCAACAGGATGTTCAGAAATGGCTTACAAATGATCGGCACACTTTCAAACCTATCGCGAAAATCGATTTTGATCAAAATTCAATAACTGAGCCGACAGAGGCTGACAACCGCCTCCTGCATATGACGATCTGGCAGCACAATAGTCATGCGGAGTATTTTACCGACGGACAGGATATGGCCATTGTCTTTCGCAAGGAAGGCATCATCGTTTTTACTATCGATTGGTAATACACGGAAAAATTCATTCTCGTACTCGAAGCAAACGAGAACGAATACAAGAGGAGACATCGTGACCACCATCGCCCAAACCGACATAATCAATTCCGCCACCCCACTGGAGATGCGTTTCGCGGGCGTGCATCCGCGGCTGTATGCCACGGCGGAGGAGATCGAGACGTTGCGCGGGAAGTGCGCGCGGGAGCCGTGGGCCGGCTTTCTGCGGCGGGTGCGCGCGCAGGCGGATGCCGCCGTGCGGCGGGGACGACCTGCCCCGGGCACCGGCGACGATCTGCGCGGGGTTGGCTGCGGCACGGCGCACCTGGCGGTGGCGTATAAGCTGACCGGCGAGCCGCAATACCTGGCGACCCTCCGCGAGGTGCTGGCGGAGATGGCCGCGCGCGATGACTGGACCACCAGCCTGCAATACGGGCACTGGGCGCACGGCGCGGCGGTGGCGTATGACTGGTTGTACGAGGAGCTGGGGGAGGAGCTGCGGGAGGCGGTGCGGGCGGCGCTGCACCGGCATACCGAGCGCGTCTTCCGCGCCTGGGGCAATTACGAGAACGCCTACCCCACCACCTACGCCTGGAACCACTCCGCCGTCGTGCACGGCGGGCTGATCGCGGCCTGCTGCGCGCTGTGGGGCGACGTGGAGGGACCGGGACGCTGGCTGCGCATGGGGCTGGAGAAGCTGCGGCTGATGGCGGACGCGCTGGGCGAGGACGGCGCCTCCGCAGAGGGGTTGGCCTACGGGCAGTACCACGCCGATTTCCTGCTCAAGTCGATGTTCCTGGGCGAGCAGTTGCTCGGGCTGGACACTCTCACCGACAGCGCGTTCGTCCGCGCCTTCCCCTACTACCTGCTCTACAACATGCTGCCGCGGGCGGGCTGGTCGCCGAACTCCACCTTCCTGTACTTGAGCGACACCAACGGCTCGCACTGGTACGGGCCGGACTCGCACCTGCGGCTGGTGGCCCGCCGCTTCCGCGACGGCCATGCGCAGTGGCTGGCGGACGAGACGGCGCGCGCCGGGGTGAACGGCGAAACCTCCTGCTTCCTCAACCTGCTCTGGTATGACGAGACCGTGGCCCCGTTGCCACCCGCCGGCCTCCCCACCCTGCGCCATTTCACCGACAAGGACCTGGTGCTGCTGCGGAGCGGCTGGGGCGATGACGCCGCGGTGATGGCGCTGAAGTGCGGGCCGGCCAACGGCCACCACGCCGCCCGCCGCTACCGCAACAATGTGGGCGGCGGCCACATGCACCCGGACGCGGGGCACGTGGTGCTGCATGCCGGCGGCGACTGGCTGCTGATCGACGATGGCTACACGAAGAAGATCACCGCCTACCAGAACACCGTGCTGGTGAACGGCATCGGCCAGGAAGGCGAAGGCGCCACGTGGTTCGAGGACCTGCCCTTCCGCCAGGGGCATCCGGAAGGCCGCATCCTGCGGGCGGAGGCTGGCGAGATCGATTACGTAATTGCCGACGCCGCGCCGCCCTACCAGGCGGAAGCGCGGCTGACGAAATTCCTGCGCCACCTGCTGTACCTGAAGCCGGATGTCTGGATACTGGTGGATGAGCTGGAAGCGGAGGAATCCTCCACCTTCGAGCAGCGCTTCCATGCCCCGCGGCCTTTCGTCCCCGCCGGCGCATCTTCGTGGGCGATGACGGCAGAGCGCGGCGCCCTCCGCCTCACCGCGCTGGGGCCCACATCCTGCGCGGGCCGGCCCTTCGTCGATCAACTGCAAGGCGCCCACGGCGGCCATCACCCCGACTACCCCCTGGACGCGCTGGCCGTCGCCAACACCGCGCCGCAGCGCCGGGCACTCTTCGTCACCCTCCTGCACGCCCACCCTGCCGGCGAGGAACCGCGCGCAACGGCGGCGCTGGAGAAACAGGGAGAGGCATTGCTGCTGACGCTGGAACGGGCGGACGGCACGACCCGCCTCCGCCTGCACCCCGGACGGGCGAATCCGGCGTGGGCGATTTATACGCTGGGGTGAATGGACGGCGGGAAGGGTCAATGCCGCTTTCATTCACCCATTTTGCCGTTGCCTTCGTTCCTCAATCTCGGCGACAATATCTATTGCTACTTCCATTATCTCCTGAGCAACCGGCGCGACATCATCATGACAGATCATGCGCAATGCATATATTAACGGTTCAAGTAGTAGCTCACAAGGCGATTCCAGTAGATGCTCAAGCACTTGCTTCGCCTGCCCCGCGGATGCGGCAGCTATAAACAAGTCGATGAGATCGGAAGGACAGGTATCGGTCGATGAATCCGCGACCATTTGCCGTAAATTCTCAATCGCTTCTTTCCAGCTATCCTGGGCACCGGCAAGTGAATCCGGCGCATGAATATAAGGAGCAGCAGGAGCATCACGAACATAATTCGCCGATTGCTGCAAGGATTCCGACTGCTCGTAAAGATTCCAATCATAGAATATATGCATGAAACGCACAAAATCCCGCATGCGCCTTGCCGGATCGCCGCCACTTCGCATGAGGTAGTAAATATTATACATGCGCTCTGCAAGCTGATATTTCTTTATCCGTCCTCGTTCCTCGACGACTGAGACGGCTTCGCGGCTGACCAGGCGTGCCAGGTCAGCGCTGGCGGTGTTGATATCCACCCGGGCTTTGTGCGCAACCTGGCGGGCGGTGGCGGGGTCCCAGATTTCGGCCAGCGACACGAATACCTTGCGTTCTTTCGCGGGAATGGAGTCGAGGTGGCTTTTGAAGTAGTCGGTATGATCATCTACCATCTGTGTAAGGTTGTCCATCAGCTCGCCATAATCGGTACGTATCGCGAAATCGGCGATGATGGACAGCAGGCGGGGATTGCCACCGGTGAGGATATGGATTGGCCGTATGCGCTTCCCCGCCAGATCGATGCCGGTTTTCGCCTGCCAGAACACCCGGCAGGCGTCGTTGTCCAGCGGCTTCAGATCATATATTTGAAATTGCTCATACATTGCCTCTTCGACGTTATCGATATGCGCGAAACGGGAAGTGGCGGTGGCAAGGAGCATGATGCGTGGCTCGCATTGAAGGGTATGGCGGATATTCCAGGCTTCATCGGATTTAAGTTGCTCCCCGAGCAGCATTTGCAGATTTTCGACTATCAAAAGTAGGCGTTGGTGGTGTTCGTCGGCAAAGGTGAGCAATTGTGACAGTGCGCGCTCGCGAAGTCGCACCTCATCCCGCTCTCCGCGCAGTTCATCATAGATGCGCAGCCATCGCTCGTTTCCCGGTTGCCGACCAATGTGATACAGCGCTTCCAACCAGAACTCACCCGCGGTGGTAACCTGGTAGTTCTCTTCCGCAAAGGTAACCGGATACCACCGTGCCGATTGCTCCGGATCGCGGCGTATTTCCGCGGCAACCCGCAACACCAGCGTTGTCTTGCCTATTCCACGCGGTCCGGTGATCAGCACGTGCTGGGTGAAAGGCGCATGAGAATTTTCCTGAATCGTTTCATGGACCAGAATACGCTCCGCATTGCGCACAAAAAACTCATCGAGGAGCTCCTGATCAGTCAGAAAAGCCGGATTATACTTGTAGAGTGGTCCGGGCATGGTCATTTTCCTCCTGCGATGGCCAGCGAGCCGAAGCGTGCAAACCACCAGTCACGCAACAGGCAGGAAACAAAGACATAGGTGTTTTCCGATGCCAGGCAGAGATAGCCGTCGTGCTCCAGGATGCCGAGTACTTCATTCAGCGCTTCATCACGCTGCCAGCCTTGAATCGAGTATTCAGCATTGATCTTGCGCGCTTGCTGTATCGTCAGTTCCCGTTGCACCGCGGCCACGGTCAGCAAGTTAAAGGCCAGGGATGCCAGCTCACTTCCAAGCACCATGCGCAAGCGCTCTTCATAGTGGCTCAATTCGGTATGCCCCCTGATGCCCAGCATATTCGTTGCATATACAGTATCGATGTCGGATAATGAGATGGTGTTTTTTTCGTGATGCACACTGTTGCTGTAAGCCAGCCAGAAGAACATCTGCACATGGTGGGGGATGCAGCACCCGAGCCGTTGGACAATGCCTTCACATACACCATCGTCCAGCTTGATTCTCTTATCATTCGCTAATGCGTGAAGGCAACCTATCGCCGTCTCATCAGACCAGGGACTGAGCGTGAGCGGGGTAAAATGGTTAATGGTTGCACTCAAACCGGCCTGGTGAAGGATTGGGCTAAGACCGATCGAGCCGGTGAGCACCACGCGAATTTTACCGCGGTGGCGGTGGCAATTATCGCGCAGCCAGGAGAGGAAACGGTCTACCTCGCGCCGGCCGGCAGGTGTGATAGTCTCACCATCGCCCTTCAGAATTCGATTGACGAGGATAGGCACTTCGTCCATGAAAATGACGATCTCGGGCTCCGCGGAGGCCAGCACATTAAATAAGCCATCGCCTTTGACCTTCCAATCTTCTCCCACCATTCCGTCGCGGAAGCGCAAAGTGATCTCATGGACATTAAGCGAATCAACATGATCCGCTACAGCAGAGAGGATATTGGAGAAGAGACTTTTCGTCTTCCCCCAGAGATCGCGGTAAGGTTGGGTCTCGGCGCTCAACGCGGCGATGGCATCGGCGGGTGATTCATGCTTCTGCAGATCGACAAAGAGACAGATATACCGATCCTTGATGCGCCGCGCCACTTCCCGCATGAGGCTTGTCTTCCCGATGCGCCGCTGTGCGATAAGCTGCACGTGCTCGCCCTGGTCGAGCAATTCGGTAAGCAGCCTGATCTCTGCCTGTCGGTTCCAGAAACGATCTGCCCCTTCTACCGGGCTGGAAACCGAGAGTTTCAATTTCTCCATCGACATGCCCTCCAACAATTTTGTTGCCAGCAAATCTGTTGTATAGTATAATAGGCTGTTCTTTAGCTGTCAATACCTTTCAGCAATTTTGTTGGCAACAATTGTGTTGGCAACAAAATTGTTGGGGAAGGCGGTCTAATCGGCATGGAACTGGCATATCCTACCGCAATAACGGCTGCACAATCGCATAAACCGCCATCACCGCCAGCAGACCGAGCATGGCGCGGCGGAGGTGGGGGGTGGGGAGGTGGGTGGAGAGCCAGAGGCCGAGGGCGGAGCCGGCGGCGATGAGGGGGGTGAGGAGGAAGCCGAGGAGGCCGGCAAGGATCGGCTCCAGGCCGAACTGCCACCAGAGCAGCGCGAACTGCAGCGGCACGGTGACAGTGAAGATGGTGAAGAGCGAGGCGCGGAGCTGCTCGCTGCTCCAGCGGTGGCCCAGCGCCCACAGCACGCAGGGCGGGCCGCCCATGCCCACGCTGCCGCCCAGCAAGCCGCTGCCCAACCCGGCGGCCACGCCCCAGCCGGGGGCCAGCCGCTCGCGAGGCCGCACGCGCACGGCGGCCCAAAGGATGAGCGCCAGGAGCAGCACCGCGCCTACCCCCTGTTTCGTATGCGCTTCCCCGAGATGCACCAGCACGACCATCAACCCGAGGCCGGCGGGGATTGCCAGCATGCGCACTCCTACCAACAGACTGATCTCGCGCCAGCGGATATGCCGGTGCAGCTTCACCGCCGCCGCCATTCCCTGCACGAAGGTGCCCGCCAGCGCGACGGCCACCGCTTCCGGCAGCGATAACCCGAGCAGCAGCAGCGGCGGAACGGCCAGCAAGGCGAAGCCGAAGCCGACGAAACTCTGCAGCGCGCTGGCCAGCGTCACGATCAGCGCCAGGAGGATAACGGTGTGAGTGGTGAATTCCATGCCGGTTACAGAGAGTTCTGCCCGCCTCGCTGCATTTCCTCCCGGTAGGGGCGATTGCCAATCGCCCCTGCGGAGCAGGACTGACAGCTGCGGTAGACGAATTCAGTAGATGGAGGAGTGTTCTATGCGGATATTCTTTTGCGCTCTCGGTCTGCTGGCCTGCCTGGCCCTGTTCGCGCCGGCGGGCGCGGCTCCCCGATACCGCGATCTGGCGGTGTATACTACCAGCGCGCCGGAAGCCGGGAAGATAGTCGCCCAAACGCAGTTCGTCAACCGTGGCGCGACGCCGGTGAAGCTCGCGGCGACATTGAAGCCCTCACCGGCGATCGGCTTTGCCGGCGGGCGGTTCAGCGCGGCGGTGGGGGCCGGGGAAACGACGGTCTGGGCGTGGGAATTCACGCCGCGGGGAAAATTTAGCAGGGAGATCCTCACCGGTGAAATCCACATCGACGGAAAAATCGAGCGCGACCTGTTCATCGCCGTGCAGGGACCCGATCCGGCACTGGTGGTCAAGCCCGGTCCGGTGACCACCGCGGACGATCACGCGGTGCCCATCTTCGGTCCGGACACCACCGCTTTCCAGGATCGCCCAGAGGACCGCATCACCGAGGCGGCGCGCGTGGTCGCCACTTATGCCCCGCGGGCGCAAGCGAGCATCCGGGCGGAGCTGAAGGCACGCAAGGCGCCGAAACACGTGCTGACGCTGGCGGCGAAGGGGAGAACGGATTACGCGATCGTGCCGGAGTTGACCGCGGGAACGAAGGGAGAGATCGCCGATGCCGTGCAGGATTTTCAACGCTGCGTGGAGCTGCAGAGCGGCGCCGGATTGCCGGTGAATGAAGACCATGCCGGCCCGGCCATCCGCCTGCGGCTGGTGAAATTGCGGTTGCGGGAGAATCTTCATGATGCATATCATCTCTTCACTCAGGGCAAGGACGTGATTATCGAGGCGGGGAACACGGACGGCCTGCGCAACGGGATTTACGGCCTGCTTACCGATCACCTGGACTGCCACTGGTTCCAGCCGCGGCAGCTCGGCGAAGAGATTATCATTCCGAAAGATAAAACGGTGCGGCTGCCGGCGCTGAACGAGACGCGGGGATCGAAGTGGTTTTCCTGCACCGGCGTGAGCTGGGGCGCGGATTCGAGCTGGAACCTGCGCAGCCGCGCTCTGGTCGGCGACGGGCGCATGAGCTTCGGGCACAACTGGCACAGCCTCATCAACAAGGCGGAGTTCCCCTACGACAAATTCCCCGACTACTACGCGCGCGACCGCGAGGGAAATATCCGCCTGAACGACATGGGGTGGACGTGGACGAACCTCTGCTCGACCAGCCCGGACGTGATCGACATCGTGGCGAAGAAGACGAACGATTACTTCGCCAGGAATCCGAATGCCATAGTTGCCTCCATCGATCCCAACGACTACGGCCTGATGTGCCTGTGCGACCGCTGCCTGGCGCTGGACCGGCAATACGGCCAGACGAGGGAGGACGGCGCCGAGGTTGCCGACCGGCTGCTGCATTTCTCGCGGGAAGTATACGACCGGCTGGATCCGAAATACCGGGACAGATTCCTCGGCATCCTGGTCTACGCCAACCAGCGCGAGGTGCCGGTGAGCGCCAAACCGCACGATCATCACGCCGGCATCATTTGCGACTTCCCGCTGCATTACGATCACAGCCGCCCGTGGAACGACCCCACCAGTCCGCGCAATGCGGAGTTTTATCGCCAGGTGAAGGGCTGGGGCAGCCTGCTGAAGCAGTTCGGTTATTATGATTACTATGGCCACTGGCAATACTTCGGCCCGTGGGCGATGGTGCATAAAATGCGCGAGGACCTGCCCGCCTTCCACGAGCTGGGCGGCACCTTCCTGATGCTGGAGAACCAGCCCAACTTCGCCATACAGGGGCTGAACCACTATATCTCGGCGCGCCTGATCTGGGACCTGGACGCCGATGTAGACCTGCTGCTGGAGGAGTTCTTCACGAAGTATTACGGCCCGGCGGCGGGGCCGATGCGCAAGTTCTGGCTGGCCGCCGAGCGCCATTACGCGCTGGAGCGCCCCGGCATCATGACCAACGCGCTGGTCGCCGCGCGGCCCGAATTCTGGGCCGAGCTGGATGGCTGCCTGACCGAGGCGGAAGGCGTCATCGCCGGATTGCCCGCCGGGCAGCAGCGCTTCATCGACCGGGTGCGCCACGTGCGCGATGGCTTCGATTACGGTTACCTGCTATACCAATACGACGCCCGCTTCGGCGAGCTCGCCCGCCGCGGCGGCGTGACCATCGACCACGGGCAGGCCGTCAACTTCCTGGAGAGCAATCGCAAAGCAATCGAGGAGATACAGAACCGCTATCCCGCCGGCGACCCCTACTGGCCGCTGCTGGTGGCCCCCTACTTCCGGGTGAATGTGGATGCGATGTTGAAGGAGCATCAGCAGTAACTCCTGGGATCGCAGGCGTCCCGCGCCTGCCCCGTAGGGAGAGTTCATTACCAGTGTAAAAAAACTATATTGGCAAACCGACTGGGCCACGATGCATTAACCGGATATGCAACGACCACGATAGATCGGCCATCAGGCGAAAGCAATGCATACCCGATCTGCAAACGGCCTGCAGAAGTGTTTACGGTTACCGGTATTATGAGGCGCAGGGCACCAGGCCGTTCGTATATGGCCCAGCGAGAGCGCTGTGCCATCAGGTCCGGGAAAAAGCGCTCCAGGTATTTCCTTACTGGTTGCAATGTGGACGACCTTTGTTGGTGAATGCCGGACAACACATACCTTCCGTCCGCGCTGACTGCAGTAACAGATAATAGGGTAATGCGGGTCAGATCGCGCAGGTGCCAGGCGTCGCCGGTGTCCGGTTTGCAGATAACAATGGCGCCATTGCGATGTCCCATGCCGACCCATTCCCGTGCCGTCGTCACCCCACCGGGTGGATTGTGCGGACGGTACCCAGCCAGTATGGGGAATTTCAACTTGCCGTTCGATGTATACATGTCGCCTTTGTCAGTCATTACGTTTCCGTTCGTAAAAAGTATGACCGGCTCTCCGGTTCCAATTTGCGTCAGCTCAATCTTCCCGCCGGCGACGCGCACGACGAAGAGCTCATTCAGATTTTTTCGTATATTGAAGCGGCTGGCAAACCGCCCATCCGCGCTCAGGGTGGTAAAAAATGGCATTGACCTTTCCGCCAAGATCCGTCCGGCTTCCAGCACCGTGAGCTTTGCTCCGTGCTGAAGAAAGAAGGCGCGGCCGTTATTATCCACGGAGAGACTGAAATACGGGTACCGGGCGTATGGCAAGGAAGGCGAAGGCATCTTCACCGGCAGCGTCGCTTCGCCGCAAAGCGTTCCCTTCTTCCAGGTCTGCAGGCGCACGCCGCGCGGCTGCACCGAGGCGGTGGCGAAGATCTCGCCCGACGGCGAGAGGGCAAAGGTCGAAATGCCGGAATCGTAATCCGACGATGTCGGCAGTTCCCAGGCTCCGGGGGAACTACCCCCGGTGGGCCGCGCGGCCTGCGCCTCCCAAAGCGGCTTGCCGTCCGCCCAGCGGCGCATGATGAAGCGGGAGGGAGACGTCAATGTCAGCACGCCGGGGTCGCGCACCATCCATATTTGCTCGCCGGCGAAGCAGGCCGTGACGCGGATGTGCGGCCTGCGCCACAGCGAGTAGCCGAATGCCCCCGCGGCGATGAGCAGAACGAGGATGAGCCATCGTCCCACGCGCCTTTTCCGTCGCGGCGATACATCGTGGTTGCGTTCCATGCCGTCTTCCTCTATCGGTAATCACCGGCGCCGGCGCGGCTTATTTCTCCCACTTCATCTCGACCGGCTTATAAGGCATCGTCTTTACGGTGAAATCGAAGCCATCGCCGAAGCTCTTCAGCTCGTCGCCGCCGGCCTTGGTGAAATCGGCGATGCACAGACCCTCCGTTTCGCGCCGGAAGGCGACCAGCTCCTCTACCAGTTGGCGGATACGCTCCGGATCGGCCTTTTCGGCGAACAGCGCCGACAGGCGGGCGGTCATACGGGCGTGCGCCAGCCCTTTGGCGAGGAAATCGACGCGCCGGGCATACAGCGGATCGGCGTTCCCCTCCACCGCGTCGCGAGCTTTGTTGAGGATCGCTTCGGCGCGGTCGAAGGATTCCGGCGGGTAGAAATCGTGAGCCGCGCGCAGGTAGGTGTGCAGGTTGTTGGCCTTGTTCCTCCCCATAACCTCGCCGGCGATGAGGCCGTTGGCGGTGGTGTGCACCTCCCAGTAGTCGAAGTAGGCCTTCACGTGGGGCGCGGCCGGGCCGAAGGCCAGGTAATACTCTTCGAGCAGCTCCTCGACACCCATTTCCGGGTGCTCGTGCAGCCGGTGGAGGAGGTAGAGGGTGGTGCCGTTGACCGCCCATTGGCCGTTCAGCATGTCGAAGTCGAAGCCGTCGGCCCCGTGGCGCAGGGTAAACTGGTAGATATCCGCCATCTGATGCGCGTAGACGTGCGGCATGGAGGCGCCGTTCCAGGTATAGTTCGGGCGATAGACGAGGGTAGCGCCGGTGCGCTGCCATTTCCGCCACTGGTCGCGCACCCATTCCTGTTCGCGCGGATCACGGGGAAACCACCAGCCGCCCCAGGGAACGAAGGGAAGCACGGTGTTCTTATTCAGCGTTACGTCGTCGGGACAGACGAAGTAGTTGAGATAGACCAGCGCGGTGATCACCACATCGGGATCGATCTCGGCAGCCATGTCATACACGCTCTTCCAAAACATCGTATAGCGTCGGGCCACGTTCATCGGTTCATACATCCCGCGTACCGACGGCGGCATGGCGGCCATCTCCGCTTCGCCGGGCTGTAGATCGTCCAGGGCGCGGCAGGCGTCGCAAGTACAGTAGGCCGAGATATCGTTTTCGCCCAGTTGCAGCGGCACGAACTTGCCCGGGTTCTTCGCGCGTTCCTCCTGCCAGCGCCGCACGATCTCCCGCTGCAGCTCCTTGTTCGACACGCACATGGAAACCAGATTGGGTGATTCCAGGTCAGCCGGCCCGCGCTGGCCGTGCGCCTTGTCCAGCGGCAGTCCCCACATCGAGCCGAACCGCCGCCGCCATTCGTCGAGCATGTCGCCTTCCGGCAGCTGCTGGAACCATTCCGGGTGCTCCTTGCCGTAGCGCTCCCACCAGCCTTCGAAGCCGTGCTGGGTGCTGACCTCGCGGCTGGTGTTCCCCATCCGATGCCGCCGCATGAAGACGAGCTGGTCATGCAGATACCTCTGGTAGCCCTCCTCGGAGAAGGCGATACCCTTTGCCTGCGCGTCCCGCTGCTCGGTCAGCGCCACGCTGACGGAATCACCCTCCCAGCGATCATACAGGCGTATTCTACGCAAGTGGAACCGCGGCGGAACGGTCTCGTCAAAGTCCGGGCTACGCACGGTTGCGACCCGCGGCACCACAGTGCCCAGCTCGCCCGGCCACAGCCAGCGCACCTTCAGCACTCGCTCGAGCACCTCGTAGACGCCCCACAGCGTGCCGCTGTCGGGATTATTGAAATTGAGCGGATGGCCTTTGCCGTCGCGCCCGGCGATATACAGCGCACCCTTGCCGCCACGCAACACGAACACCTCGTCTCCGAGCGTGGATACATCGATGCCGGCATCCTTCGCTGCGCGCGTGTCGCCGACGTAGATGCGCCCGCCCGCCACTCCGCCGGCCTGCCCTTCGGAGACGACAGGCAGTGTCGCGCCGGTTGCCAGGCGAACGTGCTCGACCAGCTCCTGCGCCGCGTAGTCGGCGATGGGCAAAGCGTCATCAGGCACGATTACCGCTGCCCGGGGTTGGCCGTTTTCCACCCAGGTCAGCCCCTCAGCAATGGCGTGCGAGCACAGGCCCAATAAAAGTACGGCAATAACAAGGAAGAGAATATTCATCACTATCTCTCTCCATTTATGAATAGGCGGAATCCAACACCAAGCACGAACTTCAAATTTCGAACTTCAAACTTGAACTTTGAACTTTGAACTTCGAACTTCGAACTTAAAACTTCACCGCAGCATTGCCCCCATCGCTTTCCGGAACACCTCCGCGCCGCGCTTCTTCGAGCCCATGGTGCCGGCGTAACCGTGGTTGATCTCATAGAAGGCGGACAGCGTGCCGCAGGAGAGGGCGAGCTGGTAGTCGATGTGGCCTTCCTCGTGCTCGGGCGGGGGCACGAAGGAGCTGGAGCCGGGCGTATCCCACACCAGCGCGTCGGTGAGCTGCCGGTAGCGCGCCCGCAGTTGCGGCGAGGAATAGACCGCCGCCGGATCGGCGAAGACATACATGCCGTCATACGGCGGATCGACGCAGGCGCGCGTGCCCAGGTAGCCGTGGAAGTGGAAGAGGATATCGGGCTGGAATTCGTCCGCCAACCAGTGCCACAGCAGTTGCTGCTCGACCGAGACCGGCTCCTGCCCTTTCGCCGCGCCGAGGGAATCCCGGCAGGGGTTGACGTTTTGCATGCTGAAGCCGTTGCGCCCGTGCACGTTGCCGTCCACGTTGATCATCGGCGCCGCCCATACCTCGCACGTCCGGCGCAGCTCCAGCGCCTCCGGATGCGCGGAGAGGAGAAAATCGACCACGCCGGAGGCGCACAGCGCGGCGCAGTGCTCGGAGGGGTGCTGGCCGGAAAGAACCGCGATCTTCAGCGGATTGTCGCCGCTCGCCGGCAGGCGCAGGCGCGGGATGGTCCGCCCTTCGAAGCTATTGCCCAGCGGCAGCGATTCGGCGCCTTGCGCCGCCTTCTCCTCCGCCCAGCGCATCGCCTCCGAATAGCGCCACACCGGATTGCTGGCCACATAAACCGACTGCCCGGCCTGCACCGCCACCGCGGTTTCGATGTGGTCTTCGTAAAACCGGTCGGCGTCCGGCCAGCGGTTGGCCACCGGCATCCAGTGCCCCAGCGCCGGCTCGGTGAACCACAGCCGCGACGGGTAATGCCCGATGAAGCCGACGCGGCCCATCTCGCCCAGGTCCGGGTCGGGGTAGATGTGCAGGCGCGCCATTCCCCCCTCCACGCCACCGTCCACGCGCACGTTGAAATACTTGCAATACGGCGCCTCCTCGCCTACTTCCTCGACGCGGAACTCGCCGGGCGCAATCTCCAGGATGTTCTTCCCGTTCCCGCACTCGAAATCACTGCTGACGCGCATGACGCCTCTCCCCTCGGTAAAGTAAACCGTTACATACTAGGCACGTTGCCGGCAGGCGTCAATAGACCGTCACAAGGGGGACTGTTTCGTATTTTCCACGGCTTCCATATTCGCTCCCGACTCTCCACCCGTTCCATCCAACCTGTGCCCTGCCGCTCTCAACCGGAAAATACGTGACTGTACCCCCGGGTGTTTATCTATCGACAGAGCCTCGGGGTACAGTTACGCATTTTCCGGCTAGATTCGATAACACTCAGATTAAGTACAACAGGTAAAGCGACCGAAGGCTTGCTGGGAAGCAGGGGGAAAGACAAAACATATCCCCTCAATTAGGGTATGCAAAAAAATATTTTAATTAATTGCTAATTCTGCTTGACAATCAAACGGACGTATGTTAACCTTATGAAGGTCAGTAAAGTGAGCATTCGCAGTCCGAGCTATGGATCAGCCCTGACATCAATTGCGGCATTTTTTTGCGTCCTAAAGCAAACATCTGTATTGTTAAGAGGAGGAGCATATGGCATGGATCGAAATGCATCAGTCCCTGCTGACTCACCGCAAGACCTGGAAAGCGGCGAAGTTGCTGGGCATTACCTGCGTCAATCTATGCGGTCATCTCTATGTGTTGTGGAGCTGGGCGCTGGACAATGCGCCGGACGGCCGAATCGAGCCGGATGACGTGGCGAAGGCGGCGCAGTATGCCGGTGATGCCGGCGAGTTTCTGGCGGCGCTGATCGACGCCGGCTTCATCGATCGGCGCAGGAACGGCAGCCTGTGGCTCCATGACTGGAAAGATTACGGCGGCAAGCTCTGCGAGCAACGGAAAAAGAACGCAGCAAAAAACAGGAGTTACCGCCAACGAAAGAAGGAAAATGAGGCTGCAGCGTTACCGTCACGTGATAGTCACGAGACCGGCACGGCGACCGTCACATTACCGGCTAGAGAAGAGAAGACAAGAGTAGAGAAGAGCAGAGAAGATACCCCCCCATATCCCCCCCACGGGGGGAGGGCGGGCGATTTGCCCGTCTCTCATGATACGCATTCGCTTTCCGTCGAACCTGATGAATATGGGACGCTGTTCGACCTCTATCCGCGCCATGAGAAACGGGTGGCTGGGGCGGCGCTCTATGCTCGCTATTCCACGGAGGAGCAGGCAAGCATGATGACGGCCGTCCGCAATTATGCCGCCTACGTCCGTTATTTCGAGAAGGAGCAGGACCGGATCATGCTGATCACCACGTTCCTGAGCTGGGACCGGCGTCCCTGGCTGGACTGGACACGGGAAGAGAACGCGAAATGGGCGGTAATGCCGCCGGGCTGCCGGCGGAATGATGAACGTGATCCGGCGCTGACGCCGGGAGTGAAGGGAGGCAAGTATGCAGGCATTGTCTACCAGTGAGACGCTGGATGAATTCAGGCGGCATAACGCGATCCGGCAACGCGAGCAGGCTGAACAACGGACTATGCTGGATGCGCTGCCCATCACGGAGGCGATGGTGGCGACGCCGGACGATTGTCCCTATGGCAGTGGCTGCCCGCTGCAATTTTGCGAGAAATGCCGGGAAAGCGGCGGCATTCTGCTGCTGGAAGGCATGCGCCCGCAACCGCACCGCACTCGCCATCATGTCGCGGAATGTCTTGCCTGTCAGGAGCGGGAGCGGCGCGAGCGCGCGGTGGCGGCCCGGCTGGCGCATTGCGGCCTGACGGCGGGCGAGCGGAATCACACCTTCGCCGCCTGGGAGCAGACGCCGGACAACCGCAAGGTGTATGCAGCGCTGTCGAGCTGGGATTACCGCGGGGACGGCGGCATATTCCTGCTCGGCGATACCTCACCGGCCAACCCCACCGGCAACGGCACCGGAAAGAGCTATGCGCTGCACGCCCTCACCCTCCGGCTTTGCGAGGAGGAAGTGAAAGCGGTTTTCCTCCGTACGGTGGATTTCCTCAAGGAGCTGCGCGCCAGTTACGACGAGGAGCGCCCGTTCGGCGAATGCGAGGTGATCGAACGTTATGCGGATATCCCGGTGCTGCTGTGGGACGATCTGGGCAAGGAAGCGCTGCGCGGCGAGTGGGCGGCGGAGAAGTTTTATCTGGTGATCGACGAACGCTGCCGCCGCGGGTTGCCCGTCGTAATCTCCTCAAATTTCGCGCTCGACCGGATCGAGCAGCGCTTCGGCGACAATTTCGGACCGGCCATTGCCAGCCGGCTGGCGGGCATGTGCCCTCTCCGCTTCAAGCTGGGCGGGCCGGACCGGCGGATGGCAGCCGGAGCGCGGACCGCCGGTCCGCGCTCCGATGGCGCTGCGAAAAAAAGGTACTCTTGTCCTGATGTCAAATAGTAGCTCTCATGTTGCTCGACAAGCCGCAAGCTTTATACGATCAATACCGAACCGCGCTGCTGGACGACGTTATCCCCTTCTGGGAGCGGCATTCGCCGGACCGGGAGTGCGGCGGGTATTTCACCTGCCTGGAGCGCGACGGCAGCGTTTACGATACCGACAAATTCGTGTGGCTGCAGGGGCGCGAGACATGGACCTTTTCGAAGCTTTACAACTCGCTGGAACCGCGGCCCGCGTGGCTGGAGATGGCGCGGCTGGGGGCATACTTCCTGCGCGACCACTGCCACGACGAAAACGGCGACTTTTACTTCGCCCTCGATCGCCGCGGCGCGCCGCTGGTGCAGCCATATAATATCTTTTCCGATTGTTTCGCGGTGATGGCCTTCGCCCAGTATGGCCGCGCCGGCGGGGAGGCGTGGGCGACCGAGCTGGCGGTGCGCACCTTCGAGCGCATCCTGGCGCGCTGGGAGAACCCGAAGGGGAAGTACAACAAGCTCATCCCCGGCGCGCGGCCCATGCAATCGATGGTGCTGCCGATGATCACGGTCAACCTGGCGATGGAGCTGTCGAGCGCGGTTGCGGATTACCCCGTCGAGCGGGTGGTGCGCGAGAACCTGCGGCACATCATGACCACCTTCGTCGATCGCGAACGCAAGCTGGTGTTCGAGCACGTTGCCCCGGATGGGAGCCATCTCGACACCTTCGACGGCCGCCTGCTCAACCCCGGCCACGCCATCGAGTGCATGTGGTTCGTGATGGCCGCCGCCGAGCAGTATGGCGAGACGGACTTGATCCCCCTCGCCGCCGACGCGATGGAAGATCAGCTTGCCTTCGGCTGGGATGAAAAATACGGCGGCATCTTCTACTTCATGGACGCGCTGGGCAAGCCGCCGCAGCAGTTGGAGTGGGACCAGAAGCTTTTCTGGGTGCATATCGAAGCGCTCATCGGGCTGCTGCTCGGCTGGAAGCTGACGAAACGGAAAAGCCTGGCGCGCTGGTACGACCGCGTGCATGAATATACCTGGACGCGCTTTCCGGATCCAGAATACGGCGAGTGGTTCGGCTACCTGAACCGCTACGGCGAGGTTTACCTGCCGCTGAAGGGCGGAAAGTGGAAGGGCTGCTTCCACATCCCGCGCGGCCTGCTGCAGTGCATGAGGATACTGGAGAGAATAGCGGATGATCGGCAAACCGGATTATAATACGGTTGCTTGATAAACCATATCAAGCGGAAATGAGGTGAACGATGCCCAAATCGCTGGATCAACAGGCCATGGCGGAATACGAGCGCGGGATGAATTTGACGGAAGAGGAACGTCACGAGGAAGCCCTGCGCCATTTCGACCGCGCGATCGAGCTCCATTCCGGATTCATTCCCGCCCGCATCTCGCGCGCTAATGCGCTCATGCAACAGGGTCGAATAGACGAGGGTATGGATTACATGGAGCGCACGGCGGAGGAATTCCCCGACGATTTCCTGGCGCAATTCGGCCTGGGCTCGTTGTTGCTGGCGGATGGCGATTACGACGCCGCGGTGGACGCCTTTGAGCGCGCGGCCGAGGTCATCCCCGAGGTGGCCGACTTCTACCTGATGCTCGGCGACGGTTTCATGCAGGCCGAGGAGAACGAGCGCGGAATCGAGACGTTCCGGCGAGCGGTTGAGTTGGCGCCGAAGTCCGCCCACGCACATTCCATGCTGGGCCGCGCGCTGGTTACCGATGGCCAGTATATCGAAGCGCTGCCCGTGATAGAACTCGCCATCAAATTCGATAGCCACAATGTAGACGCCTGGTATGTTAAGGGGCTCGCGCTGGCCTCACTGAACCGCCCGGACGAAGCGATCGAGGCGCTAAAGCGTGCCCTCGCCCTCAATCCCGATTATATTCCCGTCTATATCGCGCTTGCCACCACCTACGAGCAAAGCGGGGGCCATGATGAAGCGCTGACGATAGCCGAACAAGCCGAGCGGCGCGTGGATGACGATACGGAAGATTTGTATTCGGTCGCGAGACTGTACAGCGGGCTGGGGGAATATTCCCGCGCGCGGGTGGTAATCGAGCGCGCGATTGACATCGATCCGGAGGACAGCGAAGCGCGCGTGCTGCTTGCCGGCCTGGCAATGCAGCTTGGCGATAATGAGACGGCGATGCGCGAATTCCTTTACGTGCAGGAGAACGATCCCGAACTACTGGCCGAGATGGCCGCCGAGATGGGTATACCGCCGTTCGAGGACGATGATGAAGAGGATGAATTCGAGGAAGAGGACCCGCTCATCGACGGCGATTTCGACTTTTTCCCCTCCCGCCGTCCCGTCGAGCCGAAGCTGACCGTGGGCGCCGCGGGGAAACCCGGCATGATCTATCAGTTGCGGATCGAGCTGGCGGAATTCGAGCCGGCCATCTGGCGCCAGGTACTGGTGCCCAGCGACTACACGCTGGCGAAGCTGCATCGCATAATCCAGGTGGTGATGGGATGGGACGATGCCCACCTGCACGACTTCACCATCGGCACCGAGCGCTATGCCGACCCCCGCGCCGGCCTGGACCGGGTTCATAATGAAAAGAAGACGCCCCTGCACCAGGTCGCCGGCGCGCGCGGGAAGTTTTACTATCAATACGACTTCGGCGATAGCTGGGAGGTCGAGGTCAAGGTGGAAAAGGCGCTGCCCCCCGCGAAGGACGGGCATTACCCCGTCTGCCTGGCCGGCGAGAACGCCGGCCCGCCGGAGGACAGTGGCGGCATATGGAGTTACGCCGAGATGCTCGACGCGCTGGAGACCCCCAATGATCCCGGCCGCGAAGAAGCGCTGGAATGGCTGGGCGAGGATTTCGACCCGAGCGAATTCGACCCCGAAGAAGTGAACGGACGGCTGGCGAAGATAAAATAAGAGTAATTTACAGGTTATACAGGAGAAGGATGTCCAGGAGATGAGTTTATCCTGGACATCCTTTTTTCCTTGTGCCTTCGTTTCTTCATGTCGTTGTGATGAAAATATCAGTCCAGGCTCTCCAGGAACCCCTCCGGCACCCGCGCCGCCCAGACGTGGCCGATCATCGTCGGGTCGGCATTGTAGATGACGTGCCGGTTGTCGGCGGTGAAGTAGGCGTGGGCGTGGCCGACGGCGGCGGCGCCGCCCAGC
>Ga0172370_10002338_pt1 | contig 27520 bp, 14 predicted proteins | sample LakKiv5m_FD_114538 | JGI IMG/M metagenome (GOLD analysis project Ga0172370, IMG submission 114538) | Freshwater microbial communities from Kabuno Bay, South-Kivu, Congo - kab_022012_11.5m | ecosystem: Environmental > Aquatic > Freshwater > Lake | place: Democratic Republic of the Congo...
CGCTCGGCCTGGCGCTCGGCCAGCGTCTCGCCGATGCAGAAGCACACCTGGACGTTCTCGGCCAGGGCGCCGTGGACCTTCAGGTTCAGGAGCGCGTCGGTCTCGCCGAACACGTGCCGGCGCTCGGAGTGGCCGACGAGCACCAGGGGCAGCCTGGCCGAGGCGGCCATGCGCGGAGACCACTCGCCGGTGAAGGCGCCTTCCTGCTTGCCGCCCGGGGCCACGTGCGTGTTCTGCAGGCCCACACGCACCGGGCTGCCCTCGAGCGCGCGGGCGACGCTCACGGCGTAGGGCGCGGGCGGAAACACCCACACTTCGCGATCGCCGTGGCTCTTCCAGGCGGCGTCGACGCCCTTGCCCAGCGCGACGGCTGCGTCGAGCGTCAGGTTCATCTTCCAGTTGCCGGCGATGATGGGAGTGCGCTTCGTCATCGTCCCTCCGATCCCGTGAGGGCGGCCAGGCCGGGGAGCTCCAACCCTGCCACGAAGGCCAGGGAGGCCGAGCCGCCGGTGGAGAGGTGCGAGATGAACGGCGTGACACCGCTTTGCGCCACTGCGTCGAGCGAGTCGCCGCCGCTCACCACGCTGTACCCGTTGACCTGGGCCACGGCGTGGGCCAGGCCAGCGGTGCCCGCGCGCATCGAGAGGTGCTCGTGCGCGCCCATGGGGCCGTTCCAGAACAGGGTGCGGGCTCGCGAGACGGCCTCGGTGAACAGGCGCACGGTCTCGGGCCCGATGTCGACGATGGCGTGATCGGCGGGGACCGAGTCGGCCGCCACCACGCGGAGCGGCGCCTCGTCGGTGATCTCGGGCGCCACTACGTGGTCGCAGGGCAGCAGCACCAGCACCTTGCGGTCGCGCGCGATCTTCAAGATCGAGGCGGCCGCCGTGATTTGCTCGGGCGGGACCGGGATCGAGCCGACGCCGTGCCCGCGCGCCGCCAGGAAAGGCGCCGCCAGCGCGCCGCCGAGCACCAGCGTGTTGGCACGCTGTACCAGCGCCTTGATGGCCGGGAGCTTGTGGTCGAAGCGCCCGCCGCCCAGCACCACCACGTAGGGCACGCGGTAGCCGCCCCGCAGCTTGCCGAGACCCTCGTAGTCCTTGCGCGCCACCAGCCCGAAGCCGCGCTCGTCGAGCATGCGAGGCACGCGCGACGTCGAAGCGTAGCCGTGGTGCAGCAGCCCGAAGCACTCGTTGACGTAGACGGAGCCGAGCGCGGCGAGCTCGCGGGCGAACGCGTCGTTGGCGGTCTCCTCGCCGCGGTGCCAGCGCAGGTTCTCGAGCAGCAGGATCTGGCCGTCGCGCAGGCCGAGGTGCAGGCTGCGTACGCCGTCGCCCACGCAGTCGTCGGGTACGATGATCTCGTCGTCGAGGAGCTCGGCGAGGCGCTCGGCGATGGGCAGGACCGACGTGGCGGGCGTCTTCTGGCCGCGGGGATCGCCCACGTGGGTCATGAGGATGATCTTGGCCCGGCGCTCGCGGATGAGGCGCAGGGTGGGCAGCACCGCGAGCAGACGGGAGTCGTCCTGCACCGAGCCGTCGGGGCCGAACGGCGCGTTCAGGTCGGCGCGGACCAGAACACGGCGTTGGGACAGGTTCAGCTGCTCGAGCCCGGGGATCGGCATGGGAAGACACTCCGCGCGGGCACACCCGTCCCGCAGGACGTGCCAAAATATACGAAGGACTTTCGTGCGTCAAGCTTGATATCCCGCGCGTCCTCCATAGGATTGTGCGGAACCTTTGGGTGCCGGAGGACTCATGCCTCGTTCGCTCGCTACCGCCCTGCTGACGCTGCTCTCCCTCACGCTGCTGGCCGGGCCCGCGCTCGCCGACAAGAAGGCCGACGGTATCAAGGCCTACAAGGATGGCGTAACCCTCGGGAACGACGGCAAGATCGAGGACGCCATCGCCAAGTGGCGCGAGGCCGCGCAGCTGTACCCCGAGCTGTACGTGGCCCACATCAAGATGGGCATGGCCTACGAGATGCAGGATCGCATCCCCCAGGCCGCCGCGTGCTACGACCTGGCCGTGAAGGCCAAGAAGGACGCCTACGAGGCCTGGAACAGCCGTGGCGAGTTCCTGGCCAAGCAGAAGGTGCTCGAGCTGGCCGCGGCCGATTTCCGGACGGCCGTCGACCTCTTGAAGAAGGACAAGGACCCCAAGAAGAAGCCCGACGCTTGGCGGAACCTCGTGAAGACGCTCTTCCAGTTGGAGAAGTTCGAGGAGGGCGAGCCCGTGCTGCTGGACGGCCTGAAGGCCTTCAAGGACGACGAGGACCTGCTGTTCTACCAGGGCTACCTGGCCATGACGCGCGACAAGGACGTCGACGCCGAGCGCGCGTTCCGCACCCTCGAAGAGAAGCACAAGGACTCCCCGCTCTACAACTACGGGCGCGGGATGCTCTACAAGAAGGTGGGGGACGAGGAGAACGCCAAGAAGGCGTTCGGCGCGGCGTGCGACAAGAAGCACAAGCCAAGCTGCACCGCCATGAAGGACATCGGTCGCCCGCGGCTGGGCCAATAGATGACGGGCGTATTGCGTCCCGTCAGCCCCGAGCAACGCAGCGGGGGCCCCGACCCGCGACACATCAACCCCGGGCTCGCCACCATGCGGGCCATCTGCGCCACGCTCGGCAACCCCGAGCACGACTACCCGGCCGTGCTGGTGGCCGGCACCAATGGCAAGGGCTCCACGGCGGCCATGCTCGAGAGCATCCTCCGCCGGCACGGGCTCTACACGGGGCTCACGACCAGCCCGCACCTGGTGCGCGAGACCGAGCGCATCCGGCTGCAGGACGTGGAGATCGGCGAGGCCGGCCTGGCGCGCCTGCGCCGGCTGGTCGACGCGGCCGCCGACGACGCCTGGGTGCACGTCAGCTACTTCGAGCAGATGACCGCGGCCGCCTTCGTGGCCTTCGCTGAGGCGCACGTCGATCGGGCGGTGGTCGAGGTGGGGCTGGGCGGCCGCTGGGACGCGACCTGGCTGGCCCGGGCCGACGTGGGGCTCGTGACGTCCATCGGGCTCGAGCACACCGCGTGGCTCGGCTACACCGTCGAGGAGATCGCGCGCGAAAAGGCGGCCATCGCGCGCCCTGGCATGACCCTGTACTCGGCCGTCGAGCGCGGGCTGCACGACGCGGCCATCGTGCCCGAGGCCACGGCCTGCGGCGCGGCCGCGGTGGTGCACCTGGACGACACCGGCTGGACGGTCGAGGGCGACACCCTGCGCTCACCGAGCGGGCTCGCGATCCGGCCATCCCTGGCCGGCGAGGCCATGCTGTCGAACGCGGCGCTGGCGGCGCTGGCGGCGGCGCACCTGGGTATCCCCGAGGCCGACATCCAGGCCGGGATCGAGGCCGCGGTGTGGCCGGGCCGCTACGAGACGCTGGCGACGGACCCGCTGCTGATCACCGATGTGGCCCACAACCCCGACGCCTTCCGCGCGCTGGCGCAGACGCACCGTCGCCGGTATCCGCGCGAGCCGTTCCAGGTGGTGCTGGGGCTGAAGGCCGACAAGGACGTCGCGGGTATCGCGCCCTTCGTGACCGTGCTCGGCGACCTGGTCCACGTGGTGGGTGGCGGCGACCTGCGCCCCGCCGACGAGCTGGCCGAGACGCTGCGCACGCTGGGCGTGAAAGCCGTGGCGCGAGGCCCGCTCGACGGGATCAACGAGCTGATCGCCGCCCTGCGGGCCGACGGCACCAATGTGCTGGCCTGCGGAAGCCACCACGTGGTGGGGGCCGTCATGGCGGGGCTCTCCGGAACCCGCGGGTAGCTCGCGATCGTCAGGGCACCTGCTTCCTCAGGCTCTCGGGCATCCAGTCGCACGAGTTCGACTCGAGGCAGGGGTCGTCGCTGAGCTCGAAGCCGTCGGTCGACATGTAGCGGATGATCTGGTTCTCGACGAAGTTGTTGATGTTGAACGCGCGCGTGGGGTTCGACGGCTCGACGCCGTGGGAGCCGATGGGGATCATGTAGGGGAAGCGCACGCCGTACGTGCCCCACTCGGTGGCCAGCGTCGCGCGCACCGGTTCGGCGGGCGAGGGTTCGCCGAACTCGTTGGTGCCCTGATCGAGGTCGTCGGGATCGGGGTGCAGGGGGATGCCCTCGTCGCCGAACGCGGCCAGGTAGGGGTAGAACTCGTCGGGCCAGCGCGGGTCGAGCAGCAGCCGGTCGTAGGGCAGGGCCTTGCCTTCGTAGAAGCGCCGGGCCGCCTCGCCCCACGCTGCGATGGTCAGGCCCGTGCCGGGCGCGGCCGTCGTGTCGCTCTGGTGCCGCCAGGTGCTCTCGACCACGTCGGGCAGGTGCAGCGCCAGCAGGCGGTCGTTGGCGGCGGGGTCGATCACGCCGATGGCGCGACCGAGCGACAGGCTGGTGGCGATGGGCACGTTGGGGTCGCCCACCGAGTGGTACACGATCATGTTGGACTGCGGCGCCGCCGCAGGATCGTACGAAAAGTCGAGGCGCTCCTCGTGCCGGTAGTGCCGCGCGTAGACGGCCGGGTCGGCCTTCTCGACGACCATGGCGGCGATGCCCATGAGGCGGCGGAACGACGGCGTGTTGCGCGCGTTGCCGAGGCCCGTGGCCAGGGCCGTCAGGGGAGCGCCCACCGGGAAGATGGCGCCCTGGTAGGTGACCTCCTTGCCGAACGTGTCGAGCACCGCCTTGGGCGCGGCCTGGCCGTCCCACCAGCCGTCGTAGACCGCGATCTCGAGCTGGTCGCCGAAGAGCGCGGCGCGGGCCAGGTCGGGCTCGGGGCACGCGGCCGGGCCGGTGGGCGCGCCGGTGTCGTCCTTGGGAACGGTCCACGTGCCGGGAGCGCACGCGATGGGCACGGGCTGGGTGTCGCCGTCGGAGAGCCCGAGCAGCGGGCGCTTCTCGAGGGCTGACGGGGCGTCGCAGGGCAGGCTGACGCGGAAGCCGTGGCCGTCGGGGCTGCGGAAGGCGCGCACCTCTTCGCCGTTCGACCTGTTGCGCACCACGACCGTGTCGCCGGGCGCGATGGCGGTGGTGTCGAGCAGGCGGTAGTAGTGCGGGCGGTTCGGATCGTGGGGGCAGTAGTCGGTCGCCCTGTTGGCCGCGATGGCGTAGACCTCGGCCGGGTCGGTGACACCGGCGTACGAGGGCGGCAGGCAGTACTCGCGGTGCAGGTTGTTGATCATGAACGCGACCTCGACGATCGAGCGCTCCGCAGGGGGCACGGCGGCGCAGTCCTCGACCCCGTCGTCGCAGCGGGGGTGGAAGACGATGAACGGGCCCATGAGCGGCATGTGCACGGCCTCGGGCACGCCGGGGTTGGTCGAGCGCAGCCCCACGTGGATGAGGCCGGCGCCCCCCGAGATGGGCGTGGTCGAGCTGGTGGTGGCCTCGGTTGCGGCCATGACCTGCGCCACGAACGCGCCCATGGACTGGCCCCACGCCGGGTAGTAGCGGTTGCCCTTCTTCGTCTCGGGGTCCCACGGGCCTCCGAGATCGACGACGCCGTCGCCGTTGAAGTCGCCCATCAACTGGCCGTCGGCCGTGGCCACGTTGGTGTCGACGCCCCAGGTGAGCGTGCCCAGTTGGCGCAGGATGCGGATGAACTGCAGGTGGTCGATGACGGTCTGGCGCACCATGTCGCGCATGTGGAAGACGTCCCAGCTCCAGAAGTCGCCGCCGTTGTCGAAGCTGGAGATCTGGCCGTCGTTGTCGAGATCGCGGATTCGGCCGCCCAGGAAGGCGTTCAGGAAGCGCTCGAGCTTCAGGGCCTTGGCGATCTTGGGGACGAGCTCGTTCCACTTCACGGCGGGGTCGTCGGCGGGCAGCGCGAGGCCGTGACCCGCGGCGTCGAGCCCGCACAGCGCGTAGCCCATCTGGGCGAAGCGGCCCGCGAAGCCGAAGATCTCGAAGGGCGCGCCCGAGTAGCCGTGACCGTAGAGCACGACCGGGAACGGCGGCTTGAACGTGTCGGTGGTGACGGGCACCGAGCACAGGAAGCTGGCCTTCGACGGACCGACGCTCGCGGTGCCAGCGGCCGGATCGACCTCGAAGCTCTCGTTGTCGTCGGCCGGGTACATGGGGGTGGCCAGGCCGTCCTTGTCGACCAGGAACGACGGGGTCGTGAACGTGCCCATGACCCAGTAGTCGACGTGCTGCGTGTCGGTCTCGAGGCCGGCCACGACCTCGGCGGGGTAGCCGAGCAGCGGGCCCAGTTGGCCGAAGACCTTGCCCACCACCTTGGTGGTCAGGATGTAGGGCAGGGCCTCCTCCGTGCCGTCGGCCTTGGTGTCTCGCAGGACCTTGGGGGCCAGATCGGGCTTGAACTGGTCGGCCAGCCAGGCCAGGGAGCCGTGGCCGTACAGGCCGGCACGGATGGCCTCCATCTCGCGCGTGATGGTCTGCGTGGTGAACGTCCACGCGAAGGCCACGTCGTCGAGGTCGAGCCCGATGGCGTCGCCGGCCAGCACCTCCTCGAGCGCGCCGAGCGCCTCGGTCTGATCGAGGGGGTTCACGAAGGGGAAGGGCGAGCGCACGGGGCTGCCGTCCTCGCCGACCACGCGGGTCGTGAGCACGACGGCATAGACCTCGCCCTGGCGCATGGGCTCGGTGGGCCACAGCACCAGCGTGTGGGTCTCGTTCTCGTAGAAGCTGATCAGGTCGTCGATGGGGCGCGTGTCGCTCGCCCGCACCTCGGCCAGGTTCTCGGGCGTGATGGCCGGGATGGGCTTGCCGCTGAAGGTGTTGGGCTTGTCGAGCACCCCGTCGAAGTCGATGTCTTCGTAGGGGTCGAGCACGTTGTTGCCGTTCACGTCTTCGTCGTGGGTCTCGAAGAGCAGGTTGGGCGAGTCGGCGTGCGGGTCGTGGTCCCAGTACTGCCAGGGCCACTCGAGGCCCAGCGGGTAGTTGCCGCGCCCGAGGTCGAGGGGCACGGGCTTGCCGAAGTCGGGCGAGCCCTTCGTGAGGTTCACGACCAGGATGGCGTCGTTGGTGGTGTCGTGATCGGCATGGAGATCGCGCAGCTTGCCGGCGTCGAGGGGGGCGTCGAACGACACCGAGATGGGCGAGAACAGCCCGAAGCCGTCCATGCCGTTGACCTTGGCGCGCAGCTTGCGCTCGGCGAGCGTCGTGGCCTGCAGGCTGACGTTGATGCGCCGCCCGGTGGGCGACGTGGGGTCGCGCCGCGTGGCGACGTCGTTGGGCAGCGGCACCTCGGGCAGGGGCTTGTGGTCGAGGTCCCACGTGACGGCGGGGCCCGTCCCCAGCGGCGTCGTGCGCAGGCCGATGGCTTCGGGGCCTTCGCAGGCGGGGGCGAGCAGGAGCAGCAGGGAGAGGAGCAGGGGGCGCCGCATCGGGGAACCTCCGCGTGAGTCGCAGGAAGCGCCCGCATACCGTCCGACAACCAGCCTCGCTTGTCAACCACGAGGCAGGGGCGCCGGCAGCGCCGATCGCGGGTACGCCGTGCTTGCCTGGACCCCGTCGTCGGGTACAATCCCGGGCGATGTCGAGCGTCCTGCTGGTCGAATTCGCCGCCACCGATCGCTTTCACCGGAAAGGCTCGTTCCCCTACGTCCACGGCTGGTTGAAGCAGCAGAACGTCGTCGTGCGGTGGCTGCGCTTCGGCGTGGCCGCGGCGCGCCGATTCGAGCGCGGCGAGGAGGGGGTGGGGCTCACGCCCGGCGAGCTGCAGACCTTGCGAGGGACCCTCGACGAGGCGCGCACGACGCACGTGGTGTTCGGATCGCAGCCGGCCGCCAGCTTGGTGGGCGGGCTCGCGCACGCAGGAGCGTCGGGCTTGCGCCTGGCGCTCTTGGGCGAGGTCGCGGCGCTCCCGCCCACGGCCGGGGTCGAGGTCGTCGACGAGGCCCCCGCGGCCCTGGCGGCCTTCCTGGGGCTGGAACCGCCGAACGTAGCCGGGCCCTTCTTTCGCCTCGCCCTCCCCGACTTCGGCTTCGAGGCGGCCAACGCCGCCGCCCGTGGAGCCCCCGCGCTGCCCTTCCTGATGCTGGGGCGCGAGTGCACCTTTTCGAAGCCCTTCCTCTCGAACTCGTTCCTGGCCGACCTCGACCTCGACGACTGCCTGCGGCGCGGGGGCTGCGCCTTCTGCGCGCGGCCGTCCGAAGGCCCGGGTTCGTGGGACCTGGCGCCCGAGGAGGTCCGCGCGCACCTTGCGGCGCTGCGCTCGACGTTGCCCGCGCAGGCCGACCGGCTGGCGGTGAGGTTGCTCGGCGAGCCTGCGCTCGTGCGGCTCGACGAGCTCGTCGAGGGCATCCTCTCCGAAGGCTTCCGCGAGGCCGACTGGTTGCTCGATGCCCGCGCCGACGCCCTGGCGGCCATGGCCGATCGGCTGGCGGCGGCCGCGGGGCGCTTCGAGGGCACCGGCAACCGCCTGCACGTCGCGTTGGTCGGTATCGAGAGCTTCTCGGCGGCCGAGCTGCTGCGCTTGAACAAGGGGGTCGATCCCCTGACGAACCTGGCCGCCGTGGCCACGCTGCTCGACCTCGAACGCCGTTGCCCGACCACCTTTGCGTTCCGGGAGCACGGCGGGCTCAGCCTGATCCTGTTCACCCCGTGGACGACGCGGACCGACCTGGCGGGCAACCTGCGGCTGCTGCACGTGACCGGCCTGGAGCCCCTGTGCGGCAAGGTCTACACGTCGCGGCTGCGGCTCGTGCCGGGTCTCCCGCTGACCGAGCGCGCGCGGCGCGACGGGCTGCTGGTCGAGGCCTACGATGATCCATTGCTCGACACGGCGGCGCGGAACCTCTACGACCCCGAGGTGCCGTGGCGCTTCGCCGACCCCGCGCTCGAGCCCGCCTGTCGGTTGCTGCTGCGCTTCACCGGGGCAGCGCCGGGCGAGGACCCGCTGGCGCGGTCCGTGGCGCGGGCGCTCGAGCGTGCTCGCGACGTCGGGCTCACGTCGCTCGAGGTCGCGCTCCGGGTGGTCGAGCTGGCCGAAGCGGGGGAACCGGCGCAGGACCTGCTGGCGCGGGCCGTCGACTGGCTGGAGGCCACCGCCGCCGAGCGCGACGGCACGCGGCGTGGCGAGCGGTGGAGCGGCGCCGACCCCGAGGAGACCACGGTGCGCCTGGCCGTGGTGTTGAGCGAGCGGGGCGTGAAGCCCGTGTCGAAGCTCGAGCCGCTGTCCGAGGCGCAGGCATCGGACCTGGTGCGGGGGGGCTCCCTGCCGAACGCCCGGCAGCGCTCCCGGCGGGTGGGTGTGGGTGAGGCCGCCGTGCACGAGGTCTTCTTCGGCGCCGACGCCGGGGGCGTGGCGAGCGCCCTGGCTGCGACCGACCGCCTGGAGCACCCCGAGTCCGACGAGGCCGAGCGGCTGGCCGTGGCCGAGGCCGGGCGGCTGCTCGGCTACCCGGCGTGCTGCTCCGACGCCTTCGCCGCGGCCCGTTCCGGGGGCCGCTGGAGCTACGCGTGGTTGCACCTGCGACGTCGGGTCGAGAGCCCGGGGCCGGTACCCTGGGAGGTTAACCCCTGGGCGGCGAGCGTGCTCACCCCTCACGTACCGTGCTCGCTGAGGTGCGTCGCGTCGCTCGAGGTCGCGCGTGCCACCGCAGCGGTGCTCCGCGACGTGAACGGCGCCGACGAGGTGGCGCGCCTCGAGGACCAGGCTCGCCGACCATGGCTCGCTCTCCTGGAGGGGCAGGGCTCCGCCCTCGAGTTGATCCCCGAGAGCCCTCCCGGGGAGCGCTTCCGCTACCGGCCCGGGATTCGCACCGACGCGGGTTCGGCGCTGCTGGCGCGGGCGGCCGAGGGCGACGAGCTCGTGCTCGAGCCGCTCAGGCTCTTCGTGCTGAAGGCAGGGCGTGTGCACGCCGACCTGTCGCTCGGGGCCTTCGTGTGGTGGGTCGAGCGCTGCCTGCAGTCCGACGAGTGGGCGCGCCTGCTGGCCATCCGCGAGGCGACCGCGGCGCACCCCGGCCCCGGCGGTGACGCGGGCGGTGAGCCCGACGTGACCCGGGCGTCGCCGCGCCTCCTGAAGCTGCGCAGGGTGCTGCTGCACGCCCTGGGGCAGTCGGGCGCCGGCGGGCTGGCCGGGTTCGAGGCGAAGGCGTTGCGCGTGCTCTCGGAGCGGCGCCTGCGCCTGGTGCTGGCGCGCGGCGCCGAGGTCGTCGTGCTCGACCTCGAGGACAGCCGCGACTGCGAGCGCTGCTGGCAGCGCGTCGGGCCGTTCGCGTTGACGCTGCCGAGGGACGCCGAGGCTCCGGGCGAGGCCGGGTGGCGGGCGGTCGAGGCGCTGGTGCAGCGGCTCGAGATCGTGCTGCGCGCCGCGGTCGCGCACCGGGCGGCTCGCTGACCCGCGCCGCGGCGCCGGCGTACCGCGGCCCTCGGGGTCACATCAGGTCGCGGGGATCCACGTCGACGATCAGCTCGAGGCCCGGCGCGAGGTCGGGCAACGCCCGCAGGACGGCCCGGAGCGGCTCTCGCGTGGGCGCCGCCAGCAACAGGTGGTAGCGTGCGGCGCCCTGCACCTTGCGGAGCGGCGCCGGCACGGGTCCGCGCGGCCGCAGGTCGGCGCCTCTCGCTTCGGCCCAGACCTCGATTGCCCGGCGGACGCGTGTCAGGTCGCGCTCGACCAGCACCGCGTTCCGACCGCGCAGCTCGAGCAGTACCAGGTGCGAGAGGGGCGGCCACCCGCGCTCGCGGCGGAGCTCGAGCTCATACCGCGCGAAGCCCAACCAGTCATGGGATAGGAGGAAGCGGAGCGCGTAGTGCTCGGGCGCGTACGTCTGCACCAGCACCCGGCCGCGATCGCCGGCCCTGCCGGCCCGCCCGGCGACTTGCACCAGGCGCTGCAACGCGGTCTCGGCCGCGCGGAAGTCGGGAAACTTCAGGCCGTGCTCCGCCAACACGACGCCCACCAGGTGCACGTTGGGGAAGTCGTGCCCCTTGGTGACCATCTGGGTGCCGACCATGACCGCGTAGCGCCCGGCGCGGAAGTCGGCCAGCAGCTTGGCGTGCGAGCGGCCGTGCACGGCGTCGGCGTCGTAGCGCAGGATCGGCAGATCCGGCGCCACGCGCGCCAGCGCCTCCTCGATGCGCTCGGTGCCGACGCCCCTGAGCTCGAGCCGGTCCGAAGCGCACTCGGGGCAGCGCGAGGCGCGCCGGGTCGAGGCTCCGCACGCGTGGCACGTCATGCGCCCCGTGGCCTGGTGCCAGGTGAGCGCCACCCCGCACTCCCGGCACTGCGGCACGTGGCCGCAGGCCAGGCACAGCTGGAAGGGCGCGTACCCGCGTCGGTTGTGGAACAGGATGACCTGACGTCCCTCGGAGCACGTCTGGAGTATCGCGTCGAGCAGCGGTCGCGACAGGAAGTCGGCGCCCTCGACCAGCTCGGCGCTGCGCAGGTCGATCATCTCGATCTCGGGCAGTGGCGCGCCGGTGGGGCGCTCTGCCAGCGTCAGGACGCGGCTCCGCCCGCGCCACGCGTTGGCCAGGCTCTCGAGGCTCGGCGTGGCCGAGCCGAGCACCACCGGGCAGCCCGCGAGCTGGCCACGGAGCAGTGCCACGTCGCGAGCGTGGTAGCGCAGCCCGTCGCTCTGTTTGTAGCTGCCGTCGTGCTCCTCGTCGACCACCACGAGCCCCAGGCGCGCGACCGGCGCGAAGACCGCCGAACGCGCGCCCACGGCCACTTCGGCGTCGCCCGAGCGCAGGCGGTCCCACTGGTCGAGGCGCTCGCCCGGCGTGAGCGCGCTGTGCAGCACCGCCACGCGCTCGCCGAAGCGCGCCCGGAACCGCGCCGACAGCTGGGGAGTCAACGCGATCTCGGGTACCAGCACCAGCGCGCCGCGGCTCGCCGCCAGCACGCCCTCGATGATCCGCAGGTACACCTCGGTCTTGCCGCTGCCGGTGATCCCGTGCAGCAGGAAGGTGGAGAACCCCGCTCCCTGCGCGGCCGACACGACCTGCACGGCCTCGGCCTGCGCGGCGGTCAGCACCGGGGGCGAACACGGGGGCTCGTCGCCGACGTCGCCGAAGGGATCGCGGAAGATGCGGTGCTCTTCGAGGCGCACGAGGCCCGCGTCGGCCAGGACCTTGACGTGGGTCGAGGCGGCGGGGCCCAGCCGCTCCCGCAGCGTGGCCACGGGCAGACTGCCCGCCGCGCGCACGGCGTCGGCCGCGGCTCGACGTGCGGGCGACCGCCCCGGGACCTCGCCGCCAACCCACACGGCCACGCGCTCGGTGCGCATCCGCGCGCTCGCCTCGCGCTCCTCGCGCCGTCGCTGCAGCACGCCGCGGCGCATCCACGCCTCGAGCGTGGCCGGGGTGACGCCCGTGCGGCGCAGGAGCGCCTTCTGTCCGGCCGGCTTGCTGCCCCGGAGTGCCACGAGCCAAGCCGGTGCGTCGGGGGGCAACTGGACCTCGTCGGGCAGCCACAGCCTCGCCTCGTCCTGGCGCGCGGTGCCGGGGGGCAGCGCGGTGAACGCGGCCAACCCGAGGGGCGCGGCGTAGTAATCAGCCACGCGCCGCACCAGGGCCAGCAGGCCCTCGTCGAGCGCGGGCACCGCGTCCTGCAGCTCGAGCAGCAGCTTCACCTGTGCCTCGTCGGCGCCGGCCGGCAGGGCCTCGCGGCGGCCCACGACCAGCCCGGTCAACCGGCGCGAGCCGAAGGGGACGAACACGCGCGCTCCTGGGAGGGGAGCCTCGGGCCAGTCGGCGGGCACACCGTAGGTGAACGCGCCGAGGGGCAGGTTCACGACGACGTCGACCAGGCGGAGCGCGCTCATCGCGGAGCCGATCGTGGAGTCAGGGGAGCTCGTAGGCGCACTCGCCGCCCACGCAGAGGTCCTTGGATGCCGCCAGGCCGTCGCGGCAGAGGGCGGGCCCGCTGCAGAGGCGCGGCAGGCAGGGGCTGGTCACGGCCACGTCGTCGACGAGCACGCCGGCGCCCACGTTGTTCAGGCCGTCGACGCTGTCGAAGCGGAACGCGAGCGCCACGGTGCGGCCGGCGAAGGCCGACAGGTCGATCGTCGCGTCGGTCCAGGTGCTCACGGCGGGCAGGTCGTCCTTGGACCAGGCCGTGTAGCGCGCGTCGCCGTCGACCACCTCGACCACCAGGCGGTCGAACGCGTCGCCGGGGTCGCCCACGTCGGCGTTGACGCGGAACGAGAGGTGCCACGGCACGCCGGCGAACAACGTGACGCCAGCGAGCACCGCGCTCTCGGCCACGCGCGCGCCCGTGTCGTAGCTCCAGGTGGCCGGGTCGCCGAAGTAGAGCGCGCCCTCGCCTTCGAGCCAGGGGCCGTCGGAGACCACCTGCCAGCCGAGCGAACCCTCCCGGTCGACGAAGCTCCAGCCGGGCAGGTCGACATCGCCGAACGTCTCGACCAGCAGGTCGGGTTGGCAGCAGCCCTCGGCGCCGGTGGGCACGTGCCCGCAGAAACCGTCGGCGCAGGCGTCGGCGGTGCAGGCGTCGCTGTCGTCGCAGTCGGCGTCGGCCATGCAGCACACGTCAGCGTGCGAGCAGGCGCCGTCGACGCAGCGATCGGACGTACACGCCAGGCCGTCGTCGCAGTGGGCGTCGACGTGGCAGCAGCCGGGGACCCAGGTGAACAGGCAGCCGCCGCCCGGTACGGGGCAGGTGTCGACGGTGCACGCCTCGGCGTCGTCGCAGTCGGCGGCCGTGGTGCAGCAGGCCTTGTTCGGGACGTGCGAACACGTGGAGCCGTTGCAGGTGTCGTCGGTGCAGGGATCGCCGTCGTCACACTCGGCCGCCGTGGTGCAGCACAGGCGCTCGTAGGCGCACGCTCCCTGGACGCAGCGGCTGTCGAAGCACGCCTCGGGGGCGGGGCAGCCCGCGTCGGCCGTGCAGCTCTTTGGCCCGCACGACGACGTCACGCGCAGGTTGTCGAGCAGCACGCCCTCGTAGCTGACCGAGCTGTCGGCGGCGAAGTGGACGCGCAGGCGCACCTCGAGCCCGCCGAACGCGGACAGGTCGACCTCGATCGTCGTCCACTCCTGCTGGGGAGTGTCGCCGGCCTTGGCCCACACGCGCGCCTCGTGGTCGCCAAAGACGACGAAGACCTCGGTGTAGTCCCAGTAGTAGGACCCCTCGGTGTGCTGCCAGAAGTCGAACGAGAGGCCGAGGTCGGAGCCGGGCGGCAGCAGGAACGGCGTCGAGAGCGCGCTGCCTTCGTTCGAAGAGAGCGCCCAGTAGCTGAACGCGTCGGGATCGCCGAAGTAGAGCACGGTCTGCTCGGGCGCGGGCGCGAGCCCGGAGGTCACGTGCCAGCCGACGGTGGACGTGCCGCCCGTGAACGTGAAGCTGTTCGTGCCCTCGAACGACTCGAAGAACGGCACGGGGTAGCAGCACTCGGGCAGCCAGGTGGGCACGTAGGAGCACGTGCCGCCGACGCAGCGGTCGGACGTGCACGCGTCGTCGCCGTCGTCGCAGTCGGTGTCGCTCGCGCAGCAGGAGGGCGCGTGGCTGCAGACGTTGGCGCGGCACCAGTCGAAGCTGCACGAGTCGCCGTCGCCGCACTCGGCGTCGGATAGGCAGCAGCCGTCGATGGGCACGTGCGTGCACTGCAGGCCTTCGCCCGGGCAGCCGTCGGCCGTGCAAGGGTTGCCGTCGTCGCAGTCGAAGACGCTCGTGCAGCAGCCCGGCGTGCGGTCGTGCCGACACTTCCCGCCGACGCAGCCGTCGGTCGTGCACACGTCGTCGTCGTCGCACTCCTCGGAGGTGGAGCAGCACAGGTACTCGAACACGCACAGCCCCCCGACGCACCCGCCGTCGCGGCAATCGCCCCAGGCGGGGCAGTCGCCGTTGGCGTCGCAGGTGTGCGGCCCGCACGAGGTCGTGTACCGCAGGTCGTCGACGTAGACGCCCTCGTAGAAGCCGTAGCCGTCGCAGCTGAAGTAGAGGCGCAGGCGGATCTCGCGCCCCGCCAACGCCGACAGGTCGACCGACACCGAGGTCCAGATCGACTCGGGCGTGCTCGAGTCGGACTTCCAGACCGCGAACTCCTCGGTGCCGTCGTCGACGAAGACCGTCAGCTTGTCGTACCCGTCCTCGGCTTCGATCCACAGCGCGAAGCTGAGCGTGATCTCGACGCCCATGGGCAGCAGGACCGCCGGCCCCTTGGCGTCCCCCTCGTTGCCATAGCCCCAGTAGTCGTCGTACCACCAGTCGTCGCCGCCCGAGCCGTCGTCGTAGCTGTCGGTCTCGGGATCGCCGTAGTACAGGGCTCCGGGCGCGCTCTTGGAGCGGCTGTCGGTCACGTGGTGCCAGCCCACGTTGCCCGAGCCCCCCGAGAACTCGAAGCCCCCCGCGTCGAGGTCGAAGTGCTGCTCGTAGATCTCGGGCAGGCAGCACCCGGGCAGGTGGGCGGGCTTGTGCTCGCACGCGCCGTCGACCAGGCACGTGTCGCGGGTACACAGCTCGCCGTCGTCGCAGTCGGCGTCGGCGTGGCAGCACGTGTCGAGGTAGCGGCAGGCCCCTGCCTGGCACAGCCCCTTGGTGCAGGGATCGTCGTCGACGCACTCGGAGCTCTTGGTGCAGCAGGTGCGCAGGTGCCGGCAGTCGCCGCCGGGCAGCGGGCAGGTGTCGTCGGTGCAGGGCTCGCCGTCGTCGCAGTCGGCCGTCGTGGCGCAGCACTCGGGGACCTCGACGTGCTGGCAGCCCTCGCCGGGCACCGGGCAGCTGTCGAGCGTGCAGGGATCGTCGTCGTCGCAGTCGACGGCCGTGGCGCAGCACCCCGTGAGGGGGAAGCGTACGCAGGCGGTCTGGTCGTCGCTGCAGTGTTCCTTGGTGCAGGGATCGAGGTCGTCGCACTCGACGTTGGCGCCGCAGCAGCCTGTCCACACCCCCAGGCGGTCGACGTAGGCGCCCTCGAACTGGTTGATCTTGGCATCGAGGGTCTCGAACCGCAGGCGCAGCGTGACCTTCTGCCCGGCCCAGGACGTGACGTCGAGCTCCTGGCGCGCGAAGCGGCCGCCTGTGTCGCCGTTCAGGCTGTCGGAGGTGAAGAGCACGTGCGAGCCGTCGGTCGCGTCGAGGCCGACCGTCAGCACGTCGTAGCCGGCCGTCCCCTCGGTCTCGAGCCACAGGTCGAAGCGCAGCGCTACACTGGACGCGTCGGGCAGGTCGAGGGCCAGGCTGGCCGTGGAGTCGACCGGAAGCGCGGCCTGGTAGTCGCCGGCGTCGGTGCCCAGGTACAGCGACCACGCGCCGCTGGACGAGCGTCGGGACGAGCGGTGCCAGCGCACGCCGGAGTTGGTCGCGTCGGAGATGGCCAGGGGGGTGGCCGCGGTCTCGAGATCGTCGAACCAGGCGGCCGCGCTCCATCGGTCCTGCGCCACGCCGGGCTGGCAGAACAGGCAGCCGAGTTGCGGGTTGCCGGCGCCGGCGGCGAAGCAGTCGACCAGCGCGACGTCTCCGGGTACGGGCAGCACGCACTGCCCGGGCTTGGGCACGAAGACGCAGCGGCGGCTGGCGTCGTCGCAGGAGCCCTGTCCGCACGCCACGCGGCAGTCGGCGTCGTCCTCGCAGGCCAGCACGTAGGGGCCGGGAGGGGGCGTCGTGTCGACGCCGTCGACGTCGGTGACCTCGGGGAGCTCGATCTCGCCCGCGTCGAGCTCGTCGCCGGGGACGTCGGACCCGTCGGGGGTGTCGGGCACGTCGGAGTGCTCCGGCGTTCCGTCGAGCGACGCCCCGTCGATCTCGCCGGAGGAGCCGCTGTTGCCGCAGGCCGCGGCCTGCAAGGCCAGCCAAGCCAGAATTCCCACGCGAACCGCGAACCGCATGCGCCTGACTCTCATTGGATAGGCTAAGCGACCCATCGTAGCCGGAAAGGCCTTCCCGTTTCAAGCGACACGCATACACTGCGGCGTATGAGCTTCGAACGCCTGCTCGCCTATCGCCTGCTCGACCTCCCCGTCGAGCGTTGGCTGGTGGGGCTCGGGATCGGCGTGGTCGTCCTCGCGATCCTGGTGCTCCTCAAGCGCGTCGTTCTGCACCGCCTCGAACGCATGGCGGCGCGCACCAACACCACGCTCGACGACGCCGCGGTCGCGGCGCTGGCCGGCACCCGGCGCTGGTTCCTGGTGCTCGTGGCGCTGGTCGCAGGCGGCCTCTCGCTCGGCCTCCCCGACCACGTGCGCTCGGGCGCCCACTCGTTGCTGGCCATCGGCTTCATCGTCCAGGGCGGGCTGTGGGGCCACGCGCTGCTCCGGTACTACCTCGAGCACGCCGTGGCCGCGCGGGCCGCCGCCGAGCCCGACCTCGCGACCACCCTCGGCTTCGTGGGCTTCGTCGGCCGCGTGGTCCTGTGGAGCCTCGTGGTGCTGCTGGTCCTGGCCAACTTCGGCGTCGACATCACCGCGCTGGTGGCCGGCCTGGGCGTAGGCGGCATCGCCGTGGCCCTGGCGGTGCAGAAGGTGCTCGGCGACCTGCTGGCGTCGTTCTCGATCCTGCTCGACAAGCCCTTCGTCGTCGGCGACTCGGTCGTGGTCGGCGACCTGAACGGCACCGTGCTCAAGGTGGGGCTCCGCACGACGCGCCTGCGCTCTGTCTCGGGCGAGGAGATCGTGATCTCGAACAGCGACCTGCTGGCCTCGCGCATCCGGAACTACCGGAGGCTCGAGGAGCGCCGCGTGCTCTTCCGGCTGGGGTTGGTCTACGGCACGCCGCCCGAGGCGCTGGCCGCCTTGCCGGGTTGGGTGGCCGAGGTCGTGGCCGATGCGGCCGACACGCGGTTCGATCGTTGCCACTTCGTAGGGTTCGGAGACTCGGGCCTGCTGGTCGAGGTGGCCTACTTCGTGACCCGCCCCGACTACGCGTCGTTCATGGACGTGCAGCACCGGGTGAACCTGGCGCTGTACCAGGGCCTGGCGGCGCGCGGGCTCAGCCTGGCCTACCCGACGCAGACCCTGCACCTGCCGGGCGTTCGTTCTACTTGAACAGCTTGTAGTGGATGCGCGCCGAGCAGCGGAGCGCCGGCGTGAACGACGTGTCGGCCGTGACCTTCACGTGGTAGGCGATGCCGTCGGCGCCGGCCTCGTTCTTGGCCGCCTGGTTGACGTAGGCGTACCAGTACTTGTAGCCCTTGCCGTTCTCTTCGGGGTGGAAGATCGAGACCGGCGACTCGATGAGCTCGAAGCCGAACACGCCCCACACCGTGCCGAACTCGATGTTCACGCCCGGGTAGGCCGGCGCCGAGCCGGTCTTCGCGAGCTCCTCGTCGGCCCAGCGCACCTCGAGCAGCATGGCGGCGTGCTGCATCTTGGTGGCGTCGAAGGCGTTGTTCACGTCGTAGGTGTCCAGCTCGAACACGCCGCCCGACGTGGCGTCGACCACGCCCACCTTGCGGATGGTGTTGGCGTCGCCGGACGTGTCACCGTAGTCGAGCACGCTGTCCAGGTCCATGCCGGCGTTGACGATGGGCAGGTCCCACTTCACGACGCCAAGGTCGGGGTGGTACCAGATGTCGCCCGTGATCTCGACGCCCTGCAGGGGCACCGGGATGGCTTCGCCCGTGAGCGAGCCCGCGGCCGTGAAGTGCCGGCAGCCCGTGATCACGCCCAGGTCCGTGACCACGGTCTCGTCGTCGTCGACCAGCGTGTAGGTCGCGGTACCGCTGGCGGGCTTGCCCGACTCGCCCACGGGCGTCAGCACGGCCGTGGCGCTGACCGACTGGGGCACGCCCACCGGGGGCGCCAGGTTGATCTCGAGGGGCGCGTCGAGCACGCCGGCCAGCACCGAGACGTCTTCGAAGCCGCCCAGCACGAAGCTGTCGGGCGTGGGCAGCTCGACCAGGAGCTCGGTGCCCTTGGTGGTCTCGGACAGCTCGGTGGGCGAGGCGATGTCGTAGCCCACGCGGAAGCGCTGCAGCGTGCGTCCGTTGACCTCCCGAGTGCCGATCGAGCCGCTGAAGAACGTGTTCGACGAGACGAACGGCATGGTGCCCGTGAGCACGAAGCGCGTGGACGGCGTGACGTTGCCGAAGGGTACCTTCACGTCGGCGTCGTCGTCGCCGGGATCACAGGCCGTTACCAGCAGCGCCCCCAGACATACGAGCCCGGCGATGGATGACTTCATGGTCGATTCGCTCCACGAAATGTGATTCTTGCTGCCGGGATCGTGCCTGCGACGCCTGGGCTCGTCAAAGCATTTCTGAGCGTCGGCGGACGTCAGCGTTCGATGCCGACGATCGGCTCGACGTTCACGCGCCAGGCCAGCTCGAGCGCCTGCTCCTCGGTGCCCTCCAGGTAGTACAGGTGCCACAGCGCGGCGTCCTGGTTCGGCTGGGTCTGGTCCTCCCACCACACGCCGCCGGCCGAGATGCACGTCGCGACGTGCAGGGTGGCCGTGTCGACGATGAGCCAGCGATCGGCGCCGAGACCCACCAGGCCGTTGGGGGTGCCCACGCACAGGCGGTTCTTCGGCGTCACCTCCTGCTCGACCGTCAGATCGTAGTCGGCCAGCGGCACCCGCACGACGCGGTCCTCCAGCAGCGCGGGGGAGTAGATGAGCTCGGTCAGCGGCTCGGGCACGCTCACGCGCAGGACCGCGGGGCGCTCGGAGCCGGCGGTGGCGGGCTCCGTCCAGGGCAGGTCGATCCAGACCTCGACGTGGTCGCCCCAATCCTGCGTGGTCACCGTGGCGCCGCGGCCGCCGTCGTCGAGCTCGAAGGGGAAGGGCGGCTCGTCGAGCAGCGGGGGCGGCTCGCTGGCGGGAGTCTCCGTGCTGACGTCCCCGGAGCGCAGGTCGACCCACGCGTCGCCGGGGATGCCGAGCAGGTCGAGGGCCTGCGCCGCCACGTCCTGCACGGCGGCTTCGGCGGTCGCGGCGTGGTCCAGCGAGTAGTGCACCTCGACGATGTAGGGGCGCCAGCCGGTCGAGTCGCTGACCTCGGCCTTCAACAGGTCGCGGATGGCGCCGTCCAGGCGCGCGCGCAGGGCGGTCGTGTCCTTGCCGGCCGCGTCGGCCTGCTCGAGCAGGATCTCGGCCGCGCGGATGCGGCGGCTGACCTTGACGTTGCCCGTGAGGATGGTGTTGTCGCGCTCGTCGCCCGCCCATCCGGCGCCGAAGCCCATCCACTGGAACAGGTTGTCCCCGGCATCGGATTGCCACTGGCCGTCGTGCACGAAGGGGATGGGTGTAGGCGCGATGCCGGCCTTCTCGAGCTGGCGGCGGTACTCGCGGATGGTGGCCACGCGGTAGCCGGCGTCCTCGAGGGCCGCGAGCTTGTCTTCGTAATCCTTCACGGCCTGTTCCTTCACCGTGAACATCTCGGGGAAGTACGGGTTGATGCCGCCGGTCGCCAGCAGCTCGGCGTCGTCGACGAAGTTCCAGTCGAGCGTCCAGCCCGAGGCGGCGTCGGTGTACCCGTCGGTGGTGAGCAGCCGCAGCCCGTCGCGGTCGAGCCAGAGGCCGCGGGGCTTGTCTTGCCCCAGGTTGAAGGACAGCAGGTTCCGCGGGAGGATGCCCATGGCGCCGGTCTGATCGTGCGCCAGGCGCGCCATGCCCTCGCCGTACTGCCCCTCCTGCGTGAAGAACGCCGGCGATTGGGGCAGGCAGAAGCGTTCGAGCAAGCGTTGGTTCTGGTCCCACGACCACCTCTGATCGCGGTAGGGGTACGCCAGGAACAGCTGGTCGGACCAGTGGAAGGTCATCAGGTCGACCTGGCCGCGCTGGACCAGCCGACCGAAGCGCACCAGCAGATCGGGGAAGCGCTGCTCGAGGACCTCGAGGAACATGCCCTGCATCTCGAACGAGCCGCCCCAGGCGGGGTGGCGTTCGAAGAGGGCGATCAGCGGCTCGAAGCTCTCGGTGACGATCAGGTCCTCCAGGTCCTGCTCGGACGTTTCGGGCTGGCCCAGGAAGCCGTGGATGCCGCCCGCCACGTACTGCAGGTTGAAGTGGTACACGGCCAGGCTGAACTTCGTGCCATCTGCCCACGTGGCAGGCTCCGGATCGGACTCGGCGCAGAGGAGCTCGCCGGGCGTGGGGGGGACGTCCGATCCTGCCTCGGCCACGTCGGACGAATCGGGGGTGGCGTCGGTGGCGTCGGCGAGGCTATCGGTCGCCTCGCCGGCGACGTCGGCGAGCGCGTCGGGGGTCGTGTCACCGTCGCTCGAGCCGCAAGCCGAGGCCACTCCGAGGGTTCCGACGAATAGCAGCAGGCCGGTCCAGCGTCGCATGGGGGTCTCCGCCGCGGTTGCGGGCGCAGTCTAGCAGCAGACGGTGCGGGGCTCAATCGTCGCGGTTCGGCCCGCCGGACCACCCCGGACCGGGGACAGCGGTCCGCCGGACCACGCGAGGCGAAGTGGAAGTCGCCAGCCGGGCCGCTCCGACGCTTGGCATCCGGCGTGCGTAGTCCCCGGTCGACGACATCCCCACGGGGAGGAGACCATGGCGTTCGACGCGTGCTTCTTCAGCGAGGACCGATGGTGGAACCGCAGCGCCGACCGGCGCGGGACACGGGCGAACGGCGGCGAGCGGTCGGCGGGCCGTGGGCGCGGGACCGCGCGGGAGGCGACCAGCCACGCCGACGCGGCGCTCGACGAGCTGTCGGAGGGGCTCGGCGGCCGCGTTCCGTCGGACCTGCTCTGCGGGTTGGCCGAGGGGTTGCGGGTGGTCGACGTCGCCTAGGAGCGACGGGTCGAGCGCGCGCGTCGCGAGGCGGCGAACAGCGGCGCGAGCGCCAGGAGCAGCGCCGCCCAGGTCGCGGGCGCCGGCCGCTCGCCGAGCGTGCAGGCCGAGCGGGAGCCCGCCGCCGCGAGGTCGTCGCCCCCGGTCTCGGCCATAGCGTCCGTCGTCGTATCGGGCGAGGCGTCGGTGCCGACCTCGGGGGTGGCCTCGACGGCCCGGTCCTCGGCCACGTCCGTGGGCTCCGGAAGCGGCTCGGGGTCGGGCACGTCGCGGATCAGCACGGCCACCTGGGCGGGCGTGCTGGTCACCAGGGCGTCGGAGACCACCAGGGCCAGGGCCACGAGGCTGTCGGCGTCGACCAGGGGGGCCACGAACGATGGCGTCTTCGACGTGGGGTCGTCGAGCTCCACCGGCGGGCCGGACTCCTGGCTCCAGGCGTACGTCAGGGCTTGGTTGTCGGGGTCCGACGAGCCCGTACCGCTCAACGTGACCGCAGCGCCTTCGTCGACCTCGAGGTCGGCGCCGGCGTCGGCCACCGGGGGCTCGTTGGGCACGGGGCCCACGACCACCGTCGTCGTGGCGGGCAGGCTCGCCTGGTGGCCGTCGTGGGCCAGCAGGCGGAAGCGCAGCGTCTGCGCCGACGGGGGCGTCGGGGCCGTGAAGACGGGGGTCGCGGCCGACGGGTCGTCGAGCGCGACGGTCGGCCCGCTGGTCTGGGACCACGAGAACGAGAGCGGCGCGCCCTCGGGGTCGGTCGAGCCGCTCGCGTCGAGGATGACCGTGGCGCCGGCCGCCACGTGTTGCGGCGCGCCGGCGTCGGCGGTCGGAGCCTGGTCTGGCACGCAGGCGCTGGCGACGCACAGGTGCAGCGGCACGCAGTCGGCCGAGGTGACGCACGTGGCCGCGCAGGTCAGGGCGTCGGCGCAGAGCGCGTAGGGTGCGCACGACGACGTACCGCCGCCCGCGCAGGTGCCCGCGCCGTCGCAGGCCGCCGCGAGCGTGAGGCGCCCGTCGACGCAGCCTGGCGCCGGGCCGCACGCCGTCCCCGCGGGGCTCGGTTCGGTCACGGCCACGCCGGTCAGGCCGTCGCAGGTGAGCACGGCGCAGGGCGCGGCGAGGGGGCCGGCCGGCAGAGGGGAGCCCTCGACGCAGGTGCCGGCCAGGCAGGTGTCCCCCGTGGTGCAGGCCAGGCCGTCGTCGCAGGGCGTGCCATCGGGGGCGACGGTCCACGCGCCGGGCGCGGCGGGATCACAGACCAGGCACGCGTCCGCCGGGTTCGCCCCGCCGGCCGCGTGACAGGCGCCGTCGAGCAGGCAACCTTCGGTCACGGCGACCTGGCCGCAGCCGACCGACGGATCGCAGGCGCTGGTCGTGCAGGCCAGGGCGTCGTCGCAGAGGGCGCCCGTACAGGCGGCCAGCTCGAGGCGTCCCCAGCCGAACTTGTCGTCGAATCCCGCGGTCCCGAGGTCGTGGACCAACTCGCGCGCCATGGCCAGCGCGAGGTCCGGGTCGTGATCGGTCATCTGGAGGAGCAGGGCCATCGCGCCGGCCGCGTGGGGCGCCGAGGCCGACGTGCCCGAGAACGAGCCGAGCGAGACGGTCTTCGTGCCGGCCGGCGCGGTGAAGTCGGGCTTCGGCAACGCCTGGCCGGTGGTCACGTCCGGGTTGGCGGGGCCGCGGCTCGAGTACTGCGCCAGCGTGTCGTAGATGGTGGTGGCACCGATGCACTGCACCTTCTCGCCCACGCAGGGGTCGATGACGCTGCGCTCGGGCACCTGGAACGGCGTCGCGAAGGTCATGTTGTAGGCGTACAGGTGGAGCTCGTGGTCGTGGTCGGCCGCCGTCTGCCGGATCGCGAGCCCGTAGCAGCCGTCGGAGGGGGTGACCATGTGGATCATCTCCCAGGGATAGCCGCCCTGACCCTGGTTGTAGTCCGAGTACACGTCCGTGAACTGCCACCCCGCCTCGGGGTCGTAGCGCATCAGGTACAGGTCGTAATCGGCGCGCGGCAGCAGCTCGGCCGGATCGTCGCCCCAGTCGTCCCACACCAGGCTCACGTCGAGCGGCATGCCCGCCGGCAGCGTGTAGCAGTTGTTGCCGAGGCCGAAGAACGCGACCGTGCGCACCGCGGTGAAGGCGTGGTAGCCCTCGAAGCCGGGCTTCGCCGAGGGGGTGAAGGTGCCGAGGTAGTGCCCGTCGCCGTAGTTCCCCGCCGACGCCAGGAAGATCACGCCGGCGTCGACCGCGGCGTTCGCGGCGGCGGCCATCGAGTCGCGCCCGTCGCAGGGACCGGTGAGCGACGAGCCGGTCGAGGTCGTGATGATATCCACGTCGTTCTGCACCAGCCACTGCACGGCGTCCTCGAAGTCGAGGGTCGAGCCGTAGGCCACCAGCACCAGGGTCGCGGCCGGGGCCACGTCGTGGACGAGCTCGGCCACCGCGGTGCCGTGAGCCTCGCCCCCGCCCGTGATGTCGGTACCGAACGACTTCGTGATGACCTGCGCAGGCAACTCGCTGCCCAGTAGCTGCTGGTAGCCCTCGAAGCCGGCGTCGAGCACGCCCACGACGATCCCCTGCCCGTCGACGCCCAGCGCCTGCACGGTGTCGGCCTTCATGTTCTTCACGCCCTTCGAGATCACCTCGAGGGGGAGTGGGTGGATGGTCGTCTCGATCCGCAGGACCTCGTCCGCCCGGGCCAGCCGTGCGAGATCGGCAGGGGCCACCCAGCCTTGCAGCCGTCCGCCGACCTGGGTGTCGACCACCAGGGGCACGTCAGCGAGCCGGATCTCGGCGCCGGGAGCACCCCGCAGCTCTGCCGTGCGGAGCTGCACGACCACCTGCAGGCGCCCCTCGCGCAGCCGTGCGTCGTTCCGACCGACGATGGCTTGCCTCACCGCCGGATCGCTCGTCCGCGCCAGCTCCCACGCCAGGCGATCGAGCTGCGGCGACAGGCGCGGGTGCAGGGGGGCCGCCTTGCGCTCGGCGCGCCCCGGGGGCTCTTGCTGCGGTAGGGGCGCCGCCGGATCCACGGCGATCGTCGGGAGCGCCGCCAGCTGCTCGCGCGACAGCGCCGCGGCGCAGACGGAAGCGGGGAGGAGTCCGGCCAGCAGGGCCGCCATCAGCAGTCGGGGGAGAAGCTCGCGGTCCAGGGCTCACCTCGTGGTGCGTGCGATCGCCCGGGCAGTGTACCGGGTTTTTCTCGTTCTGCACGCCCCGATGCGGCGGCGTTCCCGCGGGCTACGGCGTGGCGTGCGCTTCGTCGAGCAGGGCCTGGCACCTTTCCCGTGCCGCGGGAGTGGACAGCTGGAGCAGCGCGTGGCGCAGGCGGGGCTCGGCGAAGCGCCCGAGCGACGCGGGGCTCACGTCCTTGCCCTCGTGCAACGCCTCGACCAGGGCCAGGTCCTCCTCCGGCAGGATCGCCTCGATGCGGCCCACCAGGGTGCGCACGACCTCGGTGGGCGTCGGCGCCACCTCCATCGGCAGCAGCGCGTCGGCCCAGCCGCGGGGTGCGACGTACAGCACGCGCAGGCCCAGGTTGCCGAACCAGCTGCGTGTCCACGTGTCGACCATCGCCTGTGCCTCGTCGTCCGTCAGGCCGGTGTCTCGCAGGGCCTCGGCCAACTGCGCCCGCGCGTTGGCGACGTACGTGGCCAGGGGAGCGTCGGCGTCCGGCACGGGGAGCTCGAAGCTCGCTTCGGCGGGGAGCGGGCCGAGGGCCGTGACGGTTCCCCCGTCGGTCCCGGCGCGCAGCACGAACACCGCGGCCAGCGCATCGGGCGACGCGTTGGTGATCTGCAGCTCACCGGCCGCCGACGTCACCCGCACCGGTGGGTCGAACATGCCGAGGCCGCGGTAGAACACGAACTGCTCGCGCTCGACGGTGCCGTAGGGGCCCGTCATCTCCACCGGCGTCGAGGCCACGCGGCGCGACGGCGCCCAGATCTCGTCGGGCTCGACAGGCACGAAGGTGGCCGGGTCCAGCCCCGGGACGAGGGTCAGGTCCCAGGTCATCGCGCCGCTGGCGATGGCCGCGATCTCGCCCACGGCGGGCGAGTAAGACGCGGCGTCCGGGAACCACTGGCCGACGATGCCCTCGGGGAAGCTCACGTCGACCTTCACGGACTGCTTCGTGTCCGAGTAGAAGTACAGCACCGGCGTCTCCAGTTGCTGCAGCGGCTCCTCGGGGAGCTCCTCGAAGAAGTAGTTGTAGGGATCCGACCAGTTCCGGCGGTAGACCCAGAACGGCAGGGCCTCGTCCTCGTGGTGCAGGCCGCCGATCGAGAGGCCGTCGGGGCCTTGCACCGACGTGAACGTGCCCCACTCGTGCACGACCAGCCCGCCGTCGGCCGAGCTCGTTGGCAACTCGGTCGACCAGGCCTCGTCGTTCGCGCCGTCGCCCGGGCCCAGCGTGTCGGGCTCGAGCGTCCCCGCGGGCCCGGTCTCGTCGATGACGACCTCGGCCGCGGCTTCGGGCAGCTTCGCGCTCGCGTCATCGAGCGTGACGACGGGCTCGGTCGAGGTCTGGTCGGGGGTCGATTTCGGGCCGCAGCCCGCCAGCAGGGCCGCCAGGAAGAAGGTCGCCAGGAGCTTCGACGATGCGCGCAGCATGGGGCCTCCTCGTCCCCGCGCTCGCTCGCCCCTCACGCGAACACTAAGGCGCGATCCTGGATTGTCGAGGGTTGTCGAGAACTTCAGCGACTGAGCGCCAGCAGGTCGCGCGCCTCGTCGGGCGTGGCCACCTCGCGCCCCAGCTCGCGGGCCAGGCGCACGACGCGCTCGACCAGTTGCGCGTTCGAGGTCGCGAGCACGCCCTTCGAGTAGAAGATGTTGTCCTCGAACCCCACCCGCACGTTACCGCCCAGCACGATCGCGGCGGCGGCCATCGGGAGCTGGTGCCGCCCCATCCCGGCCACCGTCCACGTGGCGCCCTTGGGGAGCTGGCGCGCCAGGAACACCAGGTTGTCGACCGAGGCGGGCAGCGCGCCGGGCACGCCCAGCACGAAGTCGTAGTGCAGGTGGCCCGTGACCAGGCCCTCCTTCACCAAGCGCTCGGCCGTGGCCAGGTGGCCGGCGTCGAAGATCTCGAACTCGGGGCGCACGCCCAGCTCCATCTGGCGCGTCGCGAACGCCTGGATGGTGGGCCAGTCGTTCTGGAACACCTCGTCGCCGAAGTTCACCGTACCACACGTCAGCGTGGCCATCTCGGGGGCGCAACGCAGGCTGTCGAGGCGCTGGTCTGGCGTCATCCACACGGCGCCCCCGGTCGAGGCCTGCACGATGATGTCGGTGCGTGCGCGGATGCGCGTGACCGCGTCGGTGAACACGTCGCCGCTCTGGGTGGGGTTGCCCGCCTCGTCGCGCACGTGCAGGTGCACCATGGCGGCGCCGGCCTCGCGGCACGCCTTCGAGGCTTCGGCCAGCTCCTCGGGCGTCAGCGGCAGGTACGGCGTCTGTGCGCGCGTGACCTCGGCCCCGCAGATGGCGGCGGTGATGATCAGCTTGTCCATGGGGTACCCTCGATGATGGCTGTTGTCAGCGCCAATGCGTGGGTCGGTCGATCGCGTGCCCGTTCGTGAGGACGACGCGTTCGGGGGATTGGCTCGCTCGGATCTTGGCCTCGCCAATCGTGAAAAAGCCGGTGGCCGCCTTGCCCAACTCATTCGAATGACGGCCGGGGGGGAAAGCCACGACGACGCGTTTTCCGGCGAACCGTGCGCGTACCTGTTTTACCGGCGTGCTCAGGTCGCTGTCGCCCGACACGATGAGCGCGGTGTCGAAGCGGTCGTCGAAGGCGTCGGCCAGAAGTCGCACCGCGAGGTTCACATCGGTCATCTTCTCTTCGTAGCTCATCCACGTCGCGCCGCACGCGTGGCATCGCTGAGGCTTCTGGAGGAAGTGGCCCTCGTGGATCGTCAAATCCGGCGAGTTCGCGAGAG
>Ga0172370_10002339_pt1 | contig 27515 bp, 19 predicted proteins | sample LakKiv5m_FD_114538 | JGI IMG/M metagenome (GOLD analysis project Ga0172370, IMG submission 114538) | Freshwater microbial communities from Kabuno Bay, South-Kivu, Congo - kab_022012_11.5m | ecosystem: Environmental > Aquatic > Freshwater > Lake | place: Democratic Republic of the Congo...
AAAGGAAAAGCTGTGCTGTCAGGCGCCCTCGCCTGACAGCCGACCTTAGTCTGTGGTATCGACCCTCTGTGGTCGACACTATTTTCATGCTTCGGGGTGCGCCGTCAGGCGCATGTGGGTTTAACCTGCATTATTCATAAATTAATATAGATAGACAGGATTTACAGAATCTCTGATTGAAATTTATAGCATTGGGGTTTTTAATAGCAGGATTGAGACAATCCTGCCTCCAAATGGATGGAGTCGGGATTGTCTCAATCCCGGCATCTTGATAAAATTTATCTTGTCTATCTTGTTTATCTTGTTAATCCTGTCAAATTTATGAATTAATCAGGTTATTAATCCAAGCAGAAAATATTTTACATTTCAACCTTATGAATTATGCTCAAATCCCGGTACTGTCATTCCCGCGAAAGCGGGAATCCAGCCTTTTTTATTAGATGTGGAACTGAACACGATGTAAAATATAAAAAGGTCTGATTAATAACTGTTTTGTCGATTACAGCGAATATGGCCGTTTTGTTTATTTAATAAGTTTGTCGGCTTTTTCGATGCAATATTGGAAAATATTGACCCCTTTAAAATAATTATCAAATGGAGCATAATATGTTTAAAAAAGCAGTTCTGTTGATTTGTTTGTCGATTCTTTCCGCCGGTATGCTGTTAGCCGAAGTTCCCCTGAAATCATCATCAGTCAAAGCTCGTCCTATGACGCCTGATTTGACGATTGACGATTTCTCGCTGGGGACTCCGGTAGACGGTTTGGGACCAGCGGTCAATCCCTTGAATACCGACGACCCGGTAGGTCAAATTTTTCTTTTTGGCACGACTTGGAATGACATTCAGCACAATGCGGGGTGCGGCCGGCAGATTCAGGTGGATAATTTAGGGTGGGTGCATGTAGCCTGGATGAACGGATTGAACAACGGCGCTTCCGACCGCCATATTTTTTACCAGTTGATGAACACGAACGATCAGCTGTTGTTTACCGGAGGTGTTCAAGTGGATCAAAGCATCAAGTCCGGTTATACTGTTTTGGAATTGTTTACTGACAACCGGGCAATGCCGGCTTTTCATCAGCAGACTGCCGGTTCGGCGAATTATCATTCGGCTTTGGCTTTCGATTACTTCCCTCAGACCGGCGCTTTTTCCACCCGGGATTTGCCCTGGGTATATGTCGGCAGTACCGACCTTAAAGTAGAATGGCCGCATATGGACCGGGATTCCAATGGAGTGTTTCACATCATATCGTCGGACGGGACTACAACCGCCACCCTGCACGATATTTACTATTGCCGGGCGACTTTCGATCCGTTCACTTATTCGATCGATTTTTCCGATCAATATGGCAATCAACAGCAGGAATTATTTACCCAGACGCCGGTAATCTCGACGGAAGTCGCATGTTCACCGGTATCCGATAAAGTGGCGGTCGGCTGGCTGCAGTGGGGTGCTACCGGCTCAGACACCACCCAGTATGACAACGACATTGTGGTGGTTGTATCTCAGGAGGGTGTGGAATTCGCCTGGGACGATACCATCAACATAACCAACTGGATTCCGCCGGATTATTCATTGCTTCCCGATACTTTGCTGGCGGACAAGGACACATTGCGGGTATATCCCGATATATGCTTGTTCTACGATTATGACGATGTGCTGCATGTAATTTTCTCCACTAGAGGTTATTATTCCCTGGAAGGCACTTTAACCTGGGGCAACGGTTTTATCTGGCACTGGGATGAATTGAATCAGGTGTATTCGATGGTGGCGGACGGATGGTTCTCCAACGGTTATTACGACCCGGGGGCTTGGAACATTTACGCATGCCGCGCTTCCGCCGGGATCGATGCGGAAACCGGGGATATTTACTGTATGTATCAGCGTTATTTCCACCCGCCTATTCCTATCGAGTATGATCCTTTCCCCTATATGCAGGGCGATACTTTGGATTGGTCGGCGGCGGGATTTCCTAATGGCGAAGTTTGGATGACCAAGTCGATCGACGGCGGTTACACCTGGGCGGAAGGAATCGATATAACTAACACGCATTCCCCCGATGCGCCAGCCGGTCAATGCCAGAGCGAATTGACTCCCAGTATGGCGCCGGATGTGACCAATGATAACTGCCATGTGTTTTACATTCTGGACAAGGACGCCGGAGCGGTGAACCAGAGTGAAGGCACCTGGACGCTGAACGATGTAGTTTATCACCGAGTGCCCATCAGTTTAATTCCGGCGGTACCGCTGCTGCCGCCTTACCCGATGCATGTGGATTCCACCGGGTATCCCTGGCCGGTTTCGGTGGAGGAAACTGGCGTCAATTCGCCCGCTCAGTTCAAACTGGAGCCGAATTACCCCAATCCCTTCAATCCGGAAACGACGATCAATTTCACTCTTAAAACGAGTGGTTTCGTCTCACTGAAAGTCTACGATTTGCAGGGCAGGGAAGTGGCGGAATTGGCTGACGGAGCTTATACCTCGGGAACGCATTCGGTCGATTTCAATGCAGCGAACCTGGCCAGTGGAGTTTATATTTGTCGACTGACTTCTTCCGGGTATTCTCAGACGCAGAAGATGGTGTTGTTGAAGTAGGTTTTACGAATTTGCAAAGAGAAAGCGCCGGTGATGCCGGCGCTTTTTATGTGTGCCGAGCATGTTCAACAGCTTGAGGGTGTAAATCCTTTACACAGGTTGAGAGAACGGCAAGGGCGTCGCCGTGAGGTGAAATCTGAAAGAAGCGTGTATCAAAACATTGATATGACGAACAGAAACCGAATATAAGGCAGTCAGAATTGGACGAGGGGGCTAATGACTATAAAGTCCATATCTTTTAAGAATTAAGGCAGTAAATCCGGCAGGTGTGCAGTGAAGGCTGTTGAATTTACCCCAGGAGACCTGTTATTTGTCCGGCGGTTATCGGACTGAGATGGTAGTGAGTTGTCTGACCGCCTAACAGGAGTCAGCAGAGAGCATAGTAGTCAATCTTCCGATTGGCGAAGGCTCGAACGGATTAGAGCGGCAAATAGGAACTGAATCTTATGACAGTAAATCGTCGGTAAATCCAATGCGAATTAGCCTTGACTGAAGAGGAAGAAGGTGAAGCCTTCGAGCCTGCGGCGAGGGATGAAACTGTCATAGTGAAACAGGATACCGAAAGCCCGGCGGAAATTGAGAAATATTTGAAAGCCTATCTGATTTTATTAATCCGAGCGAAAAATATTTTACTTTTCAACCTTATGAATTATGCTCAAATCCCGGTACTGTCATTCCCGCGAAACAGTCTGTCCGAAAACGCCCCGGAGCTGTCATTCCCGCGAAAGCGGGAATCCAGATGATGCTATTATTACTACACTTACAATATTCTCAATATTGTATGTGCTGCGATTTTTTCTATTCTCGGACAGACTGGAAAGCGGGAATCCAGCCTTTTTTATCAGATGTGGAACTAAACACGATGTAAAATATAAAAAGGTCTGATTAATAAATGAAATCGCTCCGCCCTATACTCATGATTTACACAAGTTGATAAATTTATATACAAATTACGATACCAACTTTAAACTAATATCATGCGATTTAACTGTTCTCAATGCTTATTCAGTTGATTTTCAGTATCCCGGTGAAAATTCGACGGTTGAAGATGCCAAAACCGCATTTAAAACAGCAAAGAAAATCAAAAAATTATTACGCGAATCATTTCATATAATTGAAATAAACATTAATCCGTAAATTAATCTAGGTACTAAAATGTCCGAGAATAAAATCGAAGTCCCGAAAATATCTTCCTCCAGCACGAAAAAGGAGATGCTGGAAGCTTACAAAGCCTTTGGAACAATTGGAGGAAAAGCGGGAGAAGGAATTGAAGCCATCTGAGCAATTGAAAGAAAAGAAGGTGAAGGAAACTATCGGTATATAGGACAGTTTTTCCACGGAAGAAGTAGGGGAGATGATGAAGGAGCAGGCGCGGAAAGTGGAAACGAAGTAGGGCGGGAGTTGAAATTCAGTGGTCGGTTGTCAGTTGTAGGTCGTCAATAGTAGGTGAAGGTCGATGGTCGATAGTGTATGGTAGATAGTTGATGGTAAAGGACTGTTGTTGTGTCAATAAAAATGAATATTGCCTTGATATTGTCCAAATTTACAGATGAAACAAATTGCACAAATAGCTCTGATATTTCTGGTTTTTACAGGGAATGGATTCGGGCAAATCACTATTTCCGGCGGATTGAGCGGGATATTGGCGGATACGCTGTATTTGGTGGTAGGGGATATTTATGTGACCGCGGGAGATAGTTTGATTATTCCAGCGGGGGCGGAGTTCGGTTTTGCCTCGGGCAGTGAATTTCAGATTAGAGGAGTATTATTGGCTCAGGGGACGGAAGAGGATTCCATTCTATTCACCGCTCAGGATGCGGCGGCGGGGTGGCTGGGGATGAGGTTTATCGACGCCGGGACGGGGAGTGTTACGGATTATTGTTTCATCCGAGGGGGGAAGGCTGGGGGGACGGGGATTTACCAAAGCGGCGGGGGGGTATATTGCGCTAATTCTCAACCGGTGATCAGCCATTGTAGGATTGCAGATAATTGGGCGGCGATGTTCGGTGGCGGAATCTATTTGAACCATTCCAGTCCGGTGATCAGCGATTGTGTGATTGAGAATAATATTGCGCATAATTATCAGGGGGCGAAGGGCGGAGGGATAGCTTGCGAATATCAATCTAATCCGGTAATTGAAAACTGCATAATAAGCGGAAATTACGCCGGGGATGACGGCGGAGGGATTTATTGTTTCAATTCCGCGCCGATGATAAGCGGGTGTATAATAGAGGAGAACCGAGTGGTGGAATGGGGGGGAGGGATTTGCAACGGGTGGAGTTCAAATATTACGGTGACCGGGTGTTTATTGCAGGGCAATAGCGCGGGTGAAGGCGGAGGGATGTATTTTTACGATTCGGATGCGGTGATGGATAATTGCAGCATTATCGGCAATTGGTGCGAAGGCGGCAATCCGCCGTATTCGTTCAATCACGGCGGCGGGATATTTTTGGGTTATACGGCGGGAAGCGACGGCAGTAATTTGGTGCTGACAAATAGTATAATCCAAGATAATGCTGCCCGCAACGGGGGAGGGATTTACAACGAGTACTTAAGCAGCATACGATTATCAAATTGTGATATAGAAGATAATACTGCAATTTTAGACGGAGGCGGAATTTTTTCCGCTTCCAACTCGATGACTACTTCGCTAAGCGGCTGCCGGATAAACAGTAACGAAGCTGGACGGTCCGGTGGAGGAATGTTTACTGCTGGAGTAGTTTTCCGGTCGATCCGATGTATTATGGGAGGGAATGAAGCAGGATGGAACGGAGGTGGAATTGTTTTCACCGGCAGTGATAATAACGAGATTCTGAACAATGTATTTTACGCTAATTTTGCGAGAAATAATGGCTCCGCGCTTTTCTTCTATAATTCGCCGGTGAATCTGACAAATTCGGTGGTCAACGGCAGTTTGGGGGATTATGCTGTTTATATGGTCAGTCCGCTAGGATTTGAACTTGGTTACAATGATTTTTTCGCTAATAACGGGGCTGATTTCGGAGGGACAGGGATACCGGGGAATCTGGGGATAATCAATGCAGTCAATGCTAACGGGGATTCGTGCGATCATTACCGGAATATCTATTTAAATCCGCTTTTTCTCGACCCGATGAACGGGGATTTTCATTTGACGGCGGGATCGCCTTGTATCGATGCGGGGAATCCTTGGTCGCCGTTGGACCCGGATTCCACGACAGTGGATATAGGGGCTTTTTATTATCCGCAAGACGATGGAAGCAGGGATTTGACATCACAGGGGAAAGATGATAAATCCGGGAGGAAAGGGAGAGCGGGGATTACGGTCAGCCAGAGCGGACAATTTCAAATAAGTATTCGGCAGACTATGGCAGTGGATGTTTCACTATTTGATATTTTAGGCCGGCGGGCAGTAAGGATAGATGAAGGGACGAAGCTAGCCGGGGATTATATGTATTATACGGCTGATTGGGAAATTGCCAGCGGGGTGTATTTTGTGGTTTTACGGGCGGATGGGGAAGTTTATACGGGAAAGATAGTGATGCTAAAGTAGGTAAGAGTTCGAAAAATTTTGATATAATCATTTTTTTTATTAAATTGTTGCATCATTGTGCAATAATGCAATAAAGGAGACTATATGGATGTGAGAAAAATCGAGAAGGAAGCGGAAATATTAGCGGCGCTGGCTCAGCCGACCAGACTACGGATATTATATTTCCTGCGGGACGGTGAACAATGCGTCTGCCGGATAACTCCGGCGATGCCGGGGGACGCTTCGGTGACCAGCCGGCATTTGACCAAGCTGAAGGAAGCAGGGATATTGGACAGCCGGAAGGAAGGAGTGTCGGTGTATTATTGGATTGCGGAACCGAAGGTATTTGTATTATTGGAAATAGCCGATGAGATGGGATATTCCATCAGCCGGAAGGTAGTGGAAGAGGAAATGTGGTAGTAAGTATCAGGCATCAGGCATTGGGCATTAGGCATTAGGTGTACTGACAACATAGGTTAGTTTACGGAACACCAAAATGCGTCATTGCGAAAGCGTGAATTTGTCCGGCAGCTGCCGGACAAATGAAGGCTTGTGGCAATCTCCTGTTTGTATTATAACCATAGGGGTCAATACAATTAGGCATTAGGAAAAGCGATATATGATATATGATGTTAAAACCGAAGTTTGAAACCTGAAACTTGAGACTCGAGACACGAGACACGAGACAATATAGGAACAAGCTAAATGATAATCGATTTACTAAATAGCGGTTTCACTGCTTTAAGCGAGTATTTATCGGCGCATGTGTTGACTTGTTTAATCCCGGCGTTTTTCATCGCCGGAGCGATCGCGGTGTTCGTCAGTCAAGCTGCAGTGATGAAGTATTTCGGGGCCAAAGCCAATAAATGGCTGGCTTATACGGTAGCTTCGTTTTCCGGAGCGATATTAGCGGTGTGTTCCTGTACCATCTTACCATTGTTTGCAGGGATAAGGCAGCGGGGAGCCGGATTGGGGCCGGCGATAGCGTTTTTATATTCCGGACCGGCGATCAATGTGCTGGCGGTAGTGTATTCGGCAAGATTGCTGGGATTGGATTTGGGTGTAGCCCGGGGCATCGGGGCAATCACATTCGCGTACTTAATCGGATTGATTGTAGCTTTTGTCTTTCGCAAAGAAGAAGAAAAAATTCATCAAGTCGACGGCGATTTCGCTTTACCGGAGGAAAAGAAGCATCCGTTATGGAAAGTAACGACATATTTCGCAGTAATGGTCGCATTATTAGCAGCGGCTTCTTCCATCGGACTGGTGATTGAATTGTTAAATTCCGGCGGAGGAAAAGGTGAAATGATTTTCTCCGGTAAAATTTTACCTTCCGTCTTGACTATAATCTTTCTGGCGGTCACAGTTTGGCTATCCGTTGCTTGGTACGATCGCGAGGAACGAGCGCAATGGATGAAAGAAACCGGCAAGTTAGTTTGGAAGATATTACCCATATTATTAGCCGGTGTGTTCATCGCCGGGATGGTTAAAGTCTTATTACCGCAGGAAGTAGTGCAGAAATGGGTGGGGGGGAATTCGCTGGGGAATAATTTGCTGGCCTCGGTGTTCGGAGCTTTGATGTATTTTTCCACCTTGACGGAAGTGCCGATTGTCAAAGCTTTGATGGATTTGGGGATGGGAAAAGGTCCCGCGTTGACTTTGCTGCTGGCGGGACCGTCGCTATCGCTGCCGAATATGATCGTGATTAGCCGAATGATGGGAGTGAAGCGCACGGGAGTATATGTGACGGCAGTGATTGTGATGTCAGCTATCACCGGGATGGTGTTTGGAAGATTCTTTTAAAAGTTGAATAATGTTGAGATTACACTATAACTAGTCGATCCTGAAAAAGTATTTAACTATTTTATTATCAAATACTTGACTTTGTCATTTTCATCTCATTCCCACGCTCCAGCGTGGGAATGCATAAAAGAGGCGCAGAGAACACCGAGGAAAGCAAAATCATCTCGTTCCCACGCTCCAGCGTGGGAATGCATAAATACTTGACTTTGTCATTTTCATCTCGTTCCCACTCCAGCGTGGGAATGCATCAAATCGACTGGACCGCATATGAAAAAGAATACGGCGCATTATTCGATCCGGGACAAGGCCGCCCCGGACTTCCCATCCGCTTGATGGCGGGATTGACTTACCTTAGCCGGCTTTACCGTAGATAATTGGGTAGTCGGCATTCAGGCGCTTTCCGGCAATCCCTACAATGGGCACACAGTGACGGAGGCTTTGGCCCAGACCGCGCGTTTGACCGGTTGGCAGGCTAAAGAGGGCTATTTCGATCAGGGTTATCGCGGTCATAGTTATAAAGGGGAGACTGTCATTCATATTGTCGACAACCGCCGCCGTCATTTCAAACTTTCGGAATTGAAGTGGCGGAAACGGCGGGCCGCCCTTGAGTCGGTGATCGGGCATTTGAAAAAGGACAATCGGATGGAGCGAAACTATCTGAAAGGCGACATAGGTGATAAGGTGAATGCGATGTTAGCCGGCTGCGGGTGGAATTTGCGGAAACTTCTGCAAATTCTTTTTTGGCCTTTTTTCAGAGAGCGTTTTTGGGGTCTTTTTTGGACCATTTTCTGTCAAAGAACAAGATATTTGATAATATAAAAGTAAAAATCAATGATTTTCTAAGAAAAATAGCTCCCCAAAAATGTAAAAAACACTTTTTCCGGGGGGACTATTTAAAGAATATCATGTATCACTTGTCTACTTAACCCGCTTCATCCCCACCATCTTTTATCGCATTTTTGCCATATTTTTTTTCCACCTTTTTCCCTCCCAAGCTTAAAAATTTCTTCTTTTCCTCTACTAAGCGGGCCCCCGCTGCAGGTGAAATCGCAGATCCGGCAATTGCCGGAAAGAAGCCAACTCAGAAATGGGCCGGCTTGTTTTTTGTACACTTACGAAAATAACACGAATTTGCTTGAAAATGACATACCCCGCTATGGGAGAAAAAAATGGATTTTTGCGTGTTTTTAATATACAATTGGGCAGGTGGGAAAAAAGAAGAGAAATGACGCAGGATTGAAGCGGGGTGGGAGAAAAAAAATCCTGAAAAAGAAGTGTGAAAAATCTCCAAATACTATCCACAACTATTGACAATGAAGAAATTTCTTTGTATTATTGTTTCAGTGAAATTTTTAACGAAAGGAATGAAGAGGTGAAATTTCCGACAAACTAACTATTCCTTCTTTTTCCTCCACAATTGTTCTGCCCATTGTATATCAATCTCATTTAAGAAACTTTGATTGCCGGTATATAGATAAAGTTCTGTAAATACACCAAAATTGTGGAAAAACACCGTTCCGGCGCGCGGTAATCGCTATCCTTCAGTAAAATCGGGCCGGCGCTTATCTTTGATAGACTATGGCAGCAATTGAATATTTCCCAGGTTATCGCAGAACAACTGCTGGAGCGGAAATTCGAATTCCTCCTGGAAAGAGCGGTTTTCTTGACCACTTTGCACCGGCTGTTTAATCCCGGCAGCGACCACGCCAAACTGCAATCGGAAGCCCGCTATGACCGCAAGTATGCGCTGGCGACCAATCTTCCGGCGGAAGAACTGTTGGCTTCGGAAGTGGCTTTGAGCTGCAAAGAGCTGTGGCCGGTAGAACATATTTTCCGTGAGATGAATCAACTCTGCAGACGCGTTCGATTTACTATCAGAGCGGCGAGGCGATTAGGGGTCATGTGTTCTGCAGTTTTCTGACACTGATGTCATTGAAAGAACTGCAGTTACGCATCAATTTCAAAGACTGGAAACTGGAATGGAACGATATCGAACGCGGCCTTGAAGCGTCGATCGAAATAGAGATTACGGACAGCGAAGAAAACTGCCGTTTGCGCATGAAATTGCAGGATGTGTGCAGCAAAGTATTTCAGGCGGCGGGGGGGTGGCGATAACCTCGACCATCCGGCAGTAATAATATTCGTAAACGGTAATATGTAGTGCCAAGTTCGCTTTTTTACAAAATAACTCTATCTTTATCAAAGAACTGCAAAATGCAGTTGTTGAAGAAAAGTCAGAATACCAATTCTTAAAAACAGGTTTTAGGGGGTGGGGGCTGGGGACTAGTAAAAACCTGTTATTATAGTGTTTGCTTCCCTTCAATCCCAATCCTAAATCCCCAATCCCCAAAAATGAACGAACTCTACCTCAACACCCTCAATATCATCCGCCTGCAGATTGAACTGGAAGCGGTGGAACCTATCGCCGTCCCCGCTTATCCCGGTTCGACTCTGCAGGGGCTGTTCCAAAGCGCGCTGTGCGATTACGCGGAGGAACTGCAATGGCCCTGGGACGCCCCCGCGGCGGTAAAGTCGGCGATGGAAAATATCAAGCTAACCCGGAATATGCCCCGCCCCTATTCCATCTACCCTGCCGAATGGGGATCGGAACATACGCTGGAACCGGGGGATATCTACAAAATCGAATTGAATATGTTCGGGAAGGGAGTGGAATGGTGGAGGGTGTTCTGCCAAGCAGTGGAAAGAAGAGGGGGGGATTCGACCGGCCGGGGGATTTTCGCCGGGAATTTCCGTCTGAAATCCGTGACCGACGGCGTCACCGGGAAGGAATTGGATTGGCATGATAATGTCAAGTTTCCCTTTGTCATCGACGATGAAACCGTGTTCGCCAAAGCGCAGAAACTGGCGAAAGCGGACAGCTGGCGGCTGAATTTCGATGCTCCGTTGACGATAGAACCTATTAATAAAGCGGAAATCCCTAATAAAGAAAGGCTTCCGAAAAAGGGGCCTCTTCCGGCGGATATGATTACCGGACGGATTTTCGCCTATGCGCTCAACGCTCGCATGGCGCGGGTGTTGGGATACCAATATTGGAGGGATTTACCGCCGCCGGATTTTGCTAAACTGGAACAACATTTCGATTCCGCTTTGTTCAATGCTTTCGACAGATTCAGCGTCAGCGAAAACGCCGGCAAAGCCGAGTTTCTGGGGCGCAGAGGGGTTTTAGGCAGCGTCCTGCTGAGGAATAATTGGAAAAACTTTCTGCCGGAAATGATTACCGCGGAAGCGGTAGGATTGGGATTGAACACCTCCGGCGGGAAAGGGCGTTTCCGTATAGTTCCGGTGCGTTTAACCGAAGAGGCGGTGAAAATGGAGGATTTGTGAAAGGCGGGGATTCAGGATTTGGGACTCAGGGTAATCTGATGAAAATAGTTGAAAAATTAGTGAGATATTCATATATTGTTTGTGAATAGTATGAGAATTGGCTCATTGTGACTCTAAGAATAGTCCATGGTCATTACTGCCATAAATAGTAGTCAGAATGTTTTGAGTATTGACTCATTGTGACAAAGTAATGTTCTCAATATCCAAGTGTTTTCCTGAAACGTAGTCAGAATGTTTTGAGTATTGACTCATTGTGACTAATGTCTAACTGCGACGAAGTTAACACCGTGGAGTAGTCAGAATGTTTTGAGTATTGACTCATTGAGACCATAAAACACATATATCATAAAAGGGGTAGATGGTAGTCAGAATAATGTGAGTATTGACTCATTGAGACCCCTTCGCATTCGCACTCCCATAATTTGGGATTGGTAGTCAGAATAATGTGAGTATTGACTCATTGAGACCCTTGACTACCCAAAGTGTCAAATTTTGCGATAAAGTAGTCAGAATAATGTGAGTTTTGACTCATTGTGACCTTCGTACCATTCCTCATAGCCGCTCGAGTTCTTGTAGTCAGAATAATGTGAGTATTGACTCATTGAGACTCTATTATTTCCTCAAGGTCGATCGGTTTAAATTGGGTAGTCAGAATAATGTGAGTATTGACTCATTGAGACTTAACTTGATGGTTCTTTTTTCGCCGTCAAATTCAGTAGTCAGAATAATGTGAGTATTGACTCATTGAGACTTTCTACAAGCTGATGAACTTGACCTTCGGTATAGTAGTCAGAATAATGTGAGTATTGACTCATTGAGACTTAAAGAACTTCAATTCGTGGAGTATCCGTTCTTCCGTAGTCAGAATAATGTGAGTATTGACTCATTGAGACCTTTTTCTCCGACTTTTTTTGCCGAGATTTTCAAAGTAGTCAGAATAATGTGAGTATTGACTCATTGAGACTAAAATATCTTTCGCCCAATCACCAATGTTACAACTGTAGTCAGAATAATGTGAGTATTGACTCATTGAGACGGTTATGGTTGGTATCAACCTTATACAGCCCTTTGGTAGTCAGAATAATGTGAGTATTGACTTTTAAAAGCAGGATTTAGAGGCTGGGGACTGGTAAAAGCGGTTTTTTTACAAATTCTGTCATAAACTCTTGACATTTTGTAAAATTTTATTATTTTTACTACCTGTCCTTTTGCCGGTTTTCACCGCCGTTAATTATTCGCGCGGATTCTTAATTGGAGAACTTGATGTCCAAGGAAGATAAATTTACCGAAGAAGACTCCGAACTTAAGGGAAGAACCGATGGTCAGTCCGAATATCCTCCCTCCGCTTTTTCCGGGCTCGATGGTCAATTAGCCGAAACAGAAAAAAACCTCCAGACTAACGCCGAAGGTGAAATCAATAACCTTCTGGATGAATGGCATAATCGAGTCAACCATATACTACATCGGATGGAAGACGCTGTCCATCATCTGCAGAATGCGGTAGCGAATTATCGCACCTCCTTGAATGATCACCGTTCCCGTTGGCCCTCAGCTTCTCCGGAACCCAAACCCCGGAAAAAATACGGCACTTTTTTGCTGTTAGCCATTGCTTTTTTAGTCGATAGTATTCTCAGCATCTTCGCTTTTCGTATTCTGGGTCAATCACTCCTCGCTACTATTGTATTAGCGGTGGTATTAGGCGGATGCGTTCCTATGGCCGGGCATTTTATCGGCAGTTTATTTAAGCATAAATCGAAAACGCACCTCGAATGGGTCGCTTCCGTTCTTTTCGTCTTGCTAATGGCAGGCGCGCTTATAATTATCTCTTTAGCCCGGGAGGCCGCCATCATTTCCTATGGTGTTGCGGAGCAAAACGCCCGCATCGGTTTCTGGATGCTGCTCATTCTGAATGCGGTGCTTTTAGTCATTACTATTATCGTTTCACATCTTCTTGCTTATACTTATCCTCGTCTGCAGAAATTGTATTATGCCTTAGTCGAAGCGAAAGAGCTTTACAGTGGAATTAATCGGGAACTGCGGGATGCAGTCGATGATTTGGACCGTGAAACCCGCCAAAAAATGCTGATCGCCAGAAATCTGCAAATCTACTATCAAACCGCCAACCGTAAGCACCGCACAACACCCTATCCTAAATATTTCGATAAAGAAGATACTTTAGTGATTGATTTACCCTCGGTTATCGCCTCTTTTTATAATAAAGACGCTCCTGACAGCGCTTACAAAGATTATTTGATAAAATCCGGGGATTACGAATTCCTTAGGCTGGGTGAAGAGCTTATTGATGAAGTGGAGCAATTATTGAAATGAAGCTTAGGCATTTAATTTTGATCGTTTTGATGATTGTTGCCGGCTGTAATTATTTTCCGCAGCATCGACAAGGTATTTCGGTTTTAGCTTTAGTAGATTATTCACAAAGTTCGCAAGTCTTTCATCCTGAATATCAGCGGACTTTAAAGCAGTTAATCGAGGCTCTGCCTCCCCACAGCCATCTCATCGTGGGGCGGATCTGCGAAAATACCGAAGCGAAATTTATCCCGGAGATCAATCTCATTTCCCCCGGCTGGGACTCCAAACTGTCGGAAATGACCGCGGAAAAGCCGGAATTGGATGAATATAATCAACAAAAAATCCAATATCAGGCACAGATTGACAGCTCGTTTAAAGCTTTTTTTGCGCAGACCCAGTTTTCTCAATTTACCGATGTCTTGTCTTCGCTGAGAATCGCCAGTGAGGTATTTCCGCAAGCAGAGAGCAAGCGGGTGCTGGTGTTTCTCTCCGATATGCTGCACGATACTCCGGAGTTGAATTTGGAGCGGGCAGCGCTGGATGAATCCAATATCGACCAGGTGACTAATCAACTCATTCAACAGAAGCGTATACCCGATTTAACGGGATTTGAAATATATGTCGCCGGCGCATATTGTTCAGACGAAACGCGTTACCGGGCGGTCCGGGAATTTTGGGAAGGTGTCTTCCATGCCGCTTCCGCTCAAATTATCTCTTATGGTCATAGCATAACTTCGTTTAATTTTTAAGTCATGCTGTTTTTCAATTATTCCGGGAAATCTATGGTGGAAAATGGTCTTACTCCGGGAGATGAATCTGCCGATCATCTTATCCGACCCCAATTGACTCATGCTTTTCTCTTCTTTCCTTTTAGCTTCCAGCTTGATAAAGACAAATTTTCCGCTTTCACTAAAAGCGGTAGATGGTATCGTCCAAGCTATGAAATCGATACGGGATTGGAGTATAACGAATACCTATATTTCTATCCCTACATTCGTAAAATATTGATTTCGCTGGGGGATACGCCTTCGGAAGGGACTGGATTTTTCCGCTGGAAAGAGGGAATTGATTTGCAAAAAACTGAAAATGAAATCCTGCATATCTTGCGAATTTATTATCACGATGACAAGAAATCACCATATTGGGATATGCTGCTTACCGACGCCTTTCTGCATTTTTATCCTAATGGGGTGGGAGTACTGGTCTTGGAACTGTTGAGCAATTTGGAAAAGAACGCGAATATCCCGCTGCCTAAGCATTATCAGCCTCCCAAGTCTTTGCCGGATTATATCCGCTTTTTCGATTTGGCCCGTCGTATCTATGTCTCTTTTGTGGATGGAGATTATAAGTTCGACTGTGAAAACGGGAAAATCGCTGCTATTAAATCTGGACAATGTCCTATTAGCACGGAAATCATGCAAATTAATGGTAATAATTCTAAAGTCATAGTTAAACATTGTTTTAAGGAGAAGGGAAAGCCTTTACCTAACCTGGAGGAATCTGGATTCTTAAGCTCTGTCATCAAATTCTTTTTAGATACTGAAGTTAATGGTAATAAATTTACTTATCTACCAGTTATTAATTACGACGATTACGGTTACAGACCTTTAATCGATGACCGGATGTTCGTTTCCGCCTATTACCGGATGAATAATGACACATATTCGAATTCATTCATTCAGGATTTAAAACAATATTTCGAAAATCCCGGTCAAGCAGTTAATTTGGGTGATACATATAATTCTACCGGATTTCTGGAATATTGGTATAAAATGATGTTTTTGGATGGAAGCGGTCTCACCTGCCAGAATAGTCTAATGTTTCGGAAACTATTAAATGAAGCGACTTATACTCGTTGGACTCGTTACAGCACTTTTTATGGTTTTACCCGCTACAGTGCAGTTACTTTAGTTGCGCCTGATAATCATGAATATGTTCATAATCATTTTCAAACGATGTATTACCAAATGGCGCTATTGAACTTCTTCTATCGCGGATCTCTGCTGAATTTCAGCCGGCGCAGCTCAGATATCAGCCGGGAAATTCATTCCGGCGGCTCTTTGAAAAAATTAGATCGCCTCTACAAAGACTTCCTCCGTTTCCGCAATGAATATTGGTTCCGGGAAGTCACCGCTCAGGAACAGGGAATAGAAATGTTCAATCTATGGATGAAACAAATGAATAGTGTGGAATTGATGAAGGATATTGAAGGCGAGATTGGCGCGCTGTATGAATATGTAAATTATAGATCGGATAAGAATATCCAGACTGTTGGCGCAGCTGCTTTGCCAATAGTGATATTTGCCGGGATTTTGGGTATGAATATTTATAATTATTGCAGTAATAACAAGTGGTGGTTAGCCGCATGGGCTGCCACTGCGGTATTGACTTTTTTGTTTGCCTACAATTTCTTTAAAATATGGCGAAAAAATAAACAAGGTTTAAGGAAGTCGACCTAACTGAAAAATATCACTTTTTCCTCGGCGGATATGACGCGGAAATGTGCGAAATCCGCTCAATGCTGGAAACGCTTAATCTGTCTTTCAGTGATAAACATCTGACTTGGGGCGCAAAACTTAGTTCCTATAGTGAAGAATTAAATCGATTACCAGCTGGCGTAATCCCGGTTTTTATTGAACTTAACCTCGACCAGACCCCACCTGCAGGTAGCGTTATAATAGACCACCACAATCAGTCCGCCGGAATGGAGAAATCGACTTCAATCGAGCAATTCGCTGAATTATTAGGAATTTCTTTAACCCGCTGGCAAAAACTCATTGCCGCTAATGACCGCGGATGGATTCCGGAACTGCTCCGCGCCGGCGCTTCCCCGGAAGAAATCGCCAGTATCCGCGCTTATGACCGCAAATGTCAGGGTGTAACCGAAGAGGAAGAAAGCGCTGCAAAAGCTATATCAGAAAGCTTCGTCAGCTCTGGAAAATTAGATGTGCTTATTATTCATCTTATTCATACTTCGCCTTATGTCGATCAGCTGTATGGAAAGTGCGAAAATTTGCTAATTATTACTCCTCAAACTGTTAATTTTTTCGGCTGGGGAGAAATCGTGGAAAAATTGGGAAGGGAATTTCCCGGAAGCTGGTATGGCGGGAATCTGCCGGAGACAGGTTTTTGGGGAGTGGAAATGACAAATCTGGAGGAGGTAGAGTATATTAAAGCGGAGATAAACGGAATAATCGACGGAAGTTGAATTAAAAAATATTTTAATGTCAGGTATTTTTATGATAGAATTTTCCAATTCTTTTTCACTTTTCAAATAATTGCCGGGAAATACGAAAGTGGGAATTTTTCAAATAGCTTTAAAACAACATTCTCCCATGATCCATTTTCAATGGGAACAGGAGGGAGCGTGTTTGAGAGCTACAGATTTAAAACCTCGGTTAGATAGGTACATCAGGAAAAAATATAATCTACCGGAAGAAAATAGACTGCCCTACCAGGTGAAGATAAGACCTTATTCCATACCGGAAAGCCCTTCAAGGAGGTTTCATAAGGGATTGTATTTTGCAGATATCGGGGATGACTCTGAAAAAAAAGCTTTATATTTTAAAGAAAATCTATCATTGGAATTCAATACATATTTCAGCAGTGAAATAAAAGAGATGATAGAAGAGACTCTTCCTTTGATGTTAGCATTGGAGAATTTTGGTACAAGGAATAATAAAGGATTGGGATGTTTTTTCCAAGCTAATAAGGATAGAAACTACTTTGAGGACACTCTTAAAGAAACTCTAAAAACTGAAGATATTTCCAATATTTTCTATTGGGAATGCTGCGATGGACAAATTTATGACTCAATCTATAATTTATACACCTGTTTAAAATCCGGAATAAATCATAACGGTTATGTTAAATCTATTCTATGCCAATATTTCCTGGAAAAGGGGATCCGATGGGAAAAGAGGGCTTTAAAACACCATTTTGACATGTTTACCCATAACGAACAGCCTGAATTCGCGGAAAAAGAGTACTATGTGCGGGCATTATTCGGTTTGGCTAGTAATCAGAGTTGGCATAGTAAACACGATAATGAATTAACAGTTCAGAGCGATGAATTCGCCCGGATTCCCTCGCCTTTGGTATTTAAGATTTTTATTGATAGCGGTAGTTTAGATAGAGTCTATTTTTTTGCCAAGTCCTTCTATAAAGATGTTCTCAATAAAGAATTCACATTCAAGTTCAAAAGAACAAGTAAAAGTCCTATCAAGCTTTTGACTCCACCTTCTTTCGATATGAATGATTTTCTAAATTATGTGCAAAATAATTATAAAAACTTTAAGATAAATTCTCTATGAATTATTATGGATATTTCAAATAATATTATTTCCTACGCCGGTTTCACCATCGGTCCTATAGGGGAGACATTAAGACATACGAAGAAAACCCGCGAGATCTGGTTTGCCTCCTTTTTCTTCTCCTGGTATATGGAAATACTGCTTGCGGATATCACTGAAAACAAGGCCATAAAATGCTTGACTCCCTTTGTTCCAAAACCATTCAAAGAAAACAAGACTCGCGCAGGTTTTTTTCCCGATAGATTTGTCTTAGCAAGCGAACTTTCCCTGGAAGAAACCTATTCTATAATTGAAAAAGCTAATAGCCAAGCCTTGGAATTTTTTGTCTCGATGATTGATGATTTGGTTGAACAAGAAGGATTGACAAAAACTGGGAAATACAGCAAAGAACAAACAAGAGAAATCCTGAAAGATTACATTCAATCCGACTTCGTCGTTATACCTGTAGAAGATATTCAGCCCTCCGCCCCTGTTCAAAATATCGACTTTTATTTGAATGCGCTGGAGGAGAATCGTTCATTTTGTACCGGGAAGAGCGAGCATACTTGTTACCGTTGCAAGACTCTGCCGGGAATTGTGATGATTGAGGACAAATATGATGAACGTCAAAAGCGCCAGAGCCGTTGTCCGCTTTGTCTGTTGAAGACGCGATGTAATAACAGTTCTGATATTATTGAGAGAGCTGGTAAAGCAGGGCAGTTGTATTATCCTTCGACCCGGGATATATCAGCGGCTGAATTCGTGCATAAAATTCGTACGACAAGTGAATTAGAGAATTATAAAAAAACCCGTAAAGATGGCGAAATCGATCTGCACGATGATGAATTCCGGAAGATCGCCAATATTCCCTTAAAGTCGGAGCTCAAAAAAGCAAATAAACCGGATGTTGTCAAACCCTACCACAATTATTTCGCCATTTTTCAGGCGGATGGTGATAAACTTGGGGATTTGGCGAAAAGCTGCAATAAACCAGAGGAGTTGTCCGAAAAGCTGTTCAATTTTAGCAGAGCAGCTATTGAGACAGTTTCAAGATACAAAGGTGAACCGATCTACTTTGGAGGCGATGATATCCTGGCCTTTATGCCGACTGCTTTTAGAAATGGTAATGGTAAACTATTCACAATTTTTGATTTTGCATTAGAAATATCACAGCTGTATTCAAATATGATAGGGACCGATAAGGCCAAGGCGACTATTTCTATGGGAGTCAATATATCATATTATAAATATCCTCAAGCTCAAGCGCTTCAGGAAGCAGGCGGTCTTTTATTCAACTATGCAAAAAAGAAAAGAAATTCCCTATTCCTAAATCTTATTCAACACTCGGGTCAAACAACTAAAATCGGATTTGAGTTTTCTTCAGAACAAATAATAACTTTTGCCAGCTTATTCAATGGAGTGTTAAACGAGAATGTAAAGATTCCCCATACCCTCCATCATAATTTAGCCAGATTTCAGACAGTTTTAACTTCAATCAATACGGTTGAACGCCTCGAGGCGTTTTTCGCTAATAGTTTTAATGAAGAAATCCATCAAAACCAGGCTGTTGCTGAAGGATTGGAATCCGTGAGGAACCTTTTAAAAATTTCATTGGCTTTAAAGAATAACGAAGAACGGAAAAGCAGTTTTGAATCCGTGCTGAAGCAGTTAAAATTTTTGGATTTTTTTAGAGATGATAAAAATATCTAACCTGGATAATTCATGAATATTGTGAATGATAATTATAACCTAAATAAACACAAATATTTATTGTAGGGACGAGGCAGCGCCTCGTCCAAATAGAATGACGAGCCGTTGGCTCGTCACTACAAATACAAAAACAAGCTGCCTTTCTCAAATATAACGATTTTATGAATAATGCAGGCTAAACCCTATCTGATAACTTTTACTCCGATCGAATCGTTTTTCTTCGGAGGGTCGGAATCTTTCAGCGAAGGATACATTGCTGAATCTCTAAAATATCCGCAACCGACAACTATACTGGGCTGTCTGAGGTTTAGCATACTTGAGTCCAAAGGTTTATTAATGCTGGACGAGGAAAAAGGGCGCAGGTTCCCCGATGAAAATAAAAAGGCTGAATATCAAAAACTGACCGGTTCGTCCTATGCCGCCGGATTGAATGAAGAAGATGGTGATTTGGGCATAATTGAAAAGCTTTCTCCGGTTTTTATAGTCAAGTTTGATATGAAAAAATCTAAGCCTTTATCGTTCTTATTCCCTTCCCCCTCAGATTTAGTTTATAAGTTAGATGAAGAAGATAAAATATGCGGTTTTAAAGCTTGTTCATACATAAAAAATGATAAAGGACTTGCTTTTGTCAGAGGAGCAAAGAAAAGTTTTGCCGTTAAAACCAACCGGGATATCAAAGCTAAAAAAGCTAATTATCTGGGAGATGAAGATTTCTGGAAAAATTATCTTGCCGGAAAAATCCCTGATTATAAAGAATATCTGACCGAAGAAAAAATCTTTCTTAGGGACTCACAAACAGGCATTGGCAGAGATTGGATCAAGGATGAGGCTGGACAACATGTTAGTAAATACAAAACCGCTGAAGATGAAAAACTTTATGTAAAATACCATTATAAACTAACAAAGGGATTCGCTTTTGGAGTAATCTGTCATCTTAAAGATGAAATTCATTTTCCGAAAGATGCGAATGTCGTGTTGGGCGGCGAACGGTCGAAATTTAAAATGAAGGCGCATCCTATTGAAATGAATCTCAAAAATATTTGCCGCTCAAATCCTTTAATAAGAAGAATGATAGAGATTGAAGATAGCGGTGACCTTTTTTCGGAATGCGGCGATACGCAAAAACTGGTTTTGATCTCTCCGCTGATTATGCAGAACAATCAATCTGCTTTTACTTTGGAACATGCAATAATTCCCGGTATGTTAAGTATGAGAATGCTGGGGGATAAAGATTATAAAACCGATTCCTACCGGTTGATTCCCAACGGATCAGTTCTATTTCCTGAATCAGATTTTGAAGTGTCAAATGAACAATATACATTTGCAGCGCAAATAGGCTATAATCGGGCATTAAAAGCAATAGGATTCTAAGAGATGAATAAATATCAAATGTATCTAATCGAAACCCTGACCAATACACATGTGGGGTCAGGTGAATCGAATTTAGGAACCGTGGATAATCTTCTGCAGCGGGATGCAGTAACAAGTATCCCGGTATTCAACGCTTCCAGCGTAAAAGGCGCACTAAGAGATCATTGTGAGGAACACCTCCTTCATGAAAATTACCTAAAGGTAATTTTCGGTAGTGAAGGCGCATCGGTTGGAGAAAACAAAAAGAGCCGCCCGGCGGATTTTCAATTTTTTCAGGCGCAATTGCTTACTCTTCCTTTGAGGGCGTCTCGAAGAATCTATTATAACTGCACTTCAATTTCAGTTCTATGTGATTATTTCGATTTTTATAGGGATTTCCTCGGTTTGAAGAATAAAAATGTCTTCAAATATCTTGAAGAGATTAAAAATAAAATTGAAAAGGACTTCCTGATTTTCAAACCGACTGATTCTCTTGAGATTGAAGACTACAAGGATTATAATGTTCACGAAATAGTTGAAAAAGACTTTCAGGAAACCATAGACAAATTGGGGCTTTCACTCGAAAATCTGGCGGTTTTCGATGATGAACGCTTTAAAGAAATATGTGAAAGCTCTATCCCCGTTATCGCTCGAAACGCAATAGGGGATGATGGCACCAGCAAGAATTTGTTCTATGAGGAAGTTCTGCCCCGCCGCAGCAGACTTTGGTTTATCATTGGTTATCCTGAAGAAAGGGAAACCGAATTCAATAAACTTGGCAAACTTATCGTTCGAGATGAAGAGGGTAAAAAGCAGATAGTTCAATTCGGAGCCAATAGATCCATCGGTTACGGCGCATGCCAGATAAAAATTGTAGAGAACAAGGAGGCAGCCAATGAACAACCGTAATATTGATAAAATGATTCCCATTGCAATGAGTATTATTAACAGCAAAGATGCTGGCTTACTCGATGATCAGAAAAAGATCGACTCGAAATATTTCGGCTACATCAATAGTATGGGCGCAACCGTCATTCAATCGGGGATGAAACAAACCTTAATTTTCTATAAAGCGGAAAAAGAAAATGCCGACAGAGATAAAATCTATAGACTTCTGCAGGCGGTTCTTAAGAACGCCGGAATACTCCCTGTAGAAGTTAATGACCTTTACGAATACACCGAACAAAAATTCAATGGCAGCCGCATCGAATACAATCTGTGGCAATCCCACATTAACGAAGCCATTATCGCCTGTAAGCTGTCGATCAGGACCTTCAGTAAAAAGAAGGACAACTGAGATGGCCAAAAAGCATAGATTCTCCAAAACTATTACTAATGAAGAACGGTATAAATTACTGGAGCAGCAAAGTTCGGAGAAGGGGGAGAACAAAGAGGTAAAACCAAATCAGCCCCAACCGGATCAAGCGAATAATCGTCCGAATCAGGCGAGATTCAATACCCCTTTGGGATGCAATGCCTCCTTCCTCTTCTACCGCGATAAAACCATGGGGGAAGAGCTGCATCTTAAGAATATAGGGGAGGTTCTGGGGATCGATCGTCTAGATAAATCCCTGCATGGTATTGCCTATTCTGATTACTTTAAGATTTTAGACTGCGAGCATTTCACCCTGAAAACCACCTATCCTGGACTGCTGATCGGAGTCGGTTATGAACACCCGGCTGTGGAAAAAGACGATTTTCAATTGGGATTCTTCTTCGATCATACCACCGGCATCCCCGTAATTCCCGGTTCGTCGGTTAAAGGCGTTCTAAAGAAAATATTCCCTGATGATAAGGACTCCAAAATAGAAGAAAAACTGGAATATCTGAATGGAATACTTAAATCCAATAGCCCGGACAATTACATAATAAATAGTGACAACTGTTCTATAATCAAAAAAAGGCTTTTTGAAGCAAAGACTGTTTATTATGACGCTTATATTTCAAGTTTGCCAAAGGATAAAAAAATCTTTGCGCAGGATTATATTACACCGCACCGGGATAAAGATGGAAAATACAATCCCTTTATGGAGCCTGTTCCGCTTAGGTTCTTAAAAATAGCTCCGGGAGTCGAATTTACTTTTCAATTCAAATTCAATTTTGCCGATTTTAATAAATTCGAATTATCGCAGGACCAAGTACTAAAGTTATTTAAACAAATATTATTGGATTTTAAAATCGGGGCTAAACGCAATTACGGTTATGGAACTTTTAATATATCTGTAATTTAGTAAAACCAGATTTGAATAATTGATTTTTTTGATAGTAAGACTATTATTATAAAGCTGTAATTATTAATCAGACCTGATTATTTTTGACATTATGAGTAGGGACTTGCCATGGCAAGTCCCTACAATATCGATGAATACTTGTGGTATGAGGTAAAATATTTTCCGTTCTCAGTAATAATTGCAGCCATTTTCGGATTATATCACACGCTGAAAGTCCTTATTGAAAACTATTGCCAAGCTGTCGATGAGGTTATTTCATGCAATCCTTGCCTTCAGAACAGCTAAACTTTGCTATTACCAAAGATGAATTACTAAGATTCCGCATCTATGGACATAACCCCATATCTGGTCATTATTTCTGTAACTTCTATTAATCAATACTCTTAATAGTGGATTAAATATTTTACCTGAATCCGCTTAAATATGTCATTGAGAAAGGCTGAAAGCCTTGAAGCAATCTCTCTAAAAGATGGTTGGTTTAGTCCACTATTTTCCGTTCCCATTAATGACTCCTGAGCGGATTGATTTCTGCACTATGCAGAAGCTTAGTGAGCGAAAGTTATGCTATAATATAGTACCCATAACACAATCTAATCGATGGGATACAAAGATGGCAAAAAAAATACTATCTCGTGATCCTGCGCACATTTTAATGCCGCTGTTTTTGTTACTGTGCCTGATACTATTCTTAAGTTGTACTAATCCGCCTACACCTTCCAGTAAACCTCAGCCTGTTCCGGGTGATACAATAGTTAAAACAGATGCCACAACGACTCCCCAAATTATCACCCCTCTTACTTTGCAGATTGCTTTATTGAACAAAGGCGATCTCGAAAACTGCCCAAAAGAAAGCAACTCTAATAAGTCCTTAAAAATAATTGATATGCTTGCCGGTGAAACTCAGGAGTATACCATCAATGTTTCCGCTTCCAATAATAGATTCGCGATTTTGGATGGCACCTTAACCTTGACTTGCAAATCTGGCGAAAAAACTCCTGTAGATTCGCTGATATCACTTTCATCTTCACAGTTTTATGTGCATTTGGATTCTACTGATTTATCTTGGAATGAGGATTTTAGAATTCGACATCTTGATGCAGCTTGTGATCGAATAATAGATGCAGTCATCACCTGCAAGTTGAGCGTTGATCCCACATATACTAATGATTTTAATCTCCCTATTCTTAGTGAAATCGTTATAATAATACACCCTCAACCAATTGAACAAATACCGAGTCCACCCTTTCCCGTACCGGAACCGTAGATTCTAATGTTGACAGTTTTGTGCGAAACTATTAATCCGAGCGGAAAATATTTTACATTTCAACCTTATGAATTATGCTCAAATCCCGGTACTGTCATTCCCGCGAAAGCGGGAATCCAGCCTTTTTTATCAGATGTGGAACTAAACACGATGTAAAATATAAAAAGGTCTGATTAATATCTTAAATGCCACTTCCGCAAACTGCGCTGTTCCCAATGCGGTATCAAGACCGAACTATTGGAATATGTCGATACTTATCAAAGAGTTACTCATCGAATGGCGCAGTATATTGTTCACCTTTGTGCGATTATGACCGTAGAAGATGTAGCCGAACATTTGGGGCTGGAATGGAAAACCGTCAAAGAAATTGATAAAGCCTATCTAAAGGAAGCGTTTTCCGAAACCAACTACGAAAATCTTCACATCCTCGCTATCGATGAAATCGCTATCCGTAAAGGACACAGCTATTTAACCGTGGTAATCGATTGGGAAACCGGGCGCATAGTTTGGATGGGCGAAGGCCGGTCGAAAGCAACTATCGATAAGTTTTTTCCGCAGATGCCGGAAAATGTCCGTTGCGCTATCGCGGCGGCGGCGATGGATATGTGGCAGCCTTATATTAAAGCGGTCAGTCAATGGTGTCCTAACGCCGTCATTATTTTCGAGGGGTTCCATGTCATTTCCGCTTTCAACCGGGTAATCGACCAAGTCCGTAATGAAGAATATCGTCAAGCCGAGAAAAAAGACAAAGTGGTACTTAAAGGTCTGAAATACTTGTTATACTAATGCTAAAAAGTTTTTTCGCATGTTTTGCGGAGGGGCTTGATTAATCAAACCCCTGCATCGGAAATTATTTTTTAGAACTGGTATAAATTGAGGGAACACAAATGAAATATCTCTGGAAAATCCGCAATCCGGAAAATGAGGAATTCTTTCTGGATTATTGGTGTCAATTGGCTTACGAAACTCATTTGCCGCCGGTAGGAAGTTCGCCGATATGCTCTTAAACCATCGTGAAGGGATCATCAATCATTGTCATTATCCTATTGACAACGGCAAACTGGAAGGAATGAACAATACTCTGAAACTCCTGAAAAGAAAACACTATGGCTTTCACGATACCGAATACTTCATCCTAAAAGCCAAATCCCATTTCGATGGCTGCAACTAATTCGGAGATGAGCCATATTCTTATACCATTTCTTGAAAGTTTTTTCCAATGCGTCATTCTGGCGAAAACCAGAATCCGTTGCTTTTATTAGACATAAGTTTTCAAACATGCGAAAAGACTTTGGAAAAGGTATAATAGGTTTTTCGAAAGCACTTACTACTTTCAAGAAGATGTCCTTCTTCTAAATATTATAGTATTTACAAATATTATTAATATAATGTCAATATCATATAATCATTATCTTCAGGATATTAAAGATGAGTAATAAGAAAAGAATTCCCGTTAAAGGTGTAATTGGCATCGCTATAATAGTCATTATCGGCGGAATTGCTTTGACATTTATGATTGTCAAAGGGAGCTTTCCTAAAAAATTCGATTTAATGATCATAGTCGAAGACATAGAAACTCAAGAGCGTATTACGGATGTAAAAATAACTCCGGATGACCTTCTTTCAATACCTGAAAAATTCACTGACGAACAAGGGACATACACAATTAAAAATATTAATCGTTCAAAATTTGATTTTATCTGGGATCGGACTTTCCCATTTTTTACCTGTCGTTTTAATTTCAAAGCTTCATTCACTCATAAAAGTTATAATGATACGACTAATAATTTTCATCTCAAATTATACCCGAAAAAAAACCAGTATACCGTCATTCAAGAACTTGAGAGGAAAAAAATCACTATCAAAGCCAGTCTAATCAAAGATGGCGAAGGTATTCCTTCTTTCGCTGGTGACAGTATCACCGTTATAAGTATTGTCGATACAACTGTAGGATTTCTTGACATTGAGGAAAAATGTTCCATAAAAATTCCTATTCCTATCGATAAAGCTAGAAATATTACTGTTTTTTTTAACACTATGGGCATTGCAAAGGATACTATTATCTTCCCGGAACAGCTTGAATGTATCATCCCGCCTTTTATAGTCAAATCTTATGATGTATTACTCACCTTTACCAGAGGTAAAAACCCCCTTGACAGTGTTAAAGTCGATTTTCATCATAGCCGACAGATTACTACGCAAAACGGTATCCTACAATATGATAATATTATTAAATCTCCCGGACAACAAGATTCCCTCTCTTATTGGGAAGACCGGTTTCCCTTAAAATATGTCGATTTGATTAATTACGAAAACAAAACTCCAATCCCCAGATCTTATTCTCTGAAATACTGCTTTCCGGTCGAAATAACCGTCATTAACGACCAAAAATCAACTATTATGAATGCTAAAATTAAATTGAATTCGTCAGGAAGCCGATTTCTCACCTCGGATTATAAAGAATCAAAAGAAATCTTGACCAATAGCTCGGGCCGTTATTCCGGATACATCGTCGATAATAATAATATCAGCAGCATCGATGTCACTGTTTCCGCGGCTAATCACTATGATGCCCGGGTAAAAATCCAAAAATCCGATAAACTTGATTTTAAATCAACTAATGTGTTGTCCAGAAAATATAAACTTAAGATTAAATGTTTCGACAAGGATTCTAAAAAGCCCGTAAAAAATGTGAAATTATCCTTCAACGCCGATGGTGAAATAGACAATGGAAGTACGGATATTAATGGTCAGGCTGTTCTTCAAGTCTCTAATTCTTACCTAGGAAAATTAGATCTAACATTCCGCTCGTTTACTAATACCGTATACATAGCTGCAGCCTTCCCTGAAGCTGATACCTCGTTCTATATCACAGTGGATCCTCCCACCAGAGATCTTACACTGAAAATCATCGGAGAAGATTGGAATGGAAATCAAAGGAGTAATTATTTCGTTCCGGGTGAATTAATTGTCAACCGAACTTCCGCTCGCAACGGTAAATATTCTGTTCTCAATAAAGATACTCAAGATGGTATCTTAAGTAATTTACCGCTTCCCGAAGAAGAACTGGAATTGATCTTCAATCCCGCCGATAATGCTCTATCTCC
>Ga0172370_10002343_pt1 | contig 27482 bp, 24 predicted proteins | sample LakKiv5m_FD_114538 | JGI IMG/M metagenome (GOLD analysis project Ga0172370, IMG submission 114538) | Freshwater microbial communities from Kabuno Bay, South-Kivu, Congo - kab_022012_11.5m | ecosystem: Environmental > Aquatic > Freshwater > Lake | place: Democratic Republic of the Congo...
AGCCAGGGCGACGACTTCTACGAGCTCGTCAGCGAACGCGCGCAGCACGGCGCGTTCATCCTCACCGCCAACCGCTCACCGAAGGACTGGTACGAGCTCTTCCCCAACGCGGTGGTCGCCGAGAGCGTGCTCGACCGGCTCGTGAACAGCTCCTACCACGTGCACATGGAGGGCAGGAGCTACCGGCCGAAGCGACGGCCGGGACAGGGCGGAAAGCTTGAGAAGGGAGGTCAGAAGGCGTAGAAGAGACGCATGAGACCGGGTGGGGAATTGTTTGACGCCCGGGGTGGGGAATTGCGTGGCGTTCGACACGGCAGCTCCTCGGCCTGACGCACGCCGCGGGGTCGTACTTCCTCAAGGCAATCGAGATCGAGGATGCGTGCAATGCGTTGAGTGACGGTGCGCGTCTGCCGGTGGATCCGCATGCCGGCGTGCATGTGTACTGTGGGCGCAATGGGAGCGGGAAGTCGAGCTATGTTCGTCTCTTGAGGGCCGTCGGAGCAGCACGGGTCGGCGTGGACATCCTGCCCGATGTCTTCGCTACCCACCACCACTGGGGCCAGCCGAGCGCCGTCTTCGAGGTCATTGTGGACGGCACGGAAGAACGGCTGACATGGCAGCAAGACGACCCGTTTCGCATGCCGATCCCTATAGCGGTGTACGACAGGGACTGCAGCTCGGTGTACCTCACGCAGGGCAATGTAGCCGAGTACTTGCCGCAAGGCCTGGACGCCTTGGCGGCGTTGGCTGAGGCGCGCAAACGCCTGAAGCCCCGCATTGCTGAGGAGTCGGCGCGCCTCGAGGTAGGCTTGCTCGCCATTGGCGAAGACGTGGGCCCGGACACGGCCGTCTACAGGCTGCTCACGGGAAGCGAGACCTCAGAGAACGAGGTCGACCTTCTTTCGCGCTACGCGAGATGGACAGCGGAGGACGAGCAGCGGTTCTCGAAGCTGGAGACGACAGACCGTGAGGTGCGGGACGCGAGGGCGGCATACGCCCAGCACGCCGAAGCAACGGAAGCCGCCAAACGGTCCGCGGTGCTGCTGGAGGAAGCGGCGAGCGCGACCGGTGTGATCATCGGCGGACTACCGGCGTCCCTGGGCGGCGACCTGGCTGAGGCGTCCTCTCAGCTGGCCGGGAAACGACGGGATCTCGAGGCGGCCAAGCGACGGGCCGTGGAAGCCGCAGCGCGCGTATCGCTCCTCCCCGGCACAGACACCGACGCGTGGCTGGAACTGATGGAGGCGGCGCGCAACTTCTCGTCGACGCACGCGTATCCCGGAAAGCCCTTTCCGGCCACCGACGAGGGATGCCTGTGCGTACTCTGCCAACAGCCACTGACTCCCAAAGCGGCTGCACGCCTTGCGGAGTTCGCCGGCGCGTTCGCAAGAGCGTCCGACGCAGCGCTCGCCGGGTCCCCCGAGACGAGCGGCCTCGTGGCTGATATCGCTCGTCTCGACTTGGACGTTTCACTGAAGGTCGCTCAGCTGGAAGCCGCCCTGGTCAGCCTCCGTCAGCTCGCGGCCACGACGACCGCAAGGCAGGAAGCGGAAGTGGCCAAGAGCCTCTCCGCCTGCGAGGCCCTTCTGGGCACAGCCGTCAGGTCCGCATACTCCGAGGCGTTCGCATCCATCGACGTCGGTCCCGCACGAGACCTTCTCCTTCGAATCGAGAAGGACCTCCGGGCCGCGGCATCCGCCGCGCGGACGGAGGAGGACCGGCTGCAGAAGGAGGTCCTCGAGACTCCAGAAGCGTTCGCTGAGGGTGAATTCAGAGAACTGCGCGCTCGACGATGGCTGAATCTGCATCAGCAAGAGATGCAGCAGCGATTGGGGACCATGACGACGCTGCGACTGCTGGAACGAGCGGCCGAGGGCCTGAGCATCACGCAGATCACGAACCTCTCGAAGCGCATCGCCGCGGACCTCGTCACGGCGCCGCTGATCAGCACGATGCACAAGGAACTGGCAGAGGTCGGCCTCGGCTATCTGAGAGCCCAGGTCGTCTCAAGCGGACGTGCCGGCGTGACCACTGTCCGGCTGGCTCCCCCCGACAAGACGTTCAAGAAGACAGACATGGCCAAGGTCCTCAGCGAAGGCGAACAGGCCCTCATGGGCTTGGCGGCGTTCCTCGCCGAGCTTGGCATGGCAGGCCACCCCGGCCCGATCGTCCTCGATGATCCCGTATCCGGCCTGGACTCCGTGAATCGCGGCGTGATGGCCGCTCGCATCGCCGGCCTCGGCCTGCTGCATCAGGTGCTGGTCATGACACACGACGTCGACTTTGCGAAGGAACTGGAGATAGCGGCGCAGGCTCGCGGTTCGGCTTTCGTGCGAAGGAACGTCGCTCGAGAGGACGGCCACGTGGGTGTCGTTTCCTGACGGACGTCCGCGCAGAGAAATACCGACGGCCGTCTATGTCAATGTGGAGTCCGCACCAAGGGGAAAGCGCTCACGCAGCACGCCCCGCGATTGGTGTAGTCATCGGCAAACGGTAGGCGTCTCTGGAGGTCGTGAACGCGTGGCGGTGGCGCCGGACGCTCACCTGATCGAACTCAATCACCACGACAGGCATCTGCATCGTCGGACGCATCGAGCGTGAAGAGCGGCTGGGACCACTTGGCCGCCGCCTGTGCGAGCCACTGATTCGCAAGAGGCAGCTCGACGCAACACCCAGCGGCGACCCGACGTGCTGCTTCATCCTTGGAGCACGAACCGACTTCGAGACGTTCCACTGCCTCAATACCGGCGTCAGCGATGGCTTGTTGGGAAACCAAGGCCTGCTCGGTGTCTTCCACAGACCGAGGTCCTGCTGCATAGCCCTTGGATGTCTTCGTGAGCAACTCCTCGGCGGCCGCGCGTCGGAGCCACACGCTGGCCTGTCGCTGTGGCACCCCTAAGACAACAGAAATGGCCACAACCTTCTGCTCGCGGATTGCGGCATCCACCAGGAACGACGCCACCCTTGCGAAGAAGTCGTCAACTGAGTCCTCGGCCGGCGCACGCACCGGAGTAGCGACCGCCTCGGCGGGTGCATCTCGCGCATCCTCTTCATGGCTTCCGGCCGAAGCCTCATCGAACGGCAGAGCCGGCGGCAGACCATCGGGCATTCTGGGCCGTCTCGGCTCAGCGCCAAACTCGGGGGCCCTCATTGCGAGTGCAATGAGATCAGCGGCGCGCGTGCCGTCGTCCGGCAGTTCGCGGGCGCCGAACAACTCAAGCATTCTCCGATTCCCAGCGGGTGCAGTCGCCGCGGAGCGAACGAAGAGCGGAACCCAGCCGGCCTTGGAGTTCTTCGCCGCTCCGTCCCATGTGCCGCCTCTGCCGGCGTCGCTGGCCACGACTACTGCCGCACGCGCCAGGCAGTACACGACCCTGTTCCGCTGCATCGCCCAGCCGGGATCGAAGCGACGAGCAGGATGATGCTCGGAAACAAGGGCGAGCTCACCGCCGAGCAGGCGATCCCGCCATACCTTCTTGCGGACTAGGCGCTCCAGACTGTCCGCGACGACGCCGACCGCGATGCCGTCCGACTCAAGTGAGCCGACCATCGCGGTCTCGTCGACGCCGCGAGCCGCACCGGAAATGACGGCCAGCCCCACCTTCGCGGCCCGCGCACCGAACGACCGAGCGAAGGTCATGCCCGCGTCGTCTGGTCGCCGAGACCCGACGACGGCCACGCCCTCGCACCTCAAGAGGTCGGCGTCACCAGCGCCGAAGAGGAGTGGCGGTGACGAGTCGCCCAGCCGCTCACGCAGAACAGCCGGATAACCAGCGTCGAACTCGGTGACGACCCATACACCCCAGCCACTGATGCGCTCCAAGTCCAGCGTGAAACGCCCAGCACGCTCGAGGAGCCGCGCGACGCGGTCGGCAATCTCGGGGGAGATGCCCAACAAGCCGACCAGCGTGTCGGCGCTCTGCCCCATCAACGCCTCCGGACCGTCCGGCCCGGCGCCTTCAACGTACTTCAGCAGGCTGTGCCACCCGACCGGACCGAACGGCCTGGCCGGCGAGCCGCTGTCAAGGCCCACAGTAGAGCACAGAAGAAGAACCGCCTTCGCGCGCTCGGAAAGCTCGGATACGCTCATCGCCCTCCACCCTGAGCGTCGGCAAGCGCGAACGGGTGCACGGATCCCGATCCGGCCTGCCTCAGCCTGATTCCACACCAAGTCATAGTCCAGCGTGAGTCCACCATGTCGTCGACGAGTATGACAGGACCGGGGCCGACAAGAGTCGGATCCACCGCGAAAGCCGTGGCCACGTTGTGCGCCAGGTGAGCCGAGTTATGCAGCTCCTTCTGCGGCGTCGTCTCTCTCGCCTTCACGAGAGCCGGCACGAACGGCAACGCCAGCGCGTCGGCGAGCTTCTCCGCAAAGTCGCGAACGAGCGTCGGATGCCGAAGCGAGGGCACTGCGCTCACCCACCACGGATCACCAGTATCCCAGGTCTTCTGGATGAGGCCGGAGCAGGCGGCGACAAGATCATCGCTGAACACCCCGAGTTCGTACTTGCCACTCTTGACCTGCCTCCCCCAGCCCGCGTCCCCGTACTGGCACAGCGCGACCCCTCGCTCGCAGCGCAGCTCCATGGGAATCCGGGACTTCCCATCGAACGCGAGCATGAAGGGCACCATCTTGCGAGGCTCGATCACCAGCGACGCTGTTCTGAGGAAGTCGACGGCCTCTTGAACCATGGTCGCGTCGACCTCGGACGGAAGAACCGAGCCGCAACACGAGGCGCATCGGCCACACTCGCGCGCTTCAGGATCATCGAGCGCGCGCGAGACGAACTCCATCAGACAGCTGTCCAGGTCCAGGTACTCGCGCATCTGCTCCAGCTCGAGCTGCCGCTGAGCCAACACTCGAGCGACTCGGTCCGCATCGTAGGTGAATGGATTGGCGGTGCGGTAGAAGCGTGCGCCCTTCTTCAGCACGACCCCGTCGACCTCCAGCATCTTGAGCGCGATCTCGAGCCGGCCGCGCCGGATGTCGAGATCCTCTTCGATCTCCTCCATCTTGAGGCCGTCGTCGGCCTGTTCGACCAGCTCGACGATCTCCCGCAACTGCCCGTAAGGCGGGAAGGTCGTGTCGATGAAGTACTGGTTGATCGTCTCATCTTCTTCGCCGTGCAGAAGGACCGCGAAGGCGTCGGGCAGCGCCCGTCCCGCGCGGCCGATCTGCTGGTAGTACGCGACGATGGATCCCGGAGCCTGGAAGTGGATGACGAACCCCAGGTCCGGCTTGTCGAACCCCATGCCAAGCGCGACTGTAGCCACAAGCGCCTTCACGTCGTTCGCCCGCAGGCGCTCCTCGAGGGGTTCACGGTCCTCCTTGAGGTCCGCGTTGTACGCCTCCGCGTCATGCCCGTGGTCACGCAGCCACTCCGCCACGCGGTGCGTGTCCACGACGGTGAGGCAGTAGATGATGCCGGACCCCGGAAGAAGCTCGAGGTACTGCGCGAGCCAGGCGAGGCGCTCGGCCTGGTCGGTCAGCATCACAATCTGCAGCTGGAGACTCTCCCGGGCAAGCGGTCCGCGGACCACGATCAGGTCTTCACCGAGCTGTTCCTGAACGTCCGCGATCACCCGGTTGTTCGCCGTAGCGGTCGTGGCAAGCACAGGTGTTCCGCGAGGCAACGTGCGGATGACACGCTGGATGCGCCGGTAGTCCGGGCGAAAAGCGTGACCCCAGTCGGAGATGCAGTGGGCTTCGTCCACGACAAACAGACCGAAGTCGCCCATCGCCGGCACGGTCTTATCGTGAAAGCGCTCGTTCGAGAGACGCTCAGGAGAGACCAGCAGGACGTCGCATTGCCGCCTGCGTAGCCCATCCTCCACGGTGTCCCAGTCGTCCCGGTTCGTGCTGTTGATGGTGAGCGCGCGAATCCCGATTCTCTCTGCCATGCGAATCTGGTCTCTCATGAGTGCGAGCAGAGGGCTGACGATCAGGGTCGGGCCGGCCCCGCGGTCTCGAAGCATCCTGGTGGCGATGAAGTAGACGATGCTCTTGCCCCATCCGGTCCGCTGGACGAGCATGAGACGCGTCCGCTCGCCCACCACTGATTCGATGGCTTCGAGCTGCCCGGAGCGGAATTCGGCCTCGGGCCCGAGCATGACACGCAGGTGACGAAGCGCTATGACCGCGAGGCTCTCGGCCATCAGCCGACCGGCCTGACCGTAGACGAGTGCGCCCTCACGTCGTCGCCGAGCCCCTTGATGTCGCTCATCGCGACGTCACCCCCTCCGTGATTCATTTCGCGAGACCCTTCTTCGACGCGCCGCAGGGTTCGACCCCGTCGTAGTGGTAGCGACCCCAGTCGCTGGCGACATCCGCGACGAGAGCCTCATCACCGATAGCCACTCCGACTCCCTGGTTCGGCACCCCCCGCATAGGCAGCCACACCCCAAGCTGCAAGGCTCTTCCTTGGTCGTGGGCCGCCAGATGCGCGATTACGGATCACGTCGACATCAGACGACGACGCGATGACCGGCCAGTGTCGCGAACACGATCTGATGCGTCCGCCAGCCTTGCGCGAATACGTCTATGTTCTCACCGAGATACGCCGGTGTGGTCGGCGGGATGCTCTCCACCAGCACGCGGTCGCTCGCACGGCCGACCACGACACACGCGTGGCGGTGCCGCGTGAGCATCACGCAGAGCCGGCCGGCATCCGCATGGAACTCGTCGGCCTCGGTCAGTCCCGCGAGGGGATGCCAGCAGAAGACGACGTCGAATTCGAGTCCCTGCAGCTTGTTGGCTGTGTTGACCATGACGTCGTCGAACCCAAGCTCATCCATCCGGAGGCGCAGCAAGTCCTTCTGGTCGTTGTGGGCAACGACGAGGGCGACGCGACCGCGATCGAGAGCATGCCAATCGGGACTACGCTCGCAGCGCAGTTCCGGCTGCCGTTCGAAGAGGCGGACGACCAGGCCGGCGATCGCCTCCAGCGTCTCGGGATCCGCTGAGAGAACCGCCGCATCCGGCAGCTCCACATGCGCCCAGCCGCTCTCAGCGGCGAGCTCGAGCGCCTCATCTACATGGCGTCCAGGCACAGCGCCGTTCCCACCTGAGGCCAGTCGCATCCCGCGCACATCCGGCAGGAGCGCCGGCACGAAATGGTGCTCCGGCGAATAGAAGGCCCGAGCGACGACAACAGCGCGCTCGTCCAGCCGTCGCGTGATCGGGAAGCGATGGATGGAGGTCAATTCAGGGTGAGTCCGCTGTACCACACCGACCGCCGTCTGCAGCGGGTTCTCGTCGAGCCCGCGCCAGTCGTCAGCCACGGGGACCGTCGAGAACGGGTCGATCTGGCCGCTGTCACCAACGAGAAGGTGCGTCGGCGCGAGCCCGGCGACGCCGAAGTACCGGCCTGAGTCCGCTTGGTAGCTCTCGTCGGCGAGGAGTCCGTCGACCGGGAACAGGGAGCCCCGGGCGAAGGCGTCACCCAGCTTGTCGAAGGTCCCGACGATCAGGCCGGCGCTGACCGCCTCGCCTGCCGGCCGCGCCTCACGCACGTTGGGGAGGGCGGCGATCTCGGGCGGAAGCGCCACGCTGGATGCCGGCACGAACGTGACCACCTCATCAGCGTTCATGAGAGCGATGGACCGCACCAGGCTGAAGGCCTGCTCGTTGGTCGGGGCACACACGGCGATACGCATACCTTCGCGCCTCGCCGCACCCGCCGCCCAGCTGACGAAGTAGCTCTTCCCCGCTCCGGCCACCGCGGAGAGGACGACGGCCCCGTAGGAGCCGCCATACGAGAGGAAGTCGTCCAGCGCGGCGCCGGCGACCTCGTCGGCAGCCGCGACTGCGGCCTCGTCGTAGGTCACGGCGCGCCTCCAGATTCCTCAAGGTCTGAAGACGGGGTGACGCTCGCGGCGCGATGCGTCCACGGGTCCTCTCGGGGGAGCAGCTTCACGTACGGCGGCTTGCTGGTAAGGACCGAGAAGCAGGCCGCCTCATCAAGGGGCGGCATGTCATGGGGCGAGCTCGTCATGAGCTTCATGGTCACTTGCGATCGATCACCCGCGTTCCTCACAGCGTGAATCGTCCACTCTGGCCCACCCGCGTCGCCGGTCCAGTACAGCTTCTTCCCCACAGGCAGCCTGCACGGCTCGTCGCAGTCCAGGACCACCAGCGGCCGCCGCACTCGCTTGACCTTGGCCACCTCCATGTAGTCACGGTCGATCAGCCGGACCACGCCCTGGAGGGCCTTGCCGTCCAGGAGATACGGGATCAGGCGGAGCGGATCATCGAGCGCCTCCTCCGCCAGGAGTCGCTCCTGCGCTCCCTCGAGCCGCGCCAGGTACCTCACGGCCTGGCGGGCCGTCTTGCGAGTGCGGCGCCGTCCGCCTCTGGTCACGACCCACTCGATGTGGCTCGAGTACTCCCGCCGGTCGTCGAAGAAGCGTCGTTCGCACGACGGGGCCTCGGGGTACCCGGCCTCACGCCAGAAGCACCGCCACACGAGCCGCCACGTACCGGCAAGGAGCGACGCGTAGTGCACCGCGATGGGCTCGAGGAAGGGAGCCACGACAGCGGGATCCGTTCCGCCATCGCGCGCCTCGTTCAGTCTGGTGACCAGTGGCTCGAGCCGCTCGTCATCATCGCCACCTGGCAGGGGGCCGACGGGAACGCGCTCCGCCGCTGCCGCGGCCCTGAAGCCGTGCACTCCATCCGGAGGATCGATGTAGGCGTCCAGCGCGCTCAGCGACTGCCGCTCCAGGGCCGTCTGCCCGCTGGCCCAGTTGCCCCCGACAAGCTCGGTCAGCACGATGACGAGCTGCTGGCCCGGCATGTGCGCGTATTCGTGCAGGAACTGCAGGTGGCGGCCCAGACGCACCAGAGCTGGGTCTGCCGGGTCGTCTCCGTCCGTCGGCAGATACGCAAGGCGGCGTCCGAGCCGACCTAGCAGAGCCAACGTGGCTGCATTGGCCACCATGACCTGAGGGGCATCGGTGGCGACGACGATGTCGTCTCCCCGGCGGCGGCTGATGGTCTCGGTGACTTGAGCGGGAGCCTCGAACCAAGGGTTGAACTGCCGCGCGAATTCGAGCAGGGCCCGGAAGGCCAAGGTCCTGTTGCGCGGGTCCCCAGCCACCGCCGACCGCATGGAGCCCTCACTCGTCCCCCAGCCAAGGGCCGCGGCCGAGAACGGCTCCGCCCCCAACTGCCAAAGCACCACTGCCATGGGCTCCGGTGCGAGACGCCGATGGCAGAGCGTGGAGATGCGGCGACCTCTCCCGGTCTCCGCGGCCTCGGCGACCATCAGCGCGTCAAGGTGACTCATGCCGTCTCGGCGAGGGCGGCCTCGTAGTACTTGCGAGCTCGCTCGAGCTGGAGCGCCACTGCCTCCTCCCCGGGAGACGGCGTCGCGCCACTCGAGAGCTCGACTGCACGCTCCATGGTGCCCACCCCGGGGAGCATCCGCGTCATCAGACTGCCGCACAATGCGGGGTCGTCTGCCGCGTGCAGCCGGTCGCGGCAGAAGCGCGCCAGGCCGCAGTCGTTGAGGCACGAATCCGCGTAGTTGAGGCCCACCGCCTCAGCGATCCGGTCGAGAGCGTCGATGCGCCGGCCAGTCTCACCCCCCGCCTCGGCGACCGGGTCGAACGTCAGGCCACGCGGCAGCACCTCGGCCACCTGCAGTACATCGGGCACGGACGTGAACAGCTCCTCGACGCGGTCGATGCGACGTGAGACCTCCATGGTCGAGAGCATCGGGGTCAGCCCGACGTTACGCGGCGTGATGAGCAACACCTTGGTAGAGATGAGATGGGGATCACCACCAACGGAATCCACCGCCAGCATCGCCAGAAGCGCGTAGACGGATGCTTGATCGAGCGCCGCGCCAAGCTTCTCAGGATCTGCGCGGCCGTCCACGACCGGGAACGACTTGACCTCGCCGGGGTAGACCACGCCCGTCGAGCGGGCCGCCAGACTGTCCGCCTCGAAGTACGCGACCACCCCACCCAACTCAGTCTCGAACACGGCGCCGTCGATGAGGTTGGGGGCGGCAGCGTCGCCGCCCACGATCTTGCGCAGGAGTTCGTTCGTCGCTACCGCGCGATCGGCCATGCCGGCCCGGTTGGGTTTGAAGTGGTTCCGCAGGTTCACGGCGCGCGTGTCCGACGGCGCGAAGCCCAGGTTCTCACGCAGCAGAGCGAACACGGGCTCATAGCCATCACGGGCGAGCAGGGACTCGAAGGTCTTTCCGCGCGCGAACGCGAACGGAGACTGCCCGTAGTCGACGGCCAGATCCGTGCCCTTGAGCAGCTTGTCCAGGTCGACACCCGCGGCGAACCCTGCAGCGGCCAGCCCGCACTGAGTATGCCGCGAGAACGCGGCGAGCACGCGCACCGTTGGCGACCGGCGCGGCGCGCGTCCGCGCAGGGCTTCAGCCCGCTCAGACAAGTCGACTCCGCTCAGCATCCGCTCCCTCTAAGGCCCCCTCGAGGCAGACAGGCGCAGACCAGCTTCCCCACCGTCACCCGTATACCTCTCTCGGCGGGTGAAGACGCCGCCAGAGAGTATTGTCGACCTCAGGAGCGGCGGAGTTGAGTTCCGGTCGCAGCCAGATTGTTGCTCCTGATCACGTCACTCGTTGCGCCGCCTCGCGATACGTATCCGTCAGCAACGCCAGTGACGATGCGGTCGCCGTGCCGGTAGCGCTCGAGGAGGGCCCCGCTTCCGGCGTGGATGACCTTGCTGGGCAGGAGCCGCTCGAGCCTGATGGGGGATCAGCCGCGACCGCGACCCGCTGAAACCGTAGCCCTTTCCCCGAGACGACGTAGCAGGTCCAGGCGCTCAGCCCGCAGCGGCAACTCCATCGCGGATGTTCGCCACCGGCATCTCGCTCCACACCCGCCCGTCGAGCAGCCGCCCCGCGACCTTCTTGCGCGTGCCGCCCCACTGCTTGAAGAAGAAAGGGATGCCGGCGTGGAGGCACTGGTCGCGGATCTCGCGCACCCAGTCGGGATCGACAGGTCGCGCGCCGGGTCCCGACTCACCGCCGACGATCACCCAGTCGATGCCGGTAAGGTCCAGCGCAGGCAGCGGTCCCAGGAGCGGCTCCAGAGAGACAAAGCGAACGACGGCGGGAATGAGCCGCAGGTCGTCGATCCGGTGGACGTAGTCCGCAGATTCCACCGAGACACCCGCCCACACGTTGTTGGACCAGGGCAGGCTTGGGGCCAGCGCGGCCAACCTCCCACTCCGCTTCGTCAGCACCTGGAAGGTGTGCCTCTGGGCCGCGTCCATGGTGGCGAACACCCGCGCGATGAAGTCCGCCGGCACATCCTCGTGGAAGAGGTCGCTCATGGAGTTGACGAAGACGGTGCTCGGGCGGGTCCATGCCAGCGGCCGGTCGAGCATCTCCTCGTGCGTCGTCACCTGGAAGCCCCGAGCGTAGTTCGGCTGCCCCATGGCCTGCAGCCGTCGCGCCATACGCTCGGCGTAGCAATTGGCGCACCCGGCGCTGATCTTGGAGCAGCCGGTCACGGGATTCCAGGTGACCTCTGTCCACTCGATGCGTGATGCGCTCAACGACAGCCCTCACTCGCGTCCGTACTTGTTGAACAGATGCTTCGCGATCTTCTCGCCCGTCCTGTTCTGTGAAGCGAAGAACAAGTAGTAGATGACGGCATTGTTGCGGTTTCGCATGGGAATCGGTCGCGGAACGTAGGCGAACCCCGCCGTGTCCAGAAGCCTCTGGCGAAACGCCTCCGCGACCGCGTCGTTCCCCACTTTCTCGTCCTCTGACCCGAACAGCGTCAGCGTCTCACGGTAGGCCGCCTGCCGCCAGCTCTCGTCACCCCAGAAGCGGGTCATGCGGCCGAGATCGGCGGCGGCGACTCCCTCCGGGTTCCGCCACAGCGCGTTGCGGTTCATATCCATGATCGGGAAGTTGAGGAAGAGGTCGACACTGCGCATCTCACCGGCGCGACGGAGCACCTGCCAGTCGAGATCGAGGCCATAGGGATCGACCAGGCAGAGTGCCCGCCGACGATCCTCGTACTTCGCGCGAGACAGGACCTCGCGCAGGAGGACCTCGTTGCAGTCGCCCTCAGAAACGAAGACCTCGGGGCCGCCGACCCTGTCAGTCAGTGCCTCACCCGCGAGCGCCCTCAGCAACTCCGCACGCCCATGGTCCAGGTCGATGAAGTGACACTCGCGGAACGGCGGCTCGACAAGCAGGGCGTTCAGGGGACTCCCCGCGACGTACTCACCAGTGGTCTTGGAGACGTGCACTCCGGCGCCTGCGAAGGCGTCGATGTAGAGGTGGCGAAAGCCCTGGCTCGTCATGATCCGCGAGTACGGCACCGCGTACTCACGCACGATGTCGAGCTTGACCTCCGACCAACGGCCGATCTCGTCGAACTTCAGGGGCTTCACCACACGGACCTCCGGGTCGTCCCCATGCTACCGACCTCGGCGGACGGAGCAAGGTAGACAACGGTGGCCTTCAGCCAAGGAACGTCAGACAGAACTCGTGCACCCAGTCCAGGGGGTCGCACCCGACCAGTGGACATCTCTCCGTCAGCTCCCGGGCCAGCATGTCACCGTGGGGCACGACGATGAATCCCGTAGACATGTCCCCGACCATGAGACACGTCTTCTGCTCCACGAGATGCAGAGCCACGACGAGACACAGGCACGCGTCGAGGCCGTCCTGGTGGGCCTTCCGCGGCGCCGGAAGGTCGGCAAGCTCGTCGAGCCATCGCGGCACGTCGACGAGACCGAACGCCTGCAGCTCCTCTCCCGCACGCCCGCATACGGACCGCCAGTCCTCGAGAGAGAACTTCGCGCGGTTCGCCGGGTTGTACTTGGGGAGGCGGCTGATGGCGCCCAAGCTGGGCCGCAGCCAGTCGAGTCCGATCAGGGCCAGTGACGGGTAGGTCTCGAAGACGGCGACGTCCTCCACCGGCTCGAGCGGGTCCACCGCTCCCCCGAACTCGGCGAGGAACTCCCAGACCGGCGCATCCGCCCCGAACATCTCCGCCTTGGACGTGTTAGCCGGCTGCATACCACCGCCGTGCCGGCCGATCGGCGATCCCGCGATGCCCTCCACGGGGCGCTGCCCCGTGGCGTTTCGGACGATGGTGGGCTGGTCGAGCAGAATCAGCGTGTGTGCAGGTTCGAGACTTGCTCGCCAGTTCCGGATGACCCGGCTGGCCTCCGGATAGTCGGCGGAGCGGGGATCGCCAAGCTCCTTGATGCTCCCGTCTGTCTCGCGAATCACCGCTACCAGACCGCCCTTATTGTGCGCAGTCCACGCTGAGTCAAAGCCGACCAGAAGGATGCGGTCGCATGACTCAGAGGAAGGCGTCGTCACTGGGTCCCGCGCCTCGCGAGACACGCCGACCGTCGTCTTCTGACTTGTGACTTCGTCGGCCGACTTGGGAGCGACCGCGGACGACGGCATCCGGATGGTCCGCGGCCGCTGACGTCTCTCACGGAGTCGTCGCCAAGCCCTGACGAGGCGATTCGGGTCCCGGTCCTTCATGCTCGATCAGCCAACCTAAAGACAGGGGCTAGCTGCGACTCTCCGAAGCACATCTGCAGCGCGAACCGCCGCTGGGCGTCAGCCGAAGCGGCGGTCGGCGGCAGGGTCACGAGCCGGCTGAGCTCGTTCATGTCGACCGGGCGCAGGACGACAGTCGCGCGCTCGCGGCCACGGACCGGGTCGCGGATCTCGATGCGCGCCTCACGGGCACCGACGGCCAGGGTCGGATACAGGATGACGGAACTGGCCGGGCTCGCGGCGGCAGCAGTGGCGGTCGCGCCGGCGCCCCCCGGCGCCTCCCGGCTCAGCGCGTAGATGGCGAGCTGGTAGAGCATCTCGCGGGGCAGGTCGTGCTCCCAGAGGTCGCGGTACTTGGCGTCGAGCATCGCGACCACCCTGCCGCCGCGCCGGACGACGAAGTCGGGGCGCGGCTCCGGCGAGCGCTTGTTCCTCGGGTTGTGAGCGGGGGCGTAGCGCATCATCCCGTACAGGCGCTCCTCGTCGGTCACGGCGTAGCCGGGCAGCGCGTCGTGCAGGAAGCGCGAGAGCAGGCGCTGGAAGAAGTGGTTCATGTCGAAGAGGAAGCCCGGCAGCTCGGTGCCCTCCTCACCGCGGTCGAGTCCGATGCCGGACGAGTCGGCGAGCAGATGCACGAGCTCCAGGGCGGGGCGGTAGGCGCGGGTCAGGCGGCTCTGGTCCGCCGTGAGGCGCGTGAAGGTGGCGCGATCCAAGCTGACGGGGCTGACGGTCTCCCCCAGCTGCGCCTCGAGCCGGCGGCAGGACACGCTGAGCTCGACGTCGGTGGCGAGGCGCGCGCCGAGGGCGAGGCCCGCGCGGAGCACCTGATTGACCAGACAGTCCTCCGAGCGCACGTGGTACCGGCACGGGAGCGTGGCCGTCTGCGTGGTCTCGCGGGCGAGCGCGACGAAGTCGATGCGCCCGCGCGGGCTCGAGAGCGCCTCCTCGCGCGGGCGGTAGGTGCGGTGCAGACCGCGCGCAATCAGCTGGGTGGCCTCGTCCACGAGCCGGGCGATGACGACGTCCTGAAAGGCCTCCGGCTCGGCCTCGTAGCCGGCGTCGTCGTAGCGATGCAGCGCCCGCAGGTCGAAGGCAAAGCGCATTAGGTTCCACAGCGGCAGCCCCTGGAGCTTGGGCCGCACAGTGATGGTGACGTCGTCCAGCCGGATGCGGCCGACGAAGGATGTGGCGCCGACCTCCAGGCCGTGCCGCGTCTCGACGATCGAGAGGCGGGCCTCCCGCGTCAGCGCCTGCGCCGTCTGCTGCGCCGGGCTGCCGTCGCCGAGGAAGACCTCCCAGCCCTCCTCGCCGGGCCGCGGCGCCCACGAGCCCCATTCGCGCAGACGCACGTGGACGGTGGCGGCGTTCGCCGGCACGCCCGACGGGCTAGGTGCCGATCCGGTGGCTGGAGTCACTGCTCAGTCTGAACCGCGGTCGGTGAGGCCTCAGCGGGACCGGGGAGCGCGGGGTCGTCCTCCTCGAGATCCTCCGGCACCTCGGCCTCGGCCTCGACCGCCTCAGCGGACGTGGTCATGTCCGGCGCCATCGCGAGCAGCGCCTGCTTGAGCGCCTCGCGGTTCTCCTCCCGGAACAGCTCGACGTGCACCCGCTGGGTCTCGGCATCCACGAACTCGCGGCCGAGGATGTCGGCGAGCATGCGGTAGTCCTCGTAGCAGTACTCCTGGAGCAGCGGCACGATGTCGTCGCGCACGATGCGCGCCAGGCCGGCCAGCGTGGCCACCGGGCTGCCCTTCTCCAGCAGATAGGCGTGCCCCACCTGCAGGTTCCTGCCGTCGGCGCCCCGCTTCTCGACGATCTTGGTGTTGAGCGCCTCCAGCCAGGCGGCGAGCGGGATGCCGTCGACCATGATGCCGGCCAGCAGCTCCGGCTCGGGCATCAGCTCGATGAATCCGAAGCGCCGCCGCAGGGCCGTGTCGAGCAACGCGATGGAACGGTCCGCCGTGTTCATGGTGCCGATAACGGCCACGTTGGGCGGCACCGCGAACGGCCGTCCGGAGAGCGGCAGATGGACCTCGCGGCCGCGCTTGTCCTTCTCCAGGATGGTGAGCAACTCGCCGAAGATGCGGGGCACGTCGCCGCGGTTGATCTCGTCGATGATGAGGATGAACCGCTCCTGCGGGTGCGCGGCCGCCTCCTCGCACAGCGCCTTGAACACGCCGTCGCGCAGGCGGAACACCAGCTGTCCGTCGCGCTCCTCGGGACGGTAGCCCTCGAGGAAGTCCTCATAGCCGTAGGCCGGGTGGAACGTGCAGAGGCGGATATGGCGCGCGACGCCGGCTCGCTCATCCTCCGAGAGGTCCGCGACGGCTTTGCCGAACAGCTGCTGCGCCAGAATGGCCTCGGCTCCGCGCTGCGCCCAGTACGTCTTGCCCGTGCCCGGCGGGCCGTAGAGGATGACCTGACCCTTCCGGTCGAGGACGGACTGGATATGCCCTTCGCGACCTGAGAGCGGCGCGGCCGGTTGAAGCTTGACGGACTCGATGACGACGCCGTCGAGCTTCGGAGTACGCAGCCGCCGCTCGACCGCAAGCCGGTCAGCGGGGTTGCTGTACCAGCTGAGTGCCCTCGCCCACTGCTTCAGCTCGGGGCACTCCCACTCCCCCAGATCGAGCCAGGTGACCGGCCGCTGATGGGCGAGTGGGGACCCAGCATCGTACTGGTAGCCCCCGGAGATGGTGCCGATGGCCACGCCCTTGTCGCCCTCGGTCACGACGATCGTGTCGCCCTCATCCACGTTCAGCCCCAGACTGAACACGTCCTGAGTGGCGTCGTATGCGTTGGCGCCTTGGAGGTCGATGGCATCCATGCGACCGCGCAGCTCCTCCTTGCCAAGCTTGGTGAACTTGATGCCTGACATGTCGCCCGTCGCGCCCCACGGGAGCGCGACGACACCCGACGAGCGCATGAGGTCAGCTGCGCCCGGAACCGGCAGCTTCGACGCGTCAAGCCGCCAGCAGTCCTGCGGACGGCCGAAGGCATCCTCAAGGGCCCAAGTCAGCTGCGCCATCGGGCGCCCGAACTCCCGCATCAGCGCCACGTAGCGGCCGGCGCAGACGTACCGTCCCTTCTGGGCGGACGTGGACTTGAATTCAGTTCTTCGTCCATTGCGGTCCTCCACTGTCCCGAGTGGCCCCATGAATCCACTCGTCCTTGCGCCTCATCTACTGGCGATTCGTTCGATACCGCGAAGTGGCCTAGGCCTACTGCAAGGCGGAAGCGCCCCGTAGATTCCAGGTACTTGCCGGCATGGGTCAACCGCGCCTGCCTATGCGGGGCACCTAGGTGCCTCTTGCCTAGAGAGGTTCAGTCCTCAAGCGGTGTTTGCTGGCTGTTGGCACGCCGGCCGCTTTCGGCGGCTCATGGCTGGCCTTTCGCGCTCGGAAGCAACTATCTCGGATCCAGCTGACCTACGCCCCGCTCGAGCGGAGGTCGCGAAACGCCGACGCCTACAGGAACGGAGGGAGGAGGAAGACATCTCTTCCGTCCTGTAGGTCTTGCCGTCCTAGGCCAGACGTACGATTCTGCCCAAGGACCGAATCAGAGGCGCAGCTAGTCGGAGATGCAGTCTGAACGAGCACGAGCAGATCGCTCGCAGAGGACTGTCTGGGGCGTAACCTCGCGCACGTCACGGAGGCATGTGTGTCGTTGAACAACCCTGCCGATGAAGCACTGCGCCGGCGCCTTGAAACGGTGGAGGCCGCCTCAGGCGGGTGCTTCGCCAGATGGCTGCCGATCGGAGGCGGTGGGAGCGCACACGGTAGCCCTAACCAGCCGGAGGCTCACGGAGTTGCTGAAGTCCGAGGCCGTAGCCGCCGATGTCATTGGTAGTCGGGCGACTCGAGGGGGAGCGATGATGGGGCTTCGGCGATCCAAGCGCGTGTGTGGTGACCTCGGGATCCAGGTGTGACCGTGACTCGCCTGCTCAGAGTCACTCCCGAAGAAGCGGCCAGGGGCATCTACTTCGACTATGAAGGCAACGAGGAGGCAGCGCCAGCGGTGCTCGGCTGGTGCTGTGAGGAGTCGGTGCGACACTTCATCGTGGATCCGGCGCTGGCCCCCTATGCGTCACTGGAGAACCCCAAGCACGCCGTCTCAGTCGCCCCTCTCGAAGACGCTCTCGGACGCATGGTCGAGCTGGCCCGTCGTGAGGACCGTCGCATCTTCGGCTTCACGATGCACGAAGTACATGTCACGGAGCAGTACTGCCGCGACCGGGCGACGTCTGACTGGATCTGCGAGAACTACCTGAACGCGAAGCGGTACATCGACCGCTGGGTGCGGCGGCTCGTCCAGGCCGGCGCGATCGAGGAGCCGGAAAGCCGGGCGCTCGTGAGTCTGATGCCCCTTGTCGGCATGCGGTACACGCCGGGGAGAGGTCCCGGAACGGTCGGGCCGGGACTGACCCGATTGCGAGGTCAGCTCAGGCGACATGCGTCCGCGGCAGACACGTCTCCAGGGTCGCGCCGGCACTGGTGGAGAGTCATCGGGCACAACGCGACCGATGTACTTGCGACGCAGATGCTCACCTCGGCTGCGGTCACTGGCCTGGACAGACGGACCAGGTAGGCCAGCGACCGCCTGGGGTGTGGACCGGTGCCCGGCCGGCGCCACCGGGCGGGCGTCGGCATACTCAAACGGAATGTGGCGAGTGCCGACATCCGAGGTTGCGGACGTCGGTGGTGATCCGTGAAGTCATTGATGCCAACGGGAGATGGCCATGCCTGAACATGACAGTGACGACGACGGCGGCCGCGGCATGAGCGGCTACCGGATCACCCACGCTCAGCCTCTGCAGCCGGTCGGCGATGGGCGCTTCGTGGCGAACCCGCTCCTGACGCAGGACGAAGCCGCGCTCGAGGCCGCCCTCCTCACTCCCCCTATCGAGGGCGAGTTCGGCAGTCTCGACGAGATCGAGTACGGTCTGTACACGCACCGCATGAGGGTCACGTCCGGGCCTGAGCACGTGTGCGAGGCGTACCTCATCCGCATCGTCAAGACATGAGCACGCTCGTCCTCTCCGACGCTCACGGGTACCCGGAGCTAATCTGCAATGCGCTCCAGGCCAGCGGCTGCGGCACGGGCTTCGGCCCGGAGCGGATCGTCTTCGCCGGTGATGTCGTCGACCGCGGTGACAGGCCGCGCGAGTGCCTCAAGCTGCTCGAGGGCGCGGGCGCCGAGATGCTCTGGGGCAACCACGACGTCGCCGTGCTGCTCGACCGCTTCGTGTATCCCTGCAGCGGCGAGAGCCGGGGGTTCCGGGACGAGTTCACGGAGCGCTACCGCTCCGGCGCGTGGCGGCTGGCGACGTGCGTCGAGGGCGTACTGATCACCCACGCCGGCATCTCCGCCGACTACGCACCCCTATGGGAGGAGTGCGGGCGCGACCCCGAGCGGATGGCGACGCGGCTCAACAGCGAGTTCCGCGCCGTCGTCGACTACCTCCTCACCTCGGGGCGCAAGGACCTGCACCCGCCCGTGCTCGGCAACTTCGGGCCGCTGTGGTTCCGCCCGCCCAACGAGTCCCGCGAACTCCTGCTGCAGGGCGCTGTGCAGGTGGTGGGTCACACGCCCTGCCGGCTCCCGGGGGTGGTCGCAGAGGTGCAGCAGGCGGGCTACTACCTCGTCGATCCGGACGTGCTCGGTGGCCTGCCGCCGGACGAGCGGGACAGGTACCGCTACGCGCTGATCGAGGACGGGGAAGTGAGCGTCCGGGTGGGCAAGATCCCGTCGGCCTGAACTGCACCGGTGGGTCGGGCGCCGTCATCCTCGCCTGTCGTTGTACATCTGGAATCAAAGTCCCCCATCTGCTCGCTTCTGTTGATACCTGAACATCTGCGCTCTCGGAGCCCGGACGTCGGTGACCTCCGCCCTAGGGACAGAGGTGCGCCAAGCTACCCCCGACTCCGTGCATCGTCTTCGAAGACCGACAGGGCGCCACGAGAAGCAGCTTTCGGGTCGCCCTCCGACGCCCGAGGTGGCCCCGAGTACGCCTCCACATGTCAGAATGCGACGAAGGTACCTTCAGAGGCCGGAGAAACACCTCTTCGTGGCGCGCCTCACCCACCCGCGGGGATGCGGTGACGTGCGGGTGCTGGCAGTGGCCGACGTAGGGATGCACGATCAGCACACTCATCCGCCTCGCTCTGCCGGCCGATACCTCTTCCGGCTCGTGGGCCTTGCCGTCCCAGGCTCCCGGTACGATGCCTTCCATGGGACGGGCCGCGAAGCGGCAAATCGGGGGTTGCACGGTGGAAGAACGCGACCAGATCGACATCACCTACGACTTCCGCACGGACGCGCACGGCAGAGATCCAGACCGATACAGTCCGACGCTCCGCCGGTACCACAAGCTGCTCTGGAGCAAGCCTCTGCCGTGCGGTGAGGTTCTCGACCTGAGCGACACCAGCCGCGGCCACTATCTGCTTCACCGTTCCGACGAGCGGGGCGAGTTCTCTCTGTCGAGCGATGCCGTCGTCGCCTCGTACAAGTACGTGCCCATGGTCAAGCAAGAGGAAGAGGCACTCCGCGAGTTCCTCAGTATCGCCTATACGATGGGCGGCATGATGTTGTGGCCTGGGCGCCAAGTCGACGGCAAATGGACCATCAATCAGGCGCGGGGATGCCGTCGGCGTGTCAGGGACCGGTTCGACCTGACGGTGGAGTGCATCCGACGGTACTACCTGGACGAGTGGAGCCCACTGAGTGAAGACTTCGCGCGGTATGCTGGCTTTCTTGGGCTGTTCGTGGACTTCAGGGGCTTCGTGGAGTTCTTCCTGCTGCAGGACGCGGTCACCGTCGATTGCGACGCTGTGATCTTCTCCGCACCGTTCGACGACTTCGCCACCTCGCCTATTCCCAAGACCATGGAAGAGTATCGGGAGTACCGGCAGCGCGCGATTGCCTTCATCGAGGCCCGCAACCGGCGGATTCTCCGATGGTGTTCTGAAGACCGCGCAGGTAGGGCAGCGCAGGGCAGCAAGTCAGTTCCAGGAGCGGTGCCACTGCAGACACCGCCAGCGGGTGTGCGATCGACGCTGGAGGACGTCCTTGAGCTGGCGGGGCAGTACGGCACACGGAAAGCGCTGGAGCAGGTGATGGCGGTGGCGGCCAGGAAGGGCCTGCCCGTTCGCCCGTTCAAGACCTGCCTCATGATCACACCACCTTCGAACAGGACGCGATGCCTGTTCACGATCTGGGCCGAGCCGGGGAAGGGCGGACTCAGCGCCTACGTTGCCATCGAGGGCTTCACCATGTTCTTCCCCTTGGAGCGAGCGGTCGTTGAGGGGCGGCTTGGCCCGGATGGCTGGCGGACTCTCGACAAGGCCCAGTTCGACGATCTGCTCGGCGCCATCGAGGGGCTCAACCTCGGCTCATGACGCGCACTGCTCAGGCATTCCCGGCCGCGCTACGGGCCTTCGTTGACGAACAGCGCTGGACGTTCGCCAAGACGATGCCCGAGTGGCCTCACGAGTACATCGTCAGGGAGCGCGTCGACGAGCGGCTCTTCGAGGACCTCGTCCGTCACATCCGCGGCCATGGGCGTGAGGGCCGGTTCTACGAGAGGGTCCTCATCTACTACGAAGAGGCCGGCATGGTCTACTGGACCATGGGCGCGCCGCTGACCGAGACGACGATCGTCAACCGGTGCAGGAGCGAGGACACCTATGAGCGTCGCCTTGAGGCCGGTACACTGCCCTAGGTCAGCGTCGGCCGCACCACCTCGTCCCTGTGAGAGCTGTGTTGTTCAACGCCCGACGCCGTTGCCCGTTGGAGGGGTCAGATGAAGCCAGTACCACCCGAAGTCGTACCATGTCGGAAGCTGCTCCTCGCGGTGGCCGATCTCCACGTGCGCGGGTTCCAGCGACTTCGCATCATGCCCTACGAAGGAAGCATCGGCGCCTGGCGCTGTGTGATCTTTCCGGCGAGCCTCACCGCTCCGCGCAGCGGCACCTGGCTTGCCTCACTGGGGGACGAGGACAGACTCCCGCGCTACACCGGTGCGACCGGCTTCGTCTACTGGGACCAGCATGCATCAGCGAGTACCCGCCCCGCACGACTGGCGCGCGTCTTCCTCGACAAGTTCCCCGACACCGCAGCGGAAGGATATGGCCAGGACTGGCCGTACGCCGGTTGGTTTCTGCACATGCTGCACTTGACCTACCCGGACAGCCTGCCGCTTGCTGACGGGGAAGATAGGCCGCTCACGATGTACGGCCGCGAGGGGACTATCCCGCCAGCTCCGTTGCCGTAGCTCTCGCGGCGTTCCGACCGCACCGCAGCGGAAGCTCGTGTTTGCCCGCTGTTGGTGGCGAGGGCCGGGGCGCGGTCAAGACCGTGCTCCGTACGCTCAGAGGCGGATCTTGTGACCTCCGCTCACGTACGCCCCGCGAGGACGGAGGTCAGGGGATACCCCCGCGTGGAGGGGAGGAGGTCAGCGCTCGGCCCTCAGTCCGCCGTCCGGGAGAAGACCTCCACGACAATGCGCTCGACCCTCTGCGCTCTGCTGGGGTATTCGGCTTGGGCGACGAGGACGTAGGAGATCCCATCTTCTCTAAGACGCCTCTTGAACTGACGCGCAGAGAATGGGACGCCGGTGAAGACCCCGTGTCGAACGTCACGCAATTCCCCACCCCGGGCGTCAAGTAATTCCCCACCCGGTCTCGCTCGTCTCTTCTACGCCTTCTGACCTCCTTTCTCAAGCGTGCCGCCCTGCCCCGGGCGGCGCTTGGGCCGGTAGCTCTTGCCCTCCATGTGCACGTGGTAGGAGCTGTTCACGAGGCGGTCGAGCACGCTCTCGGCGACCACCGCGTTGGGGAAGAGCTCGTACCAGTCCTTCGGTGAGCGGTTCGATGTGAGGATCAGCGAGCCGCGAGCCGTTCGCTCGCTGACGAGCTCGTAGAAGTCGTCGCCCTGAGCGGCCGTGAAGGCGCGCAGGGCGAAGTCGTCGAGGATCAGCAGGTCGACGCGCGCGAGGCGCCGCAGGCGCGCCGCCCAGCTGCCGTCGGCGCGCCCGCCGGCGAGCTCCGCGAGCACGCGGCTCGTCTTGGCGAAGAGCACCGAGTAGCCTCTGCGGCAGGCGGCGTGCCCGAGCGCCTGGGCGACGTGGGTCTTGCCCACCCCGACGGGCCCGTAGAGGAGCACCGACTCACCACGCTCGAGGAAGCGCAGCGCCCCGAGGTCGCGGATCAGCGGCGCCGGCAGGCTCGGGTTGTAGGCGAAGTCGAAGGCCTCGAGGGTCGCCTCGCCCTCGAAGTGCGCGCGCCGGATGCGCTCCGAGAGGGCCTTGGCCTCGCGCCGGCTGATCTCGTCTTCCAAGAGCACCTCGAGGAACTCGAGGTGACCGAGGTCGCCGCCGCGGGCCTGCTCGAGGCGCGCCTCGAGCGTGGCCAGCATGCCGGAGAGCCTGAGGGTCTTGAGCTTGGCTTCGAGCTGATGGGTCTGCATCTTTTCAGGCCTCCAGGTGGGCGAAGAGGGTCAGCGGTCCGTGCAGGTGGGCGGGAGCGACGGGCACCGCCACGGGTTCGGCCTCCACGTGCTCGCGACCCGCGGCGAGGATCCCCTTCACCGTGCGGTAGCTGGGATCGCCCACCTCGAGAGCAAGCGCGCAGGCGGCGTTGAGGCGCTCCGCTCCGTGGTCATCGGCCAGGCGCAGGACGCCCTGGGCGCTCCGGAGGCGGTGCAGGGCCTGCTCTGCGAGGAGCTCGCCGACGAGCGCCTCCACGGCGGGGCCACACTCGCTTGCGCGGTGACGGCACCACGAGGGCGTGCGCATGAAGAACGCCGCCTTCTTCTCCGGGTAGTCGGCCCAGTCGGTCGCCCGGCGGCCCCGCTCGACGCGCACGTGCGTCTTCACGATCTCGCCGTCATCGAGGACGCACACCAGCTTGTCGGTTGAGCGCACGTCGAGGCGGCGTCCGATGAAGCGGAAGGGCACCGAGTAGAGGGCGCCCGCCACGCTCACGTGGCAGTCGGGGCCGACCTTGGCCGTCTGCCAGCTGGCCAGCTCGAAGGGCCCCGCCGGCAGCGTGAGGAGCCTGCCCGCCTCGAGCGTGTGGAAGACCTCGATCGGCCTCTCGCCGCCGAGCGATCGGCAGGCACGCTCGCCGGCCACCTCGCTCGACCAGGTCGCCGCCTCCGATCTCATGGTGGGTAGGTCGGGGAACGTCCGTCCGGCGAAGAAGCTGTCGCGCACGTAGGGCACCATGCGTTCGACGCGCGGCTTGGCGTAAGCCGTCAACTACAGACGGCATCGACGGTGCGAGAAGCTTCCTCGTCACCCATCCCTTTCACCCCTTGTGCGGGCAGCGCTTCGAACTCGTCGGCTACGCCCATACCTGGGGCGAGCACCGGGTGTTCTTCCGCAAGCCCAAAGACGAGCGTGTCCATTCGCTACCAGCCTCGTTCACCGACGTCGAGGGCAGCGATCCCTACCTGACGATCTCGGCCGGCAGGGCGCACTTTCGCAGCGAGGACCTGCTCGCCCTGGCGTGCTTGCTCGACGAGCTCAAAGCGAGGGAGGCGTACGGTGGATTATGCCGCACTCGTTAGCTTCATTTTGCCGGGATGTGATGACCTGCTCTGCCGCATAACTGCGACAATGACGAGGCGTTTCCCCCAGGATAAGAGGAACGGCAGCCTTGACGATGATGTGTCTGTAGGCATAATGGAGTTAACATACTCGAAGGAGGTCGAGCATGGCAGATCCAAGCGCCGAGAAGCGCGCCGAGCTGCGACGCGCGCATGCCCTCAACCCGCGCGCGGCAGCGGTGCGCGACCCCGCCTTCGCCGGCGGGGGACCCTTCTTCGATGCCGACGACCTGGTGCAGGTCAAGTACGAGAGGCTGCGAGCGGTGCGCGAGGACGGAGTGCGCGTCAGCGAGGCGGCCGCCACATACGGCTTCTCGCGGCCCTCCTTCTACGCCGCCCGGGCAGCCTTCGCTGCCGCCGGCCTGCCTGGCCTGCTGCCGGCGCGGCCGGGGCCGCGCCGGGCCCACAAGCTCTCGGCGGCCGTCTGCGAGGTGCTCGAGGCCGCGCTCGCAAAGGAACCCGGCCTGACCAGCGCAGACCTGGCCCGCCTGGCGGAGGAGCGCTTCGGCTTATCGGTCCATCCCCGCAGCGTGGAGCGTGCGTTGGTGAGGCATCGAAAGGGGGGGCTGCCGGAGAGGGAGTGAAGATCAGCGCCTCGGCGGCCGAGCTCACAGCTGGCTACGAGGCGTTACGTGCCGGGGCGATCGGCGCACGCCCGCAGAGCACGCCGCGCGGTTTGGCCGTGCTTGCGAGGTCCGGCCTGCCGGGCTGGCTGTGCGCCTTCCCGCCCGCCGAGCGGCGCACGCGCACGGCGTGCTCGCCGCCGTGCTCGTCGCTCGGCCCCGCTTCCGAGGGCCCGTCCCCGCGCGCGGGCGCGGAGCTGGTGCGGCTGTTGGCGGAGATGGCCCTCGCCGTGCGCAGGGGGTGTTACGCGTGAACCTCGAAGCCCACCAGAAGATCAGCGCCAGCCACCTGGGGCGCGCCGCCTACCTCTACGTGCGCCAAAGCACCCTGCGCCAGGTGCTCGAGAACTGCGAGAGCACGAAGCGCCAGTACGCCTTGCGCGAGCGCGCGATCGCCCTGGGCTGGCCGGCCGAGCGCGTCGTTACGATCGACCGCGATCTGGGGCTCTCGGGGGCGAACGCCGACCGCGAAGGCTTCCAGCAGCTGGTCGCCGCGGTCGGCATGGGTGAGGTCGGCGTGGTGCTCGGCCTCGAGGTCTCGCGCCTCGCCCGCAGCTCCGCGGACTGGCACCGCCTGCTTGAGATCTGTGCCCTGAGCGATACTCTCATCCTCGACGAGGACGGCCTCTACGATCCGGCCCGCTTCAACGACCGCCTGCTGCTGGGCCTCAAAGGCACGATGAGCGAGGCCGAGCTGCACGTGCTGCGCGCTCGCCTGATCGGCGGCCAGCGGGCCAAGGCGAGCCGTGGCGAGCTCGTCATGAAGCTGCCGGTGGGACTCGTCTACGACGGCGCCGGGCACGTGGTGTTCGACCCCGACGCCTCCGTCCAGCAGGCGCTCGCTACGTTCTTCACCACCTTCCGGCGCACCGGCTCGGCCACCGCCACGGTGCGCAGCTTCCGCGGCGAGGGCCTGCTGTTTCCCCGCCGCCTCGTCAGCGGGCCGCACAAGGGCGAGCTGGTCTGGGGGCCGCTCTTGCACTCACGGGCGCTGCGCGTGCTCAAGAACCCGCGCTACGCCGGCGCCTTCGCCTACGGGCGCAGCCGTTCTCGCCGGACGGTGGGCGGCAAGGAGGCTCGGCATGCGCTGCCCCGCGAGGAGTGGCACACCCTCATCCTTGGCGCCCACCCGGGCTACCTCTCCTGGGAGGAATATGAGGCGAACCTCGCCCAGCTGGCCGCCAACGCCCAGGCCAATGGCTCCGAGCGGCGCAAGAGCCCGCCGCGCGAGGGCCCAGCCCTGCTGCAGGGCCTCGTCGTCTGTGGCCGCTGCGGGCAGCGCATGACGGTGCGCTACTACGTCCGCCGCGGAGAGCTTGTGCCCGAGTACCTCTGCCAGCGGGAGGGCATCGAACATGCCGAGCCCCTCTGCCAGCGCATCGTCGGCGAGGCGATCGATCGCGCCGTGGGGGACCTTCTCGTAGAGACGGTGGCACCGCTCGCCTTGGAGGTAGCCCTGGCCGTCTCTGCCGAGATCGCCTCGCGCGCGCAGGAGGCCGATGAGACGCGTCGCTCCCAGGTCGAGCGAGCCCGCTACGAGGCCGAGCTTGCCCAGCGTCGCTACCTGGCGGTCAGCCCCGAGAACCGCCTCGTGGCCGACTCGCTGGAGGCCGACTGGAACGCCAAGCTCCGCGCTCTGCACGCCGCCCAGGAGGAGTATGAACATCGCCGGCAAGCCGAGGAGAGCTTCCTGGGCGAGCAGCAACGCCAGCAGATCCTGGCCCTTGCAAGCGACTTCCCTCGTCTCTGGCGTGATCCGGCTGTGCCTCAGCACGAGCGCAAACGCATGATCAGGCTCCTGCTCGAAGACGTTACCCTGCTACGCGCCGAGCAGGTCACGGTCTCGCTGCGCTTTCGTGGCGGCGCCGTCGAGCAGCTCGAGCTGCCGCTGCCGAAGAACGCCGCCGAGCTGCGCAAGGTCGATCCGGCCGTCGTCGAGCGGGTCGATCGCCTGCTCGATGATCACACCGAGGCCGAGATCGTCGAGCTGCTCAACGGTAGCGGCATGCGGCCCGGCGTGGCCGAACGCTTCAGCTTGAACATCGTGCACGACCTGCGGCGCAGCTACGGCCTCGAGGACCGCTACGGTCGCCTGCGCCGCCAGGGGCTGCTCACGCTCGAGGAGATTGCCGAGCTGCTCGGCGCCCACCCCTCTACCGTGAAGCGCTGGGCACGGATCGGCCACATCGCCTCCCGGATCTACAACGACAAGGGTCAGCGGCTCTACGAGCGGCCGGGGAGCCTGACCCAGTCCTGCCACTTCTGCGGAGGCCCGATCGCCGCCAAGCCATCCCTGCGCAGTGGCAGGAAGTGGTGCAGCCAGCGCTGCGCTCAGGCGGCGTACAATGCGCGCAAGCAGCCGCCGGAGAGAGACGAGAGTTCGGCAACGGTGAAGGAATCGTGTTCGATCAGCTAGACCAGGAGCAGTCAGATGCGCAAGCCTTGTCCTTGGGGTGCGCCACGCGCGCCGGGTCGACGAGGCAGCCGTAGTGCCAGGCGAGCTCGGCGTAGCCGTGGTTGATGCGCGGGTCGTAGAGGTCCGGTTTGAGCACGCCGCTGCCGAGGTTGTCGGGCACGAGCCGGGCCGGGCAACCGGCGAAGAAGGCGAAGGCGGCGACGTGGGCGGCGAGGAACTCGCCTTGGGTCATGCGCAGCACGGGGTAGCAGAACAGGTGGCGGGAGAAGGCCAGCGTCATGATGAACGCCCACACGCGCCGCCTCGCGCCGC
>Ga0172370_10002344_pt1 | contig 27450 bp, 26 predicted proteins | sample LakKiv5m_FD_114538 | JGI IMG/M metagenome (GOLD analysis project Ga0172370, IMG submission 114538) | Freshwater microbial communities from Kabuno Bay, South-Kivu, Congo - kab_022012_11.5m | ecosystem: Environmental > Aquatic > Freshwater > Lake | place: Democratic Republic of the Congo...
TCGATCTATAGTTATCTGGCGGGCATGAAAGTCTATATCCCCGGCTATGGCCTTGCGACCATCGGCGATACGGGCGGCGGACCGATCATCGAAACTGCGCTTGGCGTACCCCGCACAAAATGGATCGACCTCGGCTTCAATGACGGTGAGATCGCCGCCATGAACGGCTGGGTAACGGTGTACTTCCTCGCGCCCGCACCCGCTGAGATTCCTTACTTCTTAAAGTAATATGAGTTATGCCTCCATTCCTCCGCTCAACGCCGCCGCAGTTCTCAAACGTTCCGGCCTGCGCGCCGATAAAAGCCTCGGGCAAAATTTTTTACAGGATTCATCCGCTCTCGAAAAAATTGCCGAGGCTGCAGAAATTTTGGCGGATGATTGTGTTTTGGAAATCGGTGCGGGCCTCGGCAGTCTGACGCGCTTTTTGGCGGTTTCTGCCAGGGAAGTGACAGCGGTCGAACTGGATGCGGACCTGCTTGCTCCGCTACAGGCGGTTCTCTCGCCTTATCGAAATGTGCGGGTTGTGCACGGCGATATTTTGAAGCTATCCATTTCCGATTTAATTGACCAGACTAATTACATCGTCGCTGCGAACATTCCCTATCACATCACCTCAGCCATTATTCGCCACCTGCTGGAAGGCGAGATCAAACCACGCCGAATTGTATTGACCGTCCAAAAGGAAGTTGCCGAACGCATCTGCGCCGAACCCGGTGATTTAAGTCTGCTGGCATTAAGCGTACAAGTCTACGGCAAACCAGGCATCGCCGCCACGATCCCGGCAGGTTCATTCCACCCCGTCCCCAAAGTGGACTCAGCCATTCTGCGAATTGATATTTACGAGGAACCACTTGTTCCCAATGATTTATTAGGGAGGTTCTTCAAACTCACCAAAGCGGGCTTTTCTCAAAAGAGAAAAATGCTTCGCAACTCCCTCTCCTCCGGCTTACATATCCCGCCTCCACAAGCAGAGGCATTGCTCACCTCCGCAGGGATCGATCCCATGCGAAGAGCAGAGACCTTGTCAATTGAAGAGTGGAAAGGCTTGTGTGAAGGAAAATAATCATGTTATACTTTTATTGTAATTAGTATAACAAAGGAGAAAAACATGGTTCTCACAATTTCAAACAAAGGCTGGGTGGTTATCCCTGCTGAAATGCGAAAAAAATATAACCTTATTCCTGGCACAGAAGTCGTTATTGTTGACTACGGCGGGGTGCTTGCCATTGTGCCTGCCTTCAAAAACCCAATTGAACAAGGATATGGCTGGTTAAAAGGAGGGGCTTCTCTAACTGATGCGTTAAAAAAAGATCGCGAATTCGAGAAAAAGAGAGAAAAGAGATTCCTCAATGGCTGATCTTCCCGCCTATGTTTTAGACGCTTTCGCATTTATGGCTTATCTACAGGGCGAACCCGCCGCCCAAAGCGTAAGGAAGATATTAAGCGACGCTAAAGAAAACAAATGCCGTGTATTTATTTCCATCATCAATGTAGGCGAAGTTTTATACAATATAGAAAGAAGTAAAGGGTTGACAAGCGCACATGAAGCTTTGGCATTAATTCAAAGCCTTCCTATTGAAATTCTGCCGGCAGACAATCAAACTGTAATTGCCGCCGCGCATATTAAAGCAAATCACCTAATCTCATACGCGGACGCTTTTGTCGTTGTCGCTGCGCAAAAGATCAACGGCGTCATCATGACAGGCGATCCAGAGTTTGAAGAAGTTACCGAACTTGCACAAATTGAATGGCTGAAAAAAAGAAGTTGAAGATCATTCTCAAAACGCCGCACCAAGATATTGTCCATTGAGGAGTGGAAAGGCTCGTGTGAGAAACAATTGAAGATATAGTACTATTGACATAGTACCAAAAGCATATTCCCCTGCTTGACCTTCAATAAAAGTATGTCATAATCTTATTGAAAAGGAGAGAGTAAAATGTTAATAATGAAACCAATCTTCTTATTGTCTGCCCTTTTGATCCTTGCCCTCCCAGCCTGTAACCTCCCCACCGGACTAAGCCCTGAAGTGCCCGATCTGGCATTGACCATCACTGCTCAGGCGCGTTTGCTTGAACCCGGCGCACTGCCCGTGGTTCAAGCTACCCCCCTTCCAGTATCCACATCCACACCGGAGTTCACGCCCACCATCACGTTGACCCCAACGCCCTCCGTCCCCACCGTGACAGTCAGCTTGAACACAAACTGCCGCACAGGCCCGGGAACACAATATGATCAGATCGGGGCACTGCTGATCGGGCAAAACGCCGAAGTGGTCGGAAAATATTCAGCCTCGAATTACTGGATCATCAAAACCCCCGGCGGTATAGGGAATTGTTGGCTCTGGGGTCAGTACGCAACTGTCAGCGGGAACACAGCCAATCTCCCTGAATATCCGGTACCTGCCACACCTACTCCCGCCTTGCCGGCAGCAGTTAAAAATCTGAATGCTACCATTAGTTGTGTGCCAGGTGCGCCCTTTACCAATAATGTCACCGTTAACCTGACATGGAGTGACGCCGCCAATAATGAAGATGGTTATCGCATATACCGGGAAGGCTCGCTTTTGGTTGCACTAGCCGCTAATTCAACCAGCCATACTGACAACACCACCCTCCCATCTATCTGGCCAATCGCCGACCCGCAACCCAACCTGACATATGAGGTGGAAACTTATAACGCAGCAGGCGCGTCCAATAGAAAAAATGTCAATGTGAAGTGCCCATAAGTTTTCATAACGAAGAATCAATCAGCCCCGCGAGAAAACTCGCGGGGCTGATTGATTCTATTTTGTCAGAATGAATGTTTTACTTTCCGTTAACTCACGAAAGGGTTAGTATTTGTCTTCGCAAACTGGCTCCGCAAGGCTTTACTGATTACTGGTCACTGATTAAGTGCCTTCCTCCCAGGAGTTCAAATACTTCAATTGTTCATCGGTGAGGATGTCGATCTTGGTTCCCATGGCTTCGAGCTTGAGGCGGGCGATCTCATTATCGATATCGGTTGGTACGGAATAGACCTTCTTCTCCAGCTTGTCGGCATTCTTCACCATGTATTCAGCGGAAAGAGCCTGGTTGGCGAAGGACATATCCATAACAGACGCAGGATGTCCTTCAGCGGAAGCGAGGTTGATCAAGCGGCCTTCGCCGAGAATATTGATCTTGCGACCGTCTTTGGTGGTGTATTGCTCGACAAACGGACGGACCAGGTTTGGTTTGCCCACGCTCATTTTGGCAAGCGAGGGAATGTTGATCTCAACATTGAAGTGACCGGAATTGGCAACAATTGCGCCGTCTTTCATCACTTCAAAATGATGCTTGTCAATCACATTGATATCGCCCGTGAGCGTGCAAAGAATATCGCCAATTTTAGCGGCTTGATCCATCGGCATCACCTGAAAACCGTCCATCACCGCTTCGAGCGCCTTCATTGGATCAATCTCGGTGACGATGACCTGAGCGCCCATACCGCGTGCGCGGGAGGCGAGGCCGCGTCCACACCAGCCGTAGCCGGCCACGACGAAATTCTTGCCAGCCAGCAAGACATTGGTCGCGCGGATGATGCCGTCAATGGTGGATTGGCCGGTACCGTAGCGATTGTCAAATAGATGTTTGGTCAGGGCATCGTTCACCGCGATGACAGGGAATTTCAAGATCTTGTCGGCTTCCATCGCCTTCAAGCGAATCACACCCGTGGTGGTTTCTTCTGTACCGCCGATGACGTTCTTGAGCATTTGCCTGCGTTCTTCATCGCTCAGGCTCTTGGCCCATGCGCCGAGGGAGGGCTCAAGTTTTTCAAAGCGGCCCATTTCAATGAAGAAGAGCGAGGAAACCAGGTCGGCGCCGTCATCCATGGTCATATTAGGTTTGTGTTCGAGCGCGGCGCGGATGTGCTTGAAGTATGTGACCTTATCCTCACCCTTGATCGCAAACGTGGGAATTTCAAACTGATTCACCAAAGCGGCAGCCACATCATCCTGTGTGGAAAGCGGATTGGAGGCGGTCAGGACAATGTCCGCGCCGCCATCCTGAAGCGTGACCATCAAATTGGCAGTCTCTGTGGTGACATGCAAACAGGCGGAGATGCGCAAGCCCTTAAGCGGTTTTTCCTTCTTGAAGCGTTCACGGATCGAACGCAGGACAGGCATTTCGCGCTCAGCCCAGTCCATGCGGCGGCGGCCGCCTTCGGCCTGATTTAAATCTTTTACATCGTAGTTACTCATTTACTAACTCCTTTAGGTATGTAGGGCGGGCTGGAATCCCGCCAAATTTAGCGGCGGGTTACAAACCCGCCCTACGTAATTATTTCAACAACACATCCAGCTTACCGCCATCCTCAAAATGCCTGCGGAAACGTTTCACAAATTCTTTTCTAGTATAACTATGGCTTTGCGGGCCGCGCTGCTCAAGGCAATATACTGCCGCAAGCGAACCAATCTCGCCGCACAATTTCCAATCGAAACTGCGCGAGATTCCCATCAGAAAACCGCCGCGAAAGGCGTCGCCCACGCCTGTCGGGTCAACGATTTCCTCTTCGGGAACGGTGGGGATGAAAACTTCCTGGCCATCCGTGTATAAGTCCGCGCCTTCCTTGCCACGCGTCACAACCACCACTTTTACATGCCGGAGTATATGTTTCAGGTCCCAGCCGGTCTTTTTGGAAATCAAGCCGAATTCATAGTCATTGCATAGCAGGAATTTCGCGCCTTCCATTTCGCGTGTCAATTCTTTTCCATCAAGGCGGGGTACCTGTTGACTCGGATCGTACAGATAATCAATTCCTAATTCGCGGCATTCCGCGGGAAATTTCATCATTGCATCGGGCGCATTCGGCGAGACGATGACAAGATCGGGCTTATTCCGTAAATCTTTCAGGGATTGTGAAGCAGCGACTCCCATCGCGCCGGGATAGAACGACGCAATTTGCGCGGAGTCCCGATCGGTAGTCGCAAAGAAGGACGCGGTATAGAGACCGGGAACGACCTGCATCAATTTCGTATCCACGCCTTTTGAGTCAAGCCATTTGCGATAATCCTCAAAATCCTCCCCAACCGTTGCCATGATGCGCGGTTTTTCGCCGAGCAGGGCCATCGTGTAAGCGATGTTCGGCGCAACTCCGCCGCGCTGTTTGGACATGGACTCGACCAAAAACGAGAGGCTGATCGAAGCCAGACGTTCAGGCAGGATCTGTTCCTTGAACAGACCGGGGAAGGTCATCAGGTAATCATAGGCCACTGAGCCGGTAAGTAAAATATCCATTGTCATCTCGCAGAAAAAGGCGCACTCTCGCGAGTGCGCTGGATTTGTTAACAGAGTGAGTCTATCACGTGATTAAAAGATTGTCAAAGAAGTTACCTCTTTTATTGACAATCAAGACGCAAGAGCATAAAGGGATATAAACAGCGCTTTCCCTTCAGTGCAGTCTTCATTGCACTCCAGACCGTACAATGACATACCCAAGCTGCAAATATCTCTACTTGGGGGTGTATGGTCAACAACAGCAGCACAGGATAAAAACCTTTGCAGAGGGTGTGCCTCTGCAAAGGTAGAATCACCATAAACGAAAAGTTGTTCCTTATGGGGGAGGTTCGTATGGTGCGGTCAACTCACAGATTCTCAAGTCGTCCAAGAAGAACTGCGAAACTTTGCTTTGGTCGAGATGTGTTTCAAAACCGACGGATCCTGCGGGATACGGCTGTGGATCCTTGTATTCCATGATCTTTTTACCATCTAACCACACTTGATGCGTACCGTCAAAATAAACGACATCGAAGTTGTACCATTGTCCCTCCTGCAACCTGATGGAGGATTGGGCGGTGTTCATTGGATTTGGTCCCGTAGGTGTATGGAAAAATCGCACCATCCATGGCTTGTCTTGTGCACCGACGACAACAACATACCACTTACTGGTATCCCCTTCGTGAGATATTCTCCAAATAAAAAACATGTTTCCATCTTTGCCTGTCACTTTATACTTTAGATGCCAGACAAAATTGTCAAACGTGAAGCCTTGAAGTTCGTCATTCGTAGGTTGAGGTGCGTTCCCATGCGATAGGATCTTGTTCCCGTCTTCGTCAATGACGCTCCAACCGTTAGGCATATCGCCGTTGATGCCCGGCGAAATAAAGTTCCATCCCTGTGCCTGACCATCCTGAAAGTCTTCGATGTACAGGACTTTTTGACCTGTTGCGCAGGCTTCCGCGGGCAGAATTCCCATCGGGTCGCGTTGCAGAGTCACTTTGATTTCGTTGGAGCCGCGCTGGATAGTCGTAATCAGGTCCGCGTCAAGATACCCCTGGGCTGATACAGTCAGCGAAACCGCTTCGCTCCCCAGGTTGGTCCACGAATACTGACCCTGATCGTCCATTAGTACGGGGCTTCCGTTTCCCGATTCTGGAAAGACGATGCTGGCCCCTGCGATGGATGTGCCAGTTTCATCGGCAATGGTAACGGTCAGATCTATAGGAGCGGGCGTTGGTGTGGGGGTTGCTGTAGGCGGTAAAGGCGTCGGTGTCCAGGCAGACGCGGTCATGGTGGCAATCTGCTCGGGCGAAGGTCCGCAAGCCGCGAGCGAGGCAAGAATTATCAATCCCCCGATCAAAGCATATGTATATTTCATTTTTCACTCCTTTGGTAAATAGGAATCAAAAACAAATGGCATTGGTAAACTACAGATTACCCTGTCGCCTCCTTCGTTAATTAATTAAGGAATCGTCATCATCGAACCATTAAAGGCGGTAAAAAAATTCGACACAAGCCCCCTTGAAAAAACAGAATATTATCCGCATTTAGTATATAGATATTTATATAAAAAGTCAATTGAAGGGGAATAAAATGAGATCTTTTCGAGGTTGGCTATTCCATGAAGGCCTGAAAAGAATCAGCTGATAATTAGCACAACAATAGGGTATATGCAACTATTTGACAAAACTCTTCAAATTCACATCAAACGGCGGATACACGACCCCATTCTCCGTGACAATTCCCGTGACCAGGCGATGCGGCGTGACATCAAAGGCAATATTCCGCGCTTTTGCGTTTTGCGGAGCAACGCGCTGTTTGAACATCGAGTCCACGAGAAAGGAAATCCTGATGGAAGCCAGACGTTCGGGAAGAATATGTTCCTTGAATTGACCAGGGAAGGTCATCAGGTAATCGTAGGCAACGGAGCCGGTAAGAAGAATATCCATTTGCAACTCGCAGAAAAAGGCGCACTCTCGCGAGTGCGCTGGAATCAACAACAACCGTGAATTTATCACGGGACAAATGGATTGTAAAGAATTTCGAAAGCGGATAAATTTCGGTTACGGCATGCTCACCTCGAAATAATCGAACTGCGCGATGATATCCTCCGGTGTTCCGCTGGGAGGTGATGAATTCGTGGCGCTCAAGCCAATGCTCGTCAGGGTAAAGAAGTTCCCGAAACGCCCGATGCGTACCCATTCGCCGGGTGTCGTCGCATAGTATCCGCTGATCACGTTGTCAACAACCTCGATCTTGAGGTACACATCCATGTCGGTGTCGGCTCGGGGCAATTCATAATGATTAACAGGCGCGGTTGCCCCGGTTGAATTGGTCTCCATAAAGTAGCCATATCCGCCAACCGGACAGGGCTGGCAGTAACCGGTATTGACCACGACATAATTATCAAGATCCTGAAAGACAAAGATGTTCGCCTGATGGAAATTCATGCGCGGATCGGCTTTGACGTGGACGCTGATGGCAAAATCGCCGGCGGGCAGGTCGCGCATCAAAACGTTCGAACGGACGCTGGTGCCGATCAGTTCGAGCCAGGGCTTGCCCTGGATATTTACAAAGGACCATCGCGTTGGGTCTTCCGAATCCCATCGCCAGCCAGGCTGGAGGTATCCCGTGAAATCGTCCCTGAAAAGGATGCCTTCTGGCAGCGCAGTAGGCTCAGGTATGGAAGTTGGCTCCGGTGTTACGGTTGATGTCGGCAACAGCGTATTGGTTGGTACGGCGGTAGCGGTCACTTCAACCATCGGTTCAACCGCCTGTTCCACCACTTGAGTCTCTGCAGGAGAGGCGCAGGAGGACAGGCACAACAACAAGACTCCCCCGGCAAAAAATAGTGAACGGTTCATGCTTTTCTCCTTTTCTGAAAACGGATGGACCGTGCATCTCTACAAAACTGCCCACCGCTAAAGGATTCACACACCTAAAGTATATTACAACCAGAAGAAAATTCAATAGAACAAAAGGCGCTCCCCGGTCAGGAAGCGCTCAAATTACGACATGTCTTATCGCCTTATCTTCCTGTCAGTTTCCGTAAACTCTCCTCAAAAGGCGGATACGCCACACCATTTTCCGTGACAATTCCCGTTACCAGCCGCGCTGGCGTGACATCAAACGCGATGTTGCGCGCTTTGGCGTTCTGCGGCGCGACACGCTGACCTTCGAACTCCAAGCCGAGCACTTCCTGCGGGTTACGCTCTTCAATTGGAATCAAATCACCGTGCGCGAGGGATAGGTCAATGGTAGAGGTTGGCACAACAGCGTAAGCGGGTACGTCGTTATCATTTGCGGCGAGTGACAGCATATATGTTCCGATCTTATTGGCTACGTCGCCATTCGCCGCGACGCGATCTGCACCGAATAAAACCTTTTGCACCTTGCCAGCTTTCAAGAAATAACCTGACATATTGTCGCTGATGATCTCATAGGGGATTCCATATTGTTCCAGCTCCCACGCGGTAAGGCGCGCACCCTGCAAGCGTGGTCGGGTCTCATCTACCAGCACATGAATCTTTTTGCCCTGTTCATGAGCAGTGCGGATCACGCCTAAAGCGGTACCCCAATCCACTGTGGCGAGCGCGCCCGTATTGCAATGATGAATGATGGTATCGCCGTCGTCGATGAGCGCTGCGCCGTGCTCCGCCATACGTTTGTTGATCGCCACATCTTCATCGGCAAGTTTTTGAGCTTCATCCAAAACCAATTGACGCAGGCCATCCGCGCTTCCTTTTCCGCCTTTACCTGTCACAACCGCCATGACTCTATCCAACGCCCAGGCAAGATTCACTGCCGTCGGACGGGCAGCTTTCAGAGTGGCAGAAGCGGATTGCAGATCAGCAATCAGGCTGGAGGTCGAGTTTGAAGCGGATTCAAATCCCGCCAGCGCAAGTCCAAATGCGGCGGCGGCTCCAATGGCAGGCGCGCCGCGCACAACCATGTCTGTGATGGCTTGCGCCACTTCTTTATATCCCCGGTAAGATCGGACCTCAAAGCGCCCGGGCAGAATACGCTGGTCGATCATTTTGAGTTCGTTGTTTTCCCAGAATATCGTTCGCATGTTTTTTACCTCTTAAAATATTTTTCGCGCAATTCGATCAATTTTGCCTGCGCCTCGGTCGGGACGCGTTTCACTTCACCGAGCATTTTTGCGCGCCAGTAAATTTCAGAGACGTGCTCAATGCGTTCCAAATGGATCAAGGCCTCCTCGAGGTTTTTGCCATAGGTGAGACTGCCGTGCTGGCGAAGCAGCATCGCATTGTGATCCTTTATGAACGGACGGATCACTTCCGCGTCTTCGTGCGAGGAGGGCGTTGCATAGTCAGTGATGGGAACATCGCCCAGCGTGAGCAAGACCTCGGGAAGCACATCCACAGGAAATTCAAGGCCGGCAACCATAAGCGTGGTGGCAAAAATCGGATGCGCATGCATGACCGCGCGCACATCCCCGCGATGTCTGTACACTTCGAGGTGCATGGGAGTTTCAGATGACGGTTTTCGGTCCGCTCTCGAAGAAAGGATATTACCATCCAAATCAACAACGAGCATATCGTCAGGGTTCAAACGTCCCTTTGAAATTCCAGAGGGTGTGATGAGCACATGACCATTTTCCATTCGCGCGGAAATGTTGCCGTCATTTGAGGTCATTAAGTGACGCTCATAGGCAATGCGCCCGCATTCCAGAATGGCAAGACGCAGGTCAGATTCAGTGATTGACGCAGGAAAATTTAACATGAATATGATTATAAATCACACATATCCCGGATACAACCTTGCTTGACGCTCCTGACTTTTGCAAGTATAAAAACGGGATGAAGAACCTCCGCCCTTCGACACTCCCTATGGTCGCACGACACCGCCTCATTCTTGGACTTTGGCTTGCCACTGCAATTACGGCCTGTTCCGCCCTCCCAAACCTTCCCACCATCCCGCCCGGCTGGACGCTGACCCCAAGCCTTTCCCCTACCCCCGAAGCGACCATCACGCCAACCATCACGCCCACCCCGCTGCCCATCGCCCGCGTCGGCGTAGGCGACGAAGCCTTCTTCAATGGCGACTACGATACCGCCCTCCTGCATTATCAAATTGTCCTGCAAGATTCACCCGACCCGTTCTTACGCGCCGCCGCCAAATGGGGGGAGGCACGAATATATTTTGCGGGTGAAAGATACAACGAGACCCTCACTGCACTGCAAACATTAATTACAGAATATCCAGGATCTCCACAATTTGGGCAGGCCTATTATTTACAGGGACTTGTGAATTACCGGCTCGAAAATTACCAGGCCGCCGCGGATTCATGGCAGACTTATCTCACATTTCGCCCCGGCTATTTGGAGGCCTACATCCAGGAACTGCGCGGTGATGCGCTCTTCAACGCCAGAAACTATGCCGAGGCGATATTGGCCTACACTGCCGCCATCCAGGCTCCCGCGCTGGGCGACGATATTAATTTGGATCTGAAAGTTGCAGACACCCACACAAAATTGGGGAATTATGATGCCGCCCTGGCGTTATATGAGGGCGTTACAGCGCGCGCGCCGAATGATTACGTCAAGGCTGAGGCGGCATATCAGTCTGGGTTGGTATATCAAGTTCAGGGTCAAAACGAAGCGGCGCTGGAAAAATTCCGCCAGGCTGTGGAAAATTATCCGCTGTCCGAGTATGCCTATCTCAGCCTGGTTGCGCTTTTGGATGCCGGCGGCACGGTCAGCGAATTGGACCGCGGCCTGGTGGATTATTTCGCCGGTCAATATGCAGTTGCCATCGCTGCCTTTGATAGATATCTTGAATCCAAACCTATAGATAACGACGGAACAGCTTATTATTACCGCGCACTTTCAAGGCGCGATTCCGGTTTTAATGATGAAGCCTTACAGGATTACGAGACATTCATCGCAAACTATCCAACGCATCCAAACTGGGGAGACGCCTGGGGAGAAAAAGCTTTCATCGAATGGTCTCAAAAGGGGGAGTATTCCAAAGCCGCAGAAACACTTTTGGAATTTGTTTCCATCGTCCCAAACACCAATCTCTCAACAGATTATTTAATGAGCGCGGCTCGCATCTATGAACGCGGCGGAGGGTATGACAAAGCCGTGGAAACGTGGGCGCGTGTCGCCAATGAATATCCTGGAACCGCCCAGGCTTCCAATGCCGTCTTCCTGATGGGCATCATTGAATATCGCCAGGGAGATTTCACTTCCGCGCTGGATGCATTCAATCGCAGTCTGGGCTTGTCGGTGGCTGCAGAAGACCAGGCGCGCGCCTATTTATGGATTGGAAAAACACAGCAAATACTTGGTGACAATGAAGCTGCCATGAACGCCTGGCGGACGGGTCAAACGCGTGATGCGGGCGGTTATTACAGCGAACGCGCTCGTGACTCATTAATTGAACGCGCTCCCTTCGACCCACCCGGGGCTGAGAACCTGGCTCTCAATTTATCCAGCGAACGCGCCGACGCAGATGCATGGATGCGGCTGACCTTTGACATCGGCTCTGATGTAAATTTAGACAGACTCGGTCCGCTCAGCGCAGACGAACGCGTCATCCGCGGCAGGGAATATTGGGACCTGGGCCTGTATGAAAAAGCTCGTCTGGAGTTTGAAAACCTGCGCACAGAATTGGAATTGAAGGAGAACGCAGAAGGCAGTTACCGCCTGACGAATTACCTGTTGGACTTGGGGCTGTATCGCTCCGCCATCTTTGCCGCGCGCCAGACCCTGACGCTGGCCGGGTTGGACGAACATACTGAATCCATGATGGCTCCTCCATATTTCAGTCACATCCGATATGGACTGTATTATGCAGATCTCATTAGCCCCGAGGCGCAGGCCAATGGGCTGGATCCATTGCTGCTCTTTAGCGTAATCAGACAGGAGAGTCTGTTCGAGGGCTTTGTCAGTTCAGCCGCCGGTGCGCGCGGATTAATGCAGATTATCCCCTCCACAGGTGCACAGATCGCGTCCGAACTTGGCAAGCCGCTCAACTACTTTGACAATGACCTGTATCGTCCCTTTGTGAGTGTAATGTTCGGCGCGCATTATCTCGCAAAGAATCGCAATCTGTTCAAGGGCGATATCTATGCCGCGCTGGCAGCCTACAACGGCGGACCGGGAAATTCCCTGCAGTGGAAGGAACTGGCTGGCGATGACCCCGACCTGTTCCTTGAAAGCGTGCGCTTTGAAGAAACGCGCAATTACATTCGAAACATTTATGAGATTCACGTTATTTACAGGCGTTTATACGGCTCGGCGGAGTGATTGGATTAATATTAAAATCAAAAAAGGATGAAGGATTCCCAATAAGAATCCTTCATCCTTTTTTATATCTCGAAACAAGTCAATCCATATATGCCAGAATCCGCTGGTGAGCCCTACCGACGTCCATATCCAGCACGGATATTAATTTATCCCGGCCGTTTTCACCAGCGACGATCTCCAGGCGGGATTTGGGCACGCCGAGCACGTCAGCAAGAAACATCAATAATCCACGGTTTGTCGCTTCCTCCGCTGGATCAGATGCAAGCTGCACTTCGACCGTCCCATCGTTCAAGATACCCACGATTTGATTCTGCTTTGCGTGTGCAACCACGCGCACGACCAGAGCTGATCCCCTTTTACCATCGTGGAGGATATATTTCCTGGGAATGATTCACATCGATCATAAGGCAAGCAGGATGGCTATCACGATGCGTGACAAAAACTCGACAGCAAAGATCAAGATCAAAGGACTGAAATCGACCATGCCTGTCCTCGGCATCAATTTGCGAATCGGGTTTAAAAACGGATCAACAATCCGGTCCAACGCCTGGCGGATGGGGTGATACGGAGGCAGAAAAAACGAAAGCAAAGCAGACGCAATCACAACGTATATGAAAAGCTGGGCAACGACCCTTACAAACAAAATTAAAAAATTGAAATTCATTCAACCTCCGTTTGATATTCTCTGGCGCCTACGATCGCCGTACCCACTCGTACAAAAGTAGCGCCCTCCTCCACCGCCACTTCGTAGTCAAAGCTGGTGCCCATTGAAAGCTCGGAAAGATCAACTTGTGGAAATTGGGCCGAAAGATATTCCTGCAAGCGCTTCAACTTCCGAAAGAACGGCCGCGAGAATTCAGCAGTTTCACCAAGCGGCGGCATCGTCATCAACCCGCCCACTTTCAAATTTGGCAAAGCAAGAATTTCAGCAAGTTCAGCCAATAATTCAGTCCAGCGGGCTTCGTCCCGTGCAGGCCAGCCGCCCTTGCTTTCCTCGCCGCCGACATTGAACTCCAGCAACACAGGCAGACTTCTTCCCGCTTCACCACAATACCGATCCAGCCTTTTGGCAAGTTTCAGACTATCCAGAGAATGTAAAAAGTTAAAATTCACGGCCAGGAGCTGCGCCTTGCGGCTCTGCACGTGGCCGATCATATGCCATTCTACCGCAGAAAATTCCCGCAGAGCCTGAAGTTTCATAACACCCTCTTCAGGGTAATTCTCTCCCAAAATATCCGCGCCTGCTTCAATCGCCGCGCGCGTCACGTCCACAGATTGGGATTTCGTGACCACCACCAACTTCACAGATCCCGGATCGACCGCGGCCTTTTTTGCCGCAGCTGCGATCTTATCCAGAGTTGCCAAATATCTAATACGGATGGATTCGACTAATTCGCTCATGGAGTTATTTTAACCCGAGCCACGCTTCCTTCTAAGTCAAACCTGCTCACCCAACCCAGGCATTTGCCGCCTTCAATCTTTGACTGGAAAAGACTGAAGGCATTCAACTTAATAATCAAACCAGCGCCATCAATGCGCCAAACCTGCCCGTCTTGCCTTTTTCCGCGCGATGCGAGAACCAGTCATCCAGATGACAGGCTGTGCATAACCCCGAAACCTGAATCTGCTCCACACCTGCATTTTGCAATTGGATTTCATTTGCGGCCCATAAATCAAGGTATGATCTTCCATCTCTGGTTTGGATCACACGCTCTGCGTCCTTGCCGTATTTCTCACGGAACTGCAAGGTGACATCCTCGTGCACTTCATAATGGTCCACCCCAATGGACGGCCCAATACCGACCAAGATATTCTCCGGCTGGCAGCCATAGCGTGATCGCATTCCTTCGATGGTGGTTTTGGCTATACCCTTCACAGTCCCCATCCAACCTGCGTGTGCAACACCAATGACATGTTTTTTGGGGTCGTGGAACAATAACGGAACGCAATCTGCGAAACGCATAAAGAGCGAGACTTCAGGATTGTCTGTGAGGATAATATCCGCGCGCTGGGAGGCTTGAGCGAGCGAGCGAGGCGCATCAGCGTAGACAATGTCGGTGCCGTGAACCAGCCACACATCATGGATGGAGGCGTGGGCGCGTCCAAGCGCATCGAATGAACGGAGGCGATTCTCCACCACGCGCGCAGGGTCATCCCCCACCGATCCGCCGAGATTAAGCGAATGCCAGGGAGCCGGGCTGACACCTCCGCGGCGGGTAAAGACCGCCTGCGTAACAGAGGTTGCAAAAATATCGAAACTAAAATAGCGCAGTTCGTTATGCTCTTGAAAAGGCATTATTCCGAAGCCCGATTAACAGCAAATTTTTTGATGTAATACTGGCGTGTTTCACTCATCGACTCTTCAATGCCTGGATAAGCGAACCAGGCGGTGGCCAAACCAAAGAGGGCGCCTGTCAGTGCACGCAGATAGGGTGTGCTTTCACGGTATGGGATCATGGAGGCAAGCCATGCCCAATTGAACTGACTGAAGAGCTGTGAGAATCCATCCAGGCCAATGGGGGCGATGCCAATCAAAAGCCATAAAGCCCAATGCAATGGCTTGATCCGGCGGCCCGTCAAACCAAAGACAATGCCGAAGATCAGGATGGCAAGATAAATGGCGGTATCACGCTCACACAAAGCGACCTTATAGCCGACAAGATCGTCACCGATGTAATTGCGGGCTTCAAAACGCGTGTAGCTATACGGGTCATTTAAGTTGACGATACCTGTTACATCTTCAAATGTTTTTATCCCAGACAGACCTGCCTCTTTCAGCGGATAAAACGGTTGTTCCCCATACAGAAAGAAGGACCGAAAACCAAATTGATGGCAGAGCGGTTTGTAAATGCGGTAAATGGCTTGAGCAGGCAGTTCGGCTCCCATTTTCATCAAGGTTGGCGCGAGAAAGGGCAGGCCAACATAAAAGAATATGAACAAATTCAGGATGAGCAAATATCGCCTGGCGATCCAAAATGAGATGCGGTCTCCGGTCGTCACGGTTTGTCCTCTCTTGACCCGCATTTTATATTCGGGATCTTCCAGCTTCTCCAGTTGATTCCGCCTGTCGAATGCCGCGCCGATGGTCATCTGTAATTTCTGGCGCGTGATGGGAGCCTTCAGGCTGAAAGGACCGACCTCCACGACCGGGATGATCCGCCCAAATTTAGCCAACAGGGCGGCATCGGACTCAATATCCACCTCCACAAGTCTGTGAGGATATTGAGATTGAAGCTCGGCCAAATTTGCTTTTACATCACCACAGAGTTTGCAATCTTTACGGGTGTAGAGGGTTATATTGAGCATAAAAGCTTCCTATTAAACAAAAAGACCCTAAAGGTTTCCGTCGTAATCCAACAGCATAAACAGCGGTGTTTTTCTGGCAAATTTACCATCCGGTCCGCTGGAAAAACCGAGGGTTTACTATTATTGATAATATCCACTAACCTTGCAGGACGGGGTTCTATATCACGTGGTTATATGCCGAAATCAACCCAGAAAAATTGACCTTGCTGGGCAATCAATTCAAAGAGTCCCGTAAAGAGCATGATGCCAACGACCACAAGCACCACACCCATTGCGATCTCAACATAACGCATGGCCTTGCTATATTTCTTCAAGATCGCGGTCACCCAGCCAATGCCAAGTGCGGCAACCAGGAAGGGAATCGCCAAACCGGTCGAATAAAATGTAAGCAGCTTTGCCCCGAGTGAGACAGAACCGCCGTTAATCGCAAGTGTGAGAATTGCGCCGAGCACAGGTCCCACACACGGAGACCAACCTGCAGAAAAGAACACACCCATCAAGGCGGATGAGAGATAACCCCATTTCGGATCCGGCGCCTGCTGTACGCGGGTATCATAAGCCAGGAACGGGATATGAAAGAGGCCGATCATGTGCAGACCAAAGATGATCACCACAATGCCGCCGATCTTTGCCAGCCAGTAACGCAAGTCATAAAGCAGACCGCCCGCAAAGGAAGCCGCCACGCCAAGAGATATGAATACTATGCTAAAACCCAACACGAAAGCAAGACCGTGACTAAAAGTTAACCAGCGGTTGGACTGGTCGCCTGCACCTGCCGCACGACCGCCAAGATAGCCGATATAAGCTGGGACAAGCGAAAACACACATGGTGAAAGAAAAGAGGCCAATCCTGCCAGAAAAGCGAGCCAGATACTAATTTGAGAAATTTCCATGAACTTTTTTCAACCTCTACATTAAAATGTTCTCTCTGTTGATTGCACGATCGTGCCATGATCAGGGTAAGACAAACGAATTTCACTCTGGGCAAGGGAAATATATGGCGTCGTCCAGCGGAAGATCCATTTTGCATTTTCAGGTGAAACGTTAATACAACCATGCGAGCGTTTCTCGCCAAAGGCATTGTGCCAGAAAGCGCCGTGAATGGCTATGCCTTCGCCGCTAACAAATGTGGACCAGGGAACCGCCGGGGTGGAATAACCGGCTTGGGCAGAGCCGGCCGTCATGTTTTGGGAAAATATTTTCCACCAGGTTAATAAACTTCCCGCTGGGGTTGCATATTCATCCGACTTTTCGCCTGTGATCGGGTCATAATTTTTCCCGCTGGAGATGCGACAAAAGTAGACTTCATTTTTACCTTCAAAGCATGATAATGTTTGGTAATCCAGGTCCACAGAAATCGTCTTCTCGTTAGGGTCAACATTTGGGCTAATGGGCGCCACGCCCTCTTCAGTGAGCACTTTAAAGCCCGCGCCGTCTCCCCAAAAAAATTCACCATAGGCGCCATATCCATTTCCGTGCCCGTAAGCATCCTCATTCCAGCGATATTCCACAAAGCCATTATTCTGACGGATCCGATCAATCCACACCACCTGACCATAGTATAGGCGCGGAGGAAAATTATAAGTAATATGATCCTGAAGCCAGGGCGAGGCCACCACGCCTTCATGCGTCAGGTCAATATATGGCACGGTGACTTCCCCCCAAAAACCGAGTTGCCCGGCAGGCATTTCTGAAATGGGTATGTTGGGAAGATTACGCGTGGGCTGAACCACCGAACCATAAACATAACCTTGGGGAGTTTCGACATAGCGTTGATTGGACAAACCGCCAATCACATTACCAACCACCTCACGTCCCCATTCCACAAGCGTATCTGCGGTTAACTTGCCAATGGATGTGTTCAAGTTGGGATCATTCGTAGGACGGCTGCGAAGATCTATATCAGAGTCAACCACACGCCCAATAATCTCACTGTTCGGAAATTGCGGCAATGGTTTTGGAATATACAGCGCATCAAGTTCAAAGGACTTATAAGGTTTAAATGCCATGGCGCCCAAACCAAAGCCGGCTAATTTTAGAAAATCGCGTCTTGAAAGCGGTCTTTTCATCATGCACCTTTGTAAATAAATATGTCGACAAGCATACCTTCAAATAAAACGAGCGTCAACGGGCTTGTGAGAATGGTTTAATCTTGCCCCTCACCTACCCTCTCCCAGTGGGAGAGGAAAGATAGTCTTCCAGCGCGCGCAAACAATTCGCGCTCAATTTATGCCCGACTTCATCCTCGCAATATGTCACCTGCGCGCCGGCCTGCTCCAATAACTCAATCGATTCACGGGCGCGTTCCGGGGGGACGATTTGGTCCTGTGTGCCATGCGCCACAAAAATATTTTTCCCAACGAGTGTCTTTTTTGCAATGTAATCATCCAAACCAAACGGGACAAAGCCCGCCAGCACACCCATCTTACGGACTCTGTGCGGATATAACATCCCAATTAAATTGACCATCGCCGCGCCCTGGCTGAAGCCCATTAAATCGAACTGCTGCGCATCCAACCCAACCGAGGCTGAGTACTCGTCAACCAGGCGGATCAGCGCCTCAGCAGAGGGTAAGAGCGTTTCGAGGCTGGGCATGCCAAAGACGTCGCCCTGAGCGCGTTGAAGCGGACGCCAGGAAAACCCGCCTGAACCAACGGAATGAGGCGCGCGCGGCGCGATCATCCAATAATCGGAGGAAAGTTTACGAGTGAAAACCCAGACGGAATTTTCATCGCCTGTCCAACCGTGAATGAGCAGGAGCAGGCGCCGGTTTGCGGATTGTGATGGACGAATGCGTAATGTCCAATTGTCAAATGAAATTAGTTCTGTATTAATCGCGGTTTGCACGTTTTACGATCCAATCCAGCCCAAATAAGGCCAGGAAAATTAAAGAAATCGGGATAAGCGCTCCAAGCAGGCACAGGAAACCCGAAACTGCCGCGCCGAACCCATAGATGGCCCAGATCAAACCAAGGCCGATCACAAATAACAAAACAAACGCGCCGATCAGAATGCGCGTGTTTGTATCTTTTAAATATTTGCGTAAATCACGGCTCATTAATTCGGTCCGAATAGTTTTTTAGCGAGGCGGCCCTGCCAGGAGACTGCTTTTTTAAGCTGCGGCAACACTTCTTCAAGCGCGTCCTCGCCAAGCTGGGCCACCTCGGCAATCACGACTTTATCGAGCATGCTGATATGATGCACTTTCGGGCGGACAATGACCTCCGGTTTTTCAAGTTCGAGCCGGTAATAGGACAGCGCGCGGGTGCTCACATCCACTGCGCGTAAAAATATATCGAGAGACTGGGCGAGGGAAATCCGCGCAAGCCGTTCAGCAATGGAGCGTGGAATGATGACTGGAATGGGAATTTTGTAGGTTCGCAGCGGTTTGTCCATTGGGTCATTGAGTACCACCGCGAGCACAGGCAGACCCGGCGACAAGATGCGCGCCACAGAAACAGGGACGGGATTCAACACGCCGCCATCCACCAACTCCCAGCCATTCCATTGACTCGGGGGAAAAATTCCCGGCAGGGCAATCGTTGCAAGGACTGCATCTTTCAGACGCCCTTTAGAGAGACTCACTTCAGTTCCGCTCTTTACATCCACGGCAGTGACCGCGCATGGGATACGCAAGTCGGCGAATGTTTTTTCGCCTAATATTTTATCCATCAGCCTGCGGACACCGGCAAACCCAAGCAGTGAGGGACCATCACCATCAGCATGTCCATAGAGTTGCCTCTGGTCGACTGACTCAAAGATGGATTGAATCTCCTGCGGCGAATGACCAGCCGCATATAAAATTCCCACAAAGCCGCCAAAGCTTGTGCCTGCAATGGAGCGGATTTTGTATCCTTCTTTTCCAAGACGGCGCAGTACGCCAATATGAGCATTTCCCTTGGCTCCACCGCCGCCTAATGCTAACGAAATATCCATTTTGATTTATGAAACCTTTCTTTGTGCCCTTTCATTAGACAGTGTGAGCGAAAAGGATTATACCTTTTCAAAAATTTACATTAATTAGGATCGCGGATCAACCAGACTGCCACACCTGCACCTACAAATGCTGCGATAATCAAGAGAACAATCAAAAATTGCGATGAGAGCGGCTTTGAATCCGGTCCTGAAATCCTGGCCACCACGGGTGTGGGAGTTGGGTAGAGTTCCAGCGGAAAAGACATGGCAGCAATTGTGGAGGTAGGAATTGCCGTTGCTGTAAACTCAGGCAAGGGAGTCAATGTGGGCACCAACGGAGCCTCCTGTGTGGCGCCTTTTTGCACCAGCAACACCTGCCCTTGATATACAACCAGATCTTCACCGAGGTTGTTCAAGGCCTGAATGTTTTTGATGGTTGTGCCATAAGTAATGGCAATGCTCCACAAGGTTTGCCCATATTGCACTTTATGGAAGACATCCCCGTCCGGGCGGGCAGTGCTCATCCCGACAGGCACCATATATTGGCTGACGCCTGCCGCTTCCCCGGATCCGCCGGGGGCGCTGCCGAGAATGGCAGAGGCGCTACTCTGCATTTGGCCGCTGCCAGTTACGGCGGCTGTATCCACTGCATAGTAATAGCCATTCGATCCCTGCGAAATTCCTGCACCGATATGAGTAAAATTTTGTGAAAGCATGGTATTCATATGTTGAGCATCCTGCCAGGCAGGAGGGACGCCGTCCCACGTGAGTGCCCCATAGGTGCTCAATATATTTTCCGCGCGAAAACCACCGAGGGAAAGGTCGCCTGAAAGCGGGAAGCCAAGTGTGAGCAATTGCTGGGTGTAACTGAGTCCGCCCGGTCGGGAATGTGTCACCTGCCCGGTTGCGGCCATGTAATCGGCTTGAGATTGCGCAGTCTGCATCAGAATGGAGTGTACAGCCAGGGGAGGCAGCCCGTACGCAAGGCGCAGTCCGTTTATTGCCTCAATGAGTTGGCCGGGGGTGGTGATCTGGCTTTGGGCTGCAGGGCGTGCAGAAACATCCTTTGCAGTTGACAGGCATAAGACCAGCAAAAGAAACGGGGAGAAAAGCAAGGGTAGGGTCAGCTTTCGCACGGACAAATTCATTTTTAGAAAATGTTCCTATTCGGAAACAACGAAGGAAAGGATCAGGGTTGCCCCGAACATATTTCCGTTCGCATCAACCATGCGCCAATAGCTGGTGTACGTGCCTGGTTTTTTAGGCGCGTTAAACTGGATTGAAACCTCAGCCCAATCCCAAACAATGACCTGTTTTTGGATGTAATCACCCGAGGCTTTCAGGTCATCCCCGGAGAGAAATACCAGCCTGTATTGAAAAGTCCAAATACATGAACCTGTATTCTGCACTTTCCAGGTTTTCGTAACTTCTTCATTCCTTTGCAGGACAGAACCAGCAGGCATATTCACATCGCGGATAAAGGCAAGATTACTACAGCCATAACCAAGGGCGCCTGGATTAACTGTGGCCGTTGGCAGGGTGCCTGTGACGGTTGGAACTGCCGGCGTAAACGTACCCAGCGTCGGAGTGAAATAAACATATGTTGGCGAGGAAGGTGGTAGAGTAACGGACGGAAGCGGCGTGAATGTTGGCAATAAAGTAGGTGTTGAAGCAGGTGTGGCTGTCTCCGCTGTGTAGATGGCTGTCTGTGTATCAAAATAGGAATACACCATCGTGCCAACCGCGGCGGTTAACAATGTATCCACATCTGGCTGGGCAGTTGCAACCTTACTTCCACAGGCCGAGATAATAATGACAATCAATAACAAGGTGAATATATTTTTAAAAGCAGGTTTCATTCAAGGCCTCCGATACTACTATCATACTTGAAAATTCAGTATATAAATCAATGGGAAATTTAAAGGGGGTCCGGGGAAAATCAGGTTATTAATTGTTTCAATGCATTCAGCAAGGCATCCATGTCGTGCCTTGAGTTATATCCCTGGACGGACAGGCGGATTAATTTATTTCCGTGCCAGTCGATCAATGGGATTTCGATACGGTATTCATCGTAAAGTCTTTTCTTGAATTCGATGATGTCCACCTGAGCGGGGAGCGGAGACACTGCCATTTGGGCGAACCAGCTATCGGCGCAGGAATGAAGCGCAGTCAAGCCTGTTAATGCGTTGATCCTATCCCAGGTCTCACATGCCAATCGATGACAGGCGCTGCGCACTTTAACCCAATCATGCTGCTCTTGAAATTCAATCGCCGCCGGGACAGATAAAAACGCGGCAAGATCGCGCGTGCCCCACCACTCATGCTGGTCAATGAAAGCGGAACCGCTCGGAGTTTCGGATTCATATCCCCATGAAACGACAAGCGGCTTGAGCAAATGCTGAATCTCAGGGCGTGCATATAAAAATCCCGCGCCCTTCGGCGCGCACAGCCATTTATGCAAATTACCGCCGTAAAAATCCGCGCCAAGCGTATCGAGTTGAAGCGGCAATTGACCCGGCACATGCGCCCCATCAATGATCGTGAGGATGCCTTTCGCGCGCGCAAGTTGAATGATCTTTTCAACGGGGAAAATCGTCGCCGTCGGTGAAGTGATATGGCTTAGAAAAACCACGCGGGTATGCGAGGTCACACCTCGCCACAACGATTCAACCCAAGCCTCCTGCGAAGTCAAGTCAACAGGCTGGTTGATATATGTAAATCCACGTTCCTTTGCAAGAAACCGCCAGGTGCGATCCAGTGCGCCATATTCATGGTTTGTGGACAACACCTCGTCGCCCGCGCCCAATTCCAGCGAACGCGCCGCGATGTTCAAGGCAATCGTCGCATTTTGTGTATAAACCAGATTCTCCGCGCTTGTTCCGAGATATTTTCCAAGCGATTCACGCGAAAACCGCATGAGGTCCGTGTGCCGCCTGCCCAAAAATTCAACGGGCTGATTTTCAAGTTCTCTTTGCCAGCGTTGATATTCTTTGAAAACAGGTTTGGGAGTCGCGCCGAAGGAGCCGTGATTTAGAAAAACGACAGACGGGTCGAGCAGAAAGTGTCCTTTGAGATTGAACATGTGGTCATTATAAGAGCTTTGCAATTGTTTTTATCATTGATTCAATCCCCTGGGTGCACTAAAAGGTTGGGTGGTGGTCACAAAGTAAGTGACAGCCTTCAACGCGAATTTTGCGAATGGGCGAATGCCGCGAATTTCTCTAAATTTATTCGTGAAATTCGCCAATTCGTGCCATTCGCGTTCCAAGATCGAAAGCCGCTCATTGGCATCACTTACAATTCAACCACTACCAAAGGTTGTAGATGAATTCCAGCCAAAACGCGGAATGTCTTGAAAAGCCCTCACCCTGCCCTCTCCCGAAGGGAGAGGGGGAAGCCGCCGCCGCGAGAAAGCGTCATATTCGGGGTGAGGGAAGAGTGCAATACTTACCACTTGAATTTAAGCCGTCTTTTTCTTCGGGGCAGCGGACATAGCTTCCAAAAACGCAGCCACCACGGCGGGGTCAAAATGGATGCCAGACTGTTCTCGAATGTACTCAAGCGTTTTTTTCTTTGACCACGCCTTGCGGTAGGGGCGATCGGATGTGAGCGCGTCGTACACGTCCACCACCGCGAAGATGCGCGCTGCCAGGGGGATCTGTTCGCCCTTCAAGCCGCGCGGGTAGCCGGTGCCATCCCATTTTTCGTGGTGGCAATAGGGAATATCCATCGCCGGGCGGAGATATGCAATGGGCGCCAGCATGTCGTGGGCAGACTGCGGGTGCTGCCTCATGTGCACCCACTCCTCATCGGTCAGTTTTCCGGGTTTGTGCAGAATGTCATCCGGAACGCCGATCTTGCCGATATCGTGCAGCAGGCTGCCGCGGCGGATGTGGACAAGTTCGGCATCGCCGATGCCCATCCTCCGCGCCAGGCGCTCGGTCATCTCGGTGACGCGCAGGGTGTGGTTCTCGGTCTCCTCGTCTCTCAAGTCCATGGCATGCGACCAGCCTGTGATGGTGGCATCGTAGGCCGTGCTTAATTCAATATTTGAAAGCTGCAGGTCTTTGAAGAGGGTTGCATTGTCCACCGCAATGGCCGCCTGCCCGGCCAGTGTTTCCAGAAAGTTCAGCCACTCAGTCTCGGCCTCGAAGGCGGTGCGGTGAAAGACTTCCAGCACACCTTTGATCTCGCCTTTGGCAATCAGAGGGACGCCGAAATAAGAAATAAACCCCTCCTCAGAGAAAGTGGGGGAACGCAGAAAATCCGTCTGCCGTCCTTGAAGGTTTGGGATGTGTATCATCTGGCGACCCAACGCTATACGACCCGCGTACCCTTCTCCAAGCAGCAGGTGTGTATGCTGCAGGGCCACAGTGCGGAAACCACGCTCATTGGCATACTTCAGCACCTGTTCCGTTGGATCATACAAAAGAATGACCGCCGCATCCACACCCAGTTGAGTAAACGTTTGGTCAAAGATCACATTAAAGACTGTATTAATATCCTTACCGCCCGTGATGGCCGCATCGATCGCGCGCAAAGCTTCGGTGCGCCGCAAGCGGCGTTCCGCATGTTCGAACAGGCGGGCGTTGTCAATAAAAATGGCGGTCTGAGCAGACAGACTTTGTGCCAAACGTATCTCACCCTCTGTAAAGACGCGTTCCTTGTTTGCCGTCTCATATAATTCCATCAGGCCAATGACCTGATCGCGGGTCACCACCGGCAGGAGTAATAATGTACCCATACCCAGTCTTTCCATCAAAGCCAGTTCTGCCGGATCTGCTCGAGGGTCACTGCGCGATTGGAATAAGGGTTGATGAGTCTCGAAAGCGCGGCGCGTGGCGGGGTAATCTTTAAGAGAATAGGTTGTTCCTGGAATATCCGCCTTGTCAGGGGATAACTTCCTGTAGTCCACCATTGTCGTGAGAATATCCCGCTCCTGATCCCAGAAAGACAGTGCGCACCCTTCGGCATTGAGGGCCCTGGCCGTCTGTTCCACCACAGTTTTCAGCACAATTTCCAAGGAAAGGTTGGAACTGATCGTCATGGCCGATTCATAGAGCGTGGCAAGTTCCTGGTGGCGCATGCGTTCCTGTTCGTGCAGACGCACGCTTTCAATCGCCAGCGCCGCCTGATCGGCAAAAAGTCTCATCAATTGCACCTGTTCTTTGGAAAATAGGCCTGTGAGATTGAAATCTAAAACATTGATCACGCCGATCACTCTCTCATTGACGTTCAGTGGGACGCCCAGAGTACGGCGGAAAGGAGTATCGCTGAATACATTCGCCCGTCCTGACCAGTTTTGGTAATCTTCCACATTTATGGGTTCACCGCATTGCGCCACCTGGCCGGCCAGGCCTTCACCCAATTTCAGTGTGATGTCAATGTTTTCCTGCGGGAGATTGTGACTAACCCTCAGCTTGAGGGATCCTCCATCCGGCTCTATTAGGAACAAACTGGCACTGTCGGTTCCGAGCAGGGAGGCTGCCTGTTTCACTATTACAGGTAATAGACTGTCCAGAGAAGTCTGAGCGCTGACCATGAGGGAAATCTCGTAAAGCGCCTGGAGTTCACGTGCCCTTTGTTGCAGCGCCTGCTCTGCTTGCTTGCGCCCGGTGATCACATCGAATACTGCGACAAAATACTCTTTTTGCGGGCTATAGACCGAGATGGAGAACCACATTGCCAGGGGTTCCAGGTAGATCTCGAATCGCTCTGCTCTGCCGGTCGCAGCAACTCTGCCATAGATATCGAACAACTCTGGGCTGGATTCTCGTATCCCTGGAATGACTTCAAGGACGCTTCTCCCAACAACATCTTTCAAGCCCGTCTGGATTTCGAAGGCATTGTTGACATCCAGATAGATGAAATCCACCGGCTGACTGTCTTCGAAAATCATCTTGCAATAGGCAAAGCCTTCGATCATGTTCTCGAACAAAGAGCGGTAACGCGCTTCGCTCTCGTGCAGCATTTCTTCCGCCTGTACTTGCTCGGTGATGTCCTGGAACGTACCTCTGACCTTCACCACCTTATGCCCTTCCCGGATGGGCTGACCAATTGTCCGTACCCATTTGTGGATACCCTTGGCAGTGACGAGTTCCAGTTCAAGCGCATAAGGCTTGCCCTGCTCGATAGCCTCCTGCACGGCCTGTTCGATCCTGGCACGTGACTCATCCCGATAGAAGCTGAGGCCGATCTCAGTATTGGTTTTATGCGAGGGGTCCAGATCATGGATTCTGGCAGTCTCCTCCGACCAGGTACCTTGACCGGTCATGGCATCGAATTCCCAAGCGCCAATTCTGGCAATGCGGCTCATCTCTTTCAAGAGTTCGTCACGATGGCGGAGTTCTTCTTCCGTCCGCACCCGCTCGGTGATCTCATTTTGCGCAGTCTCATACAAACGGGTATTCTCCACGGCAATGGCCGCATGGTTGGCAAATAAAGTCAGCAGCGCCAGGTCGGTTTCCGTAAAACGTCTGCTTTCCACATTGTCCAGAATGTGGATCACTCCCATGACCTGATTCTGCCAGATCATGGGTACACTGAGTATGCAAGTGAAAGGCTGCTCCCCTTCGTAGACAACGGCTCGTTTGTTCCATACACGATAATCATCAATGATCAATGGTTTCCCGCTTTGAGCCACAATGCCAGCCGCACCCTCGCCAAATGCAAGGGTCGTGCCGGTGTAATCGAGCAAAGTATTATAGCTCACCACGCAGCGCACCTCCTTGCGGTCCGGATCACATAGGTATAAGCCTCCGCCCCGAGCGTTCAACAACTGCGCCGCCCGCTCGACAACCGTTTGGAGCAAGGTAGGTAGATCGTGCGGCGTGGCGATCTCGAGCACATTGGCTTGGAGCGCTGCGAGCTCTTCGGCCCGGCGGCGCAGCGCCTCATCCGCCCGCTTTCGTTCGGTGATGTCCTGTGCCATTACCAATGCGGCCTTGCGCCCCTCGAATTCCATTGTATGCGAGGTGATCTCAACGTCGATCACCCGTCCATTTTTGAGACGATGACGCCATTCCCCCGAATGTTGCAGAGCCGGACGTTTTTGCTTCACGTCTTTAGTCAGGCGCGCCACATCTTCCGCTGGGCGGATGTCTTTGAGGGTCAATTTTAGGAATTCGTCATGTGCATAGCCGTATTTTTCCAACGCGGCATCGTTGACTTCCAGAAAAATCAGTGTTTTGAGATCGTACACCCACATCGGGATGGGATTATTTTTAAATAGAAGATGAAAGGTCTTATCGTCTGGCAGGGAGAAAACCTTGCGTTTCGGGGAAGGTCTTTGGGAAGTCATCAGTTTGCACCTGTTTCACCTTGCCCAAAGATCACAGTGCGGTTGCGCCCGCTTTCTTTGGCTTGATACAAGGCTTCGTCGGCGCGCTGGATGATGCGCTCAACGTTCTCGTCCAAAGGTTCATGTTGCATCTCGGCAATTCCAATGCTGAGCGTGATGGTAAACGGTTTCTTATCAGTGCCGACGCGCAGGGCTGCGACATTCGCGCGGATGCGCTCCGCGACGGGAAGCGCTTGTTGCGCACTGGCATCCGGCAGGAGCACCATGAATTCATCTCCGCCGTAACGCGCTACCACATCGGGCCCGCGCACCTGTGCTAAAGCAGCCTGCGCCACCATCACCAGCAGTTTGTCACCAGCAGTATGCCCAAGGGTATCGTTAACCTGTTTAAAATCATCCATGTCGAACATGAGA
>Ga0172370_10002346_pt1 | contig 27443 bp, 27 predicted proteins | sample LakKiv5m_FD_114538 | JGI IMG/M metagenome (GOLD analysis project Ga0172370, IMG submission 114538) | Freshwater microbial communities from Kabuno Bay, South-Kivu, Congo - kab_022012_11.5m | ecosystem: Environmental > Aquatic > Freshwater > Lake | place: Democratic Republic of the Congo...
AATTAACTGAGATAGTTTTACCTTGCTCTCCAGATGAAAGTATAATCATACAATTATTCGCACCACAATTAACAGCAGATTCTAGATTTACTCCATCTAAGATTTGCGATGTACCTGTTTGTACTGGGAAAAAAATAGTTTTATTAATGCTGCCGCTAGGAAAGACTACATTTTTTGGAAGAATTATTTCTTTCAGGACTATTGGAGTATCACAAAAAATAATTAATCGGTAAGTAGTCTCTGAAGAGACATGCACTCCGTATCCATGAAGTGTCCCACTACATCCACTAGGTTTTATTTGCGATTGCGCGCGGGATCTTGCCAAATTTAGCATTGTTGTTATTTCATTGGTCGAAGTTTGAAGAACTTGAGCTCGATTATAGTTACTGAATCCAACAATGCCCAATGACCCCAAAATAATCGAAACACTTATTGCAACCATTAATTCAACCAGCGTAAATCCCTGTTGAAATCTCGACTTGAAGTTTAAAATTTGAGATTGAATATTTATTCTCACGGATTTTGAATAGTATAAGAAATGTTTGTTGTGGAGGTGCAAGCTGCATTTACCGGAGACTCTACTTGAGAATCATTTGAATTTTCCAAACATGCAGTCAAAGTATATGTTAAAGTTGTTCCATTATATGAGTATGTATAAGATATTAGGGTTGTATTCGTAGAAGATGGATCACAGGGAATTTTTTTCATATAAACTACAGGAGGAACAGATGCATCCTGCAATGAAGAGCCACAGGAAGGAAGACTACTGGGATAATTCCCTTGATCTGATCTATAAAGCTCCAAAGCGGATTGAACTTGACGAAGATCAGACTTGCGTACTCCATCACGAGCTCTTTGTCTTACTCCAACATAATTTGACAATAAAAAGCTTGATAAAATACCAATGATTGCAATTGCAATCAAAAGCTCAATTAGGGTAAAACCTTTTTTATAAATTGCAAAATGTAAATTGTTAAAAATTTTCATAAGCTTACGTTCGGACTTGATATTCCATAGTTGCACGTTGCGCTTGGTACTCCACATTTTGTTCCTAATTCAAACGTTACTGCGCTTGAACAAGCAGCACCCTGATTGCATGCTTGAGGATCATTTACACCTCTTTCCAAATTAGCATATAAATAATACGATTGCCTGCCGGCAGGAGAATAATATACGTAATTCAGCGACCCCGAAGGATCTTTTGGTAAAGTTCCAATATATTGCCATCCCGAACTGCCCCAATTTAACGCTGTATTTGTGTCTGATTTAATTTTCCAGTCAGATGATGATTCAGGATATTGTCCAATATCATTGTAATATGTTTCCAAAGCTTTTTGAATTTGAGAAAGATCTGATTTTCTTCTCGCATCCCGAGATTTTTGGAATTGCTCCATGGGATTTATTACCGTTACTACTCCTGCTACCAAAATTCCTATTAAAGCAATAACTATTAATAATTCAACTAAAGTAAAGCCAAACGTAGAAAATTTTGAGCTAAAATTTCTCCGTAAAAAATTGCCACTAACACTCCTATTGCCAAAAAGGGACCAAAGGGAATTGAAGTGCCAGATAGCTTTTTTTTTCTCCATATGATCAGTATGCATCCTACAATTGCACCTGTCAAGAATGCCACATACAAGCTAACGACAATTTTCGGAAATCCCAAAATTAACCCCATTAAAAATGCAAATTTTACATCCCCAAACCCCATGCCGCGACCTTTGGTAATTAAAAATAAAAATAAGAAAAAAAGACATGCTCCAATCGCTGAGAGAAAATAGGGAAATATTGAATGTTGAACATTAAGTAGGATTACGTATGCAGCAGAAACCAATATTGCTGGGAAAATAATTTTATCAGGAATAATTCCATATCTTAAATCTGTAAAGAAAATGACAATCAATGATGAAGTGATAAATAAATAATATAATAGCTCCCAAACATACCTAATACTTAATACTTTATACGTAACGTCTTCTTGATTTACGAAAATAAACACGAGAACAAACAATATGCCCGTAATCACCTCAACTATCGGATAGTAAAATGACAGATGAGCATGACAGTACCTACATTTGCCTTTTAAGGCTATAAAGGAAAATAGGGGAATTAAATCAAACCAAGCTAATTCGTTCTTACATCTTTCACAATGAGACCTTCCTTTTATTACAGATTCTTCCCTGGGAAGCCTATCTACCAAAACATTTAAAAATGAACCGATGAAAAGTCCAATTAAAAAAATAAATGCTATAACCAGCATAATAGTATTAGGATAACACAATTTATGGGCAAGTGGTACTAGGATCTACTGGAGCATTTACTGACTCTTTAAAGCTATTGTGCGCTGAATCCCAACACCAAACATGATTTTCTGGAGCATTATATAATTTGCCCCACAAGACAGAGCTACATTCAAGCGAAGAGCATACGGATGAACGTCGATAAACATAATCAGTATTGTCAGGCTGCTTAGGTATAGGATTAATATCTCCGTCATCAACTAATGTTTTTAAAGTTGGAGGGTAGATGCCTAAATTGTTCGTTGAATAAACCAAAATAGCATGAGCAATCTGTGAAGTATCTGATCGAACATTTGAATCTTTTGCTTGATTAATATTTCTGGCCGGATTAATTGCAATAATAACTGCCATAGCCAAAATTCCCAAGATTGCTATAACTACCAAAAGTTCAATCAGGGTGAAACCGTTCTTCCACTTTGTTTTCATAAATTCACCTGTATTTAGTTAATCAAACTTGAGGAAATTTGTCAAAAAAAACTAGGACATTTCCTAGTTTCTATCCTTGAAATCCTTGAATGCCACCTTTCACTATTGAGCTGGCGGCATACACAATGCAGCAGTTGTTTCTGTTACTGTCCCATCTGTTGAATTCCAACACCACACGCGTCCTGGCGTTGTTAATGTTTCACCAGATACAGTCACTTCTGTGCATGCAGTACTCGCAACACAAGAACCATCTTGATTCAATGCAGAAGTGCAAGTCGATGTATCTGGTATTGTTACCTTATAAATACTTCCATCAACAGGCGATTTTGGTTCTGTTTTCATTTCTCCTTCGTCTACTAATGCCTTTACTTTTATCGGATAACATGCAGCTCCGATTGTACCTTTTTGCGTATAATACGCTTGCATAGCTGAGGCTATTTGAGCAATATCAGATTTTGTCTGCGAATCTTTTGCTTGATTTATTTTCTTTACAGGATTAATCCCTATCAAAACCGCTGCTGACAAAATACCGACAATTGCAATAACTATTAATAGTTCTATTAGGGTGAAACCTTTTGAGGAAAATTTATTTAAAAACAATTTCTTTATTTTCATTAAATATAACTTCTTATTTATTAAGACAGAAAATAAAACACTTGTCAAGAGGGTAAATTGAAGCTAATCAGTTATATTTATAATCTAATAAATGGGCGTAATTATGGAAATGCTGGACAATTTTAGTTTCAGGGACATGTAGTTTGTCCGGCAACAGCAGTTGTGGAATTATGATAAGTACCAGTTGTGGAATCCCAACAATAAAATGTTCTGGTTGCTGGACTAAATAATGCGCCCCATATTGCCACATTTGTTCCTGAAACTCCATAACAGTAGCTCGTATCGTCACTTCCAGATGCAGTTATACAGCCATGATTTCCAGTCTGTTGCGGAGGTAAAGTCTTTAATTCACTAGGTATTAGACCTGTAAGAACAGTTGGATAACTAGCCCCACCGCTACCAACATAATAAGCTGTAAGCGCATTTGCCAATTGTGAAACATCAGATTTAACGTTTCCGTCTTTTGCTTGATTGATCTTCGCTACTGGATTTATAGCTATTAATACTGCCGCTGCCATTATTCCTATAACTGCAATTACAACTAGAAGCTCAACTAGAGTAAAACCCTTTGAGGAAAATTTATTTAATAAAAATTTTGTTTTCACTAAAGTATAACTTCATTTTTATTAAGACAGAAAATATAACGCTTGTCAAGAGGGAAGAACAAGACTAATGAATAATATTTGTGATTTGGTAAATCGGTGTAATTATGGAAATAACTAAAAATGCAACTCCAATACCTAATACAACCAAAATAATTGGCTCCAAGGCAGTTGAGAGAGTTTTTACAGACCGATCAACCTCATCTTCAAAATACGTAGAAGCTTTAATAAGTGTTTCATCTAATTTTCCTGTTTGTTCTCCAATCTTAACCAACTCTGTTAAATTTGGAGGAAAAAGATAGTATAAACTCATAGCATCTCCCATACTTACTCCCTTTTCTACTCTTTTTGCAATATCAATTATTGCATTTTTATAATGAATATTATTTGTAACATTAGAAACTTTATCAAGAGCTTCAACTACCAATGTGCTTGTAGCCAGCAAGACACCTAAGGTTCTGGAAAATTCTGCTAAAATTGTTTTTTTAATTAGGCTCCCAAAGACAGGAATCTTCAAAAGCATACTATCTATAATAAGTCTACCTTCCGTTGTGTTAGACCAACGCATGTATGCAAACCATGCAAAAGCTAAAAATCCTAGTATGATATACCAAAATGAAATAAAAAAACTTGAGATCTGCATAAGCACTTTCGTTATAAAAGGCAAGGAAACATTCATGCTCTCATAGAGTTTGGAGATTTGAGGAACAACAAAAATCATCATAATGGTAGCTAAACCAATCATCATAGCGATTACTATAGCAGGATAAATAAGTGCGCCCGTTACAATAGAATTTAGTTTTCGTTGTTTTTCCATAGTATCAGCAAGTCTTGCACAGGCTTTATCCAAAAGACCAGATCCCTCAGAAGCCTCTATCAATGCCACATAAATTGGAGAAAAGACCTGTGGATATTTTACAATTGCACTAGAAAAATTTGCTCCCTCTTGGATATCTTTCGCAATATTGCTAATAATATCTGCAAAAACTTTATTTCCAATCTGGTTTTTTAAAATCTCTAAACTTCTCAAAAGAGTAAGTCCTGAGGTAAGCATTGAGGATAATTCCCTAGTAAAATTAATTACATCCGAAGATTTTATTTTTCGTCTTACAAAAGGAATTAGGCTTTCAAATTTATTGTTCTCTCTTTTAACTATTTCTATTGGAAAAAGTTCTTTACTACGTAAGTATGCAGCTGCTTCGCTTGGATCTCTTGCCTCAATTAATCCATCTATTGTTTTTCCCTTATTGGTTACAACTTTGTAGTACAACTTCATATTATCCAACCATTCTTAAGAAGTCTTCTTGATGCAGGGAATAGCTTTTGCCCATTTCCAAACTAATGTTTCCCGACAAAACTAAAGACGCCAAAGAAGAATCTATACTAATCATGCCTTTATCCTTGGATGTTTGAATAACTGAATCTATAAGATGAGTTTTTCCATCCCTTATTATACTTGCAACTGCAGGAGTCCCAATAAGAACTTCCACAGCAGGAACTCTGCCCCCTTTTATCATAGGTAAAAGTCTCTGCGAAACAATACCTTTAAGACTAGCCGATAGTTGAATTTTTATTTGAGCCTGCTGTGCCGCTGTAAAAGAATCGATAATTCTATCTATACTTTGGGCTGCCGAATTTGTATGTAATGTTGAGAAAACTAGATGTCCTGTCTCAGCAATTGTGATTGCGGCGGCAATTGTTTCAGCATCCCGCATTTCTCCAACCAAAACAACATCAGGATCTTCCCGAAGAGCAGAACGGAGAGCAAAATCCCAAGAATGAGTATCTATTCCCATTTCGCGCTGACTAAAGATACTTTTTCCTTCCGGATATACATATTCAATCGGATCTTCAATGGTTATTATGTGAGCTGCTCTCTTGTTATTTATTACATTAATAATTGATGCAAGAGTTGTAGATTTTCCATGTCCTGTTGGGCCAGTTATTAAAACAAGTCCTTGAGTTAAGTCTGAAAAAGTATTTAATATTGGAGGCAAATGAAGCTCCTCAATAGACAATATGCCGGGAGGTAATAAGCGAAAAGCTCCTGACAAATATTTTCTTTGATAATATAAGTTCGTACGGAAACGACCAAGATCTCCGTAATTTCCTCCACCAATACCAAAAGAAAAATCTAATTCTTTATTCGCAATCAAAAGTTCTTTTTGGACAGGAGTTAACAAGGAATAAATCATTTCCTCTATCTCAGGGGGCGTAAGCGGAGCATATCCAGTTAAAAATCTTAAAGACCCATCTATCCTAAATGTTGGAGGAATACCTACCAAAAGATGTAGATCTGATGCTTTTTCTTTAATTGCTATTTTAAAAAGTTCTTGTATATCCATATCTTATTCTTGCGCTACCCTTAGTACTTCTTCAACTGTGGTTATTCCATGTAAAACTTTTAAATATCCATCCTGTTTCATTGTGATCATACCTTCTTGAATTGCTTCTTTTTCTAGACGGGCACTGTCTGCGCTTTCCAAAACTAAATTCGCAATCTTTGGTGTAACAGGAAGAGCCTCAAAAATTCCAATTCTACCTAAATATCCTGACTTAGCACATTGATCGCAACCTTTTCCGCGACTCAATTTTACCTCTGTTGACGTTTGAGGAAAAATTTTTCCTAATGTTTTTTTTATTTCTTCCAATATCTGAGGAAGGGGAACATATTCTTCCCTACAATTAACACATATTCTTCTGACAATTCTTTGTCCTAAAATTGCGTTGATTGTTGAAGCAAGAAGAAAATTTTCTGCCCCCAAGTCCAAAAGACGGGGAAGAGCTCCTGAAGCATTTGAAGTATGTAAGGTAGAAAAAACTAAATGCCCTGTAAGTGCAGCTTGCAATGCAAGATCATTTGTCTCTTTGTCTCGAATTTCTCCAACCAATATTATATTCGGATCTTGACGGAGAAAAGCTCTGAGTCCGGTTGCAAAGGTAAGTCCAACCGTTGGATTCACCGCGACCTGATTGACTCCCGCCATTTGATACTCAATAGGATCTTCCAATGCTAAAATATTTACTCTTGCAGTATTAAGTTTTGATAAAATTGAGTAAAGAGTCGTTGTTTTACCTGATCCTGTTGGACCACACACGAGAATAATTCCATGAGATCTAAGTATTGCAGTTTCTACATTTCTAAGAGAACTTCCATTAAGACCCAGCTCATCCAAAGGCGGTACCCCTCCACTTTTTCGAAGAAGTCTCATGGCAATTTTTTCACCAAAGGCTGTTGGCAAAACAGATATACGCAAATCTATCTCTTCACCAGAAATTTTGAAGTTAAACCGACCATCCTGAGGAGTACGACGCTCATCAATCTTCAATTCCGATAATATCTTTATGCGCGAAATAACAGCGTCCTGAACATTTTTTGGCAGACTTAATTTGTCATATAAAATTCCGTCTATTCTATATCTTATTCTAATCCGATCATCCTGAGGTTCTATGTGAACATCCGATGCTCTACTTACTACAGCATACTCCAAAATAGCTGAAACTATTTTTGCGATCGGAGCTTCCTTAATTATCTTGGCAATTTCTTTACTATCGACAGTTTTTACTTTTTTGTAGACCTCTGTTTCCGCAAGTGCCTCTCCAACTTCTCCTACAATCTCTTGACTATATTGATTTTTTATTGCCTTTTTTACTTCCTCTTCCGATGCGGCAAAAGATTTTATTGTTAATCCTGTTTTTTGCGTAACAAACTGTAGCGCTTCCAAATCTACAGGATTACTCATCGCTATGGAAAGGGTTTTTGTTTTTTCGTCATAAAGAAAAGGGATTAAACAGAATCTTTCTACGACTACTTTAGGCACAAAACTGATTGCCTGAGGATCAAAAGATGTTGTTTCTAAAGATACGAAGGGAACACCAAGTAATTTTGCTTTTTCTTCCGCAAGCTTTTTCTCCGAAACTATGTCCATTGACTCTATGATGCTTGCGCCGGATACGCCCTGACTAGCACTCTTAACTTTTATATCATCGTATTGCTCTTTTGTAATTAAATTATCCTCAAGCAAAATATCGATAATTGTTTTGTGCTCAGGCAACTGCTGATTATTTAAATCTGAAGTAGGCATTACTTTAATAATAGATAAAAATAAATTATAATTCAATAGATGAATTCTATTCAAAGTTTTTTAATCGTAGCTAAGAATAAAAATGAAGCCTCTTCTTATATGGCAAATTTGCTAAAGGAAAAGGAAATTAATTCTTTAGATGCAAATTTCCAAATATACGAAAAAACTGTGGGAATAGAAGATGTAAGAAGTATTCAAAAGGCGACCTTATTAAAACCGTTTCGAGGAAAAATAAAAGCAGTTATTATCAATACTTACACAAATATTACTCTAGAGGCACAAAATGCGCTCCTCAAGATCCTTGAGGAACCACCGGCAAATACAATTATGATAATTACAACTACGAAAAAAGAGCTTATCCTGCCAACTATTGTCTCCCGATGCAAAGTCATTATTTTGCAAGAAAAAGAAATTAAATTAACAGAAGTTGATCTTTCGGAACTTGAAAATACTCTAAATATTTTACTAAATGACAAGGCCGGAGCTAAGCTGAAAATTGCTCAAGATATTGCAAAGGATAAAGAAAATGTAGACTTGTGGTTTGGGAAAATGTCAGTTTTTGTAAAAAATAAATTGACTCAAGATTGTAAGAATCTCAAATATTTAAATATTCTGAAGGAGCTTCAGGAAACTTATAAAGTCATCGAAAGCACAAATGTCAATCAGAGAGTCACCTTAGAGAATTTCTTTTTGTCATTCTAGTCTACTTTCTGCTAAAATTAGAGAATGATTAAGGCAATTAAGCGGGCATTTTATTTCCCTATAGCTTATTACTTTAGATTTTGGGCGAAAATTCAGCTCAAATTTTGGAAACCAGTTATTGTAGTAATAACAGGGTCAAGCGGTAAAACAACTCTTTTACATCTAGTTGAGTCTCAAATCGGTGGAAAAGCAAAATATTCCCATCTTGCAAATAGTTCTTTCGGAATCCCTTTTGATATTTTGGGGTTAAAGCGTAAGAAATTAACTCTTGATGAATGGATTTTTCTTTTTTTGCTTGCGCCATCCCAAGCTTTTAGAGCTTCTCCAAAAGAAAAACTTTATATTGTCGAAGCAGACTGCGACAGACCGGGAGAAGGAGAATTTTTAGCAAATTTTTTAAAACCCGAAATAACGCTATGGATTAATTCAAGCTTAACACACAGCGCTAATTTTGATTACCTAGTAAAAAATAAAATTTTCTCTACTACAGAAGAAGCAATTGCTAATGAGTTTGGAAATTTTTTGAAATACACAAAGAAGTTTGCGATTGTGAATGGAGATAACCCGTATATCCTGGAACAACTTAAAAGAACTCGGATTCCTGTCAAGATTGTAACGAAAAAATCCCTTGGATTATACAAAATTAATGAAAATAGCACAGAATTTATTATCGAAGATAAAAAATATTCGATCAATTTTATTGCTCCAAAAGATACATTTTACTCAATTCAGATGTCTAATCTACTAGTAAAAGATTTGAATTTGCCTTTTGACGCAACTTTCAAAAATCTAGTTCTGCCTCCAGGAAGAAATTCTGTTTTTCAAGGAATTAAAAATATTAAAATTATAGATAGTACTTATAATTCTACTCCTGACGGCGTAAAGACAATTCTGGAAATGTTTAATAAATATCCTGCAAAAAATAAATGGGTTGTTCTAGGAGACATGATTGAATTGGGAATTAAAGAAAAAGAAGCTCATGAGAAACTGGCAGAAGTTATAAATCCTATGGATTTGTCAAAAATTATTCTTATTGGACCAAGAGTCTCAAGATGCACTTATCCAAAATTGAACTTCTCAAACGATACGGTCCAGCATTTTATATTACCAAAGGATGGTAAAGATTATGTTTTGCAAAATATTAGAGGAGGGGAAACAATACTTTTTAAAGGCGCAAGATTTTTAGAAGGAATTATTGAACAATTATTATTAGACAAAAAAGACGTTAGTAAACTTGTTCGACGGGAAAAAGTCTGGCAGAATAGAAGAAAAGCTTGGGAATTATGAATAAAACAATAATTTTACATGGTTGGACAAAAAATCGAGATAAGTGGCAAGTCTTTCTTGATATTTTGAAAACAAAAGGGGTTAAAGCTGAATTTCTTAAAGTCCCCGGACCGACTGGAGATCTAAACAAGGTTTGGAAATTAGAAAATTATATTCAATGGCTTAAAAATATTACTGACAAAGAAAAAGGGAAAGTCATTTTGATTGGTCAATCCAACGGAGGAAGAATTTCTGTAGCTTTTGCTAATTTATTTCCGCAAAAAGTAGAAAAGTTAATTTTAATTGATAGTGCAGGAATATATCATAACGAGATTTCTATAAGGATAAAGAGGATTATATTCAAAACAGTTGCTAAAATTGGGAAAAAGATAACATCCTCTAAAATAATGAAGGATTTACTTTATAAATTTGCGCGAGAATCAGATTATAAAGATCTTGACGAAAATGCGAGACAAACAATGATTAATCTAACTTCGGTTGATTTAAGGTACATTCTCCCAAATATTCAAATCCCAACATTAATTATTTGGGGAGAAAAAGACAGGATAGCTCCATTGTCAGACGGGATATTAATAAATAGTCTTATCAAAAATTCAAAATTAAAAATAATAAAAGATGCTAGTCATTCTCCTCAATATACAAATCCATCGGAAATTGTAAATTTAATTACTGATTTCATAAAAAATTAATATGAGCATATTTAATTCTTTGGGATCGAATTACAATTTTCAATATGTTTTGAGATCTTTATTTTCCAATGTAAGCGGACAAAGTCAAAAATTAATCAATTTTCTAGAAAAAAAATATAATGGAAAAATTGTTCTAATTTACAAAGGACGGGAAGCATTAACCTTAGCTCTTGAAATCTGTAATTTACCAAAAGAAAGCTGTGTTGCATTCAACGGATTTACTTGTTTTACGGTTTATGAGTCAATTGAAAAAGCAAGCCTTACTCCAATCTGTCTAGATTTAGAAGGAAAAAATACTGATTTGAATTTTAGTCCAGAAACTTTGGAAAAAGTTTTAAGGAAAAACGAAAATATAAAGCTAGTAGTTATTCAAAACACCTTAGGCTATCCCTGCAATATAGACGAAATTGCACAAATTTGCCGTAAAAAAAATATTATCCTTATTGAAGATCTAGCGCATTGTGTAGGAACAAAATACAAAAATGGAAAAGAAGCGGGAACCATTGGTGATTTTGTTACTTTATCTTTCAGTCAAGATAAAATTATAGATGCTGTTTCCGGCGGGGCACTAATTATTAGAAATAAAAAATACCAAAACTACAATTTAACTTCACCAATCAACACATTAAAATTTAAGCAGCGATTAAAAGATTATTTTTATCCTTTTCACGCTTTTAAAATAAGATATTTTTATGATATTTTGTGGGGGAAAATTTATCATTTTATCTTGAAGAAATTTGATCTCTTGTCTAGTCCTATACAAGAAAATTTATACGACTTTTATCCTCTTCCAAATTGGTATTGCAATTTAGCGGTAGCTGAGTTTAACAAATTAAATCAACAATTAAGTCACCGAAGGAAAATCGCCAGAATTTATGCAAAAAATTTAAACAAAAAAATTTTAAACCAAAATATTGTTAGTAAAATTCCTATTTCTTCCAATCTGAGATTTCCAATTTTTATTAACAATAGAAGGAGCTTAATAAAATTTTTAAAAGGGCATAGAATTTTTGTTTCAGATATTTGGTACGACAGTGTTGCTCCCGAATGCCCAAATGCAGTTAAAATTTCAAAAATAATTCTTAATTTACCAACACACATAAATATATCTGAAAAAGATGCGTTAAGAATTTCGGAAAAAATAAATATATGGCTGAAATCACAATAAAAAATATTATAGATAAAGAAACTTGGGAAGAATTTGTCTTAAGCAAAAACGAGTCTAATTTTCTGCAAAGCTGGAGTTGGGGAGAATTTCATAAAGCTTTAGGAAAAATTATTAATAGAACCGGCTTCTACGAAAAAAGCAAGCTTGTCGGAGTAATGCTTTCTATTATTGAACCTGCAAGACGGGGAAAATATCTAACAGTTCCCGGCGGACCAATTATCGATTGGGGAAATAAAAAGATTGTTAATGAATTTTTAAAACAAATTGAAATCATTGCTAAAGAAAATAACTGTGTTTTTATTAGAGTCAGACCACAATTGAAATCAGATGAATTTTCAAAAAAAATTTTTAAAGATTTGGGATTTATAACAGCTCCTATGCATTTACATGCAGAATTAACATCGCAATTAGATATCACAAAACCTATAGATGAATTAATGATTCAAATGAGAAAAACAACCAGATACGAAGTAAAAAAAGCCATAAAAGAAAACGTAAAAATAATCACATCAAATGATGAAAAAGATATTCAAAAATTTTATGATTTGCAAATCGAAACAGCCAAAAGGCAAAAATTTGTCCCATTTTCTTACAAATTCTTACACGAACAGTTTAAGGTTCTTGCAAAATTCGGAAATGTACTACTATATAATGCTAAATTTGAAGGAAAATTATTAGCGCAAGCTTTTGTTATTTTTTATGGCAAAGAAGCAGTTTACCATTACGGAGCATCAACCGACGAAGGACGACATTATCCAGGAGCATATCTTATTCAATGGGAGGCAATTTTAGAAGCAAAGAAACGTGGCATAACCCGTTATAATTTTTGGGGAGTCGCGCCGGAAAATAATTTTAATCATAGATTTAGCGGTCTTTCTTTATTTAAACGCGGTTTTGGCGGAGAAGATTTTGAGTATCTCCATGCCCAAGATTTAATAATTAACAAACCAAGATATTTAGTGAATTATTTAGTCGAATTTCTCCGTAAAAAACTTAGACGGGTTTAACCTAAGCTCAAAACTGCCTCTTTACAAAAAGATCTAAATATTATATTTTATTATCTTATTCGCTAAAAACATTAGTAAGACAACCTATTCTCAAATATGCAAGAAAAGGGAAATCATTATTCAAACAAAGGAGGACATAAAATCAGAGGTTTAATCAATAAGTTGTTACGAGAAAAAATTATTAAAAACAAAAGAGAAGTTTCACTTTGTTTGGAAATGGAAGGAAATATTGCAAGAGTACCCGATTACGAAAAAGAGTAACAGCTGTCAAAAATACAAGTATGGCTATAGCAGAAATTGATAGAACTGGCACAACAGATATAACCGAAATTAACGGAGTCGCCGAGCAACAATTTTTTCTGCTCCTGAAACAAAAGCTCCCTTCTGACACTCAAATTATCTATGAAGATCGCTTCTTCGCGCAACAGAATAACGATGGGAAAGAAAAAGGAACTATACCTGACTTTCATATTATAAAACCTGACGGAAAAGAATTTTTTATAGAAATCACCACTCAATCTCTCAGAAATAATGGAGATGATCCGAAGAAAAAACAAAAGGAAATCATGAACGAAACATTTCCAGTTAAAAAATACACCGTATTGTACCGTGAACATTTGGAAAATATTCAAAAGCACAATCCTGAATTTTCCTTTCTTAATGGCAAAAAAATTAGAAAAAAAGAACAACAATTAACGCTGGAATTTACCTATTAAATCTGTTAAGATAATGTTTATGGCAAGAAAAAAGACTACTTCAAAAACCCAAAAATCTTCTGAATATTCAGCGAAACACATCCAAGTCCTGGAAGGATTGGAGCCCGTAAGAAAACGCCCTGCAATGTATATCGGATCAACAGATGCAATCGGTCTTCATGAATCTTTGCGGGAAATTATTGACAACGGGGTTGATGAAGCATTAGCAGGATATGCTAAAAATGTTTGGATAACTTTAAATAATGACGGTACCGCAACAGTAATTGATGACGGAAGAGGAATTCCGATTGACATAATGCCAGCTTATAAAAAAAGCGCTTTAGAAATCGTCATGACCAAACTTCATGCCGGCGGAAAATTCGGAGGATCTGCTTATAAAATATCAGGAGGATTACATGGAGTTGGAGCATCTGTTGTTAATGCTTTATCTGAATGGACGAAAGTAGAAGTAAAACGCAACAATAAGGTATATTTTCAAGAATATTCTCGCGGAATTACAAAGACACCACTAAAAGACATCAAAACAGATGCTAAAACAGATTTTAGCCCAAATTCTCAAACAGGAACAAAAGTCACTTTTTTACCAGATAAAGAAATTTTTTCAACAATAATTTTTGATTTTGAAACAATCAAAAAAGCAATTAGAGAACGGGCCTATCTTGTTCCAAAATTATATTTTCATTTCAAAGATTTAAGGGAAGAACAAGGAAAAGAAGTAAATTATTATTTTGAAGGCGGGATAACATCTTTGGTTGAAAAGCTAAACGAGAATAAGGGAGCATTGCATGATGCAATATTTATTCAAAAGCAAGACGGCGATGTTGAAATAGAAACATCTTTGCAATACAACAACGGTTACGTAGAAAATGTCCAAAGCTACGTAAACGTAATTAACACTATAAATGGAGGAACACACTTAACTGGGTTTAGAATGGCTTTAACCAGAGCCATAAATGATTATGGCAAAAAAATCGGAAGCTTCAAAGACGAAGGAGATTACATAACCGGAGACGATACGAAAGAAGGATTATCTGCAGTTGTTTTTGTCAAAATGCCCCAAGACAGAATTCAGTTTGAAGGACAAACAAAAGGAAAACTAGGCAATTCAGAAATTCAACCAATTGTTCAAACTGTAATAAAAGAAGGTCTTTCAACTTTTTTTGAAGAAAATCCGGGAGAAGGAAGAAAAATTTTGGAAAAAGTTTATTTGGCAGCAAAAGCCAGACTCGCTGCAAAAGCCGCAAAAGAAGCAATTCTTCGAAAAGGAGCATTGGAGGGATCTTCGCTTCCTGGAAAATTAGCAGATTGTCAGGAAAAAGACCCATCAGTTTCGGAATTATATTTGGTTGAAGGGGACTCAGCAGCAGGAACAGCAAAAGGAGGAAGGGACCGCAAATATCAGGCAATTTTGCCAATTGGGGGAAAAATATTAAACACAGAAAGAGCCCGTCTTGACAAAATAATTGAACACGATGAGCTAAAAAATGTAATTATTGCTTTAGGTATGGGAATAGGGGAGACTGTAAAATTTGAAAAATTAAGATACCATAGGGTAATTATCATGACTGATGCAGATGTTGACGGAGAACATATTGAAACACTTCTTTTGACATTTTTCTACAGACACTTGCCGCAAATTATCAAAGAAGGGTATTTATATATTGCCCAACCGCCTTTATACAAATTAAACCGCGGAAAAGATATTCGATATGCCTATTCTGATGAGGAAAAGGAAGAAATTCTTAAAGAAATGAAGAGCGGCAATGCGGTAATCAATATTCAAAGATATAAAGGTCTTGGAGAAATGAATAAGGATCAGCTATGGGACACTACCATGAATCCTGCAAATAGAATCTTAAAACAGGTAACTATTGATGATACAGAAGAGGTAGACAGCGTGTTTACAATGTTAATGGGCGATGAGGTTCCACCAAGAAAGCAATTTATTCAAAGCAATGCAACGCAAGCTAACTTAGATATATAGCCTAATCAAAATGCTTGAAAAGAAAGAGCTGATACATTATAATAGTTAGATAAATTTATCATGAATATATTGTCTTTTATAGCAAATCACGCACTTATTACTTCAATTACAGTCTCCCTTTTTGCGTTTGCTTATAGTTTAATCCTGGCAATGAATGTTTTGTCCCAACCTCGTGGCGATGAAAAAATGAATCAAATTTCTAATGCAATTACTGAAGGAGCAAATGCCTACATGAAAAAGCAATATACAATAGTAGCTTTAATTGGCATTGTAATCTTTGCAATACTTTACTATTTCTTAAATTTTGCCAATGCGATTGGATTTTTGATCGGTGCAGTTTTTTCTGCAGCTTCAGGAATTATCGGCATGAGTATTGCCGTAAGAAGCAACATCAGAGTTGCTCAGGCTGCTAAAAACGGCTTGTCCTCTGCTTTCTCTTTAGCATTTAAGGGCGGTTCAGTAACAGGACTTGTAGTTGGAGCGCTAGCTCTTCTTTCAGTAAGCGGTTTTTATCTCTGGCTTCTACACAATAATATTCATGACTTAAAACCGCTTATTGCGCTTGGATTTGGGGGATCTTTAATTTCAGTTTTCGCAAGATTGGGTGGAGGAATTTTCACAAAAAGTGCAGATGTTGGAACAGATATGGTTGGGAAAATTGAAAAAGGAATTCCGGAAGATGATCCAAGAAATCCGGGAGTAATTGCAGATCTAGTCGGAGATAATGTCGGCGATGATGCAGGAATGGCAGCAGATCTTTTTGAGACCTATGTTATAACTGCAGTTGCCGCAATGATCTTGGGACAGATTACGTTCGGAACTAATTTTGCAGTACTAACTTACCCTCTTTTAATTGGCGCTGTTTCTATTATTGCATCTATCATTGGCAGTTGGTTTGTAAAGATCTCTGGACAAGGAATTATGAACGCTTTATATAAAGGCTTAGCAGTCTCTATAATAATCTCCATAATTGGATTTTATTACTTAAGTAACACTCTTTTTGCGCAAGGACTTGGATCAATTTCCAGCCTTAATCTTTTTCTTGCATCCATAATCGGACCGATTATTACCATTGGGATGGTTTTGATAACAGAATATTTTACATCTAAAAAATTTAGCCCTGTTAAAACTATTGCCAATGCTTCAAATACGGGACACGGAACTAATGTAATTGCAGGACTTGCAGTTTCCATGAAATCAACTTTAGCGCCAATACTTTTAATTTCAGCTGGAATCTTAGTAGCTTACAATTTAGCCGGTCTTTATGGAGTTGCAGTTTCTGCAATAAGTATGCTTTCTTTAACCGGAATTATTATTGCAATTGATGCATTTGGTCCTATCACAGATAATGCAGGAGGAATTGCAGAAATGGCAGGACTTTCTCAAAAAGTGAGAGATATAACTGATCCTCTTGACGCTGTCGGAAATACAACAAAAGCAATTACGAAAGCTTATGCTATTGGCTCAGCCGGCTTGGCAGCTTTAGTGTTATTTGCAAGTTATACGCAAGAATTAACAAGCTCAGTTGATAAAGGTTCTTTGTCCTTTTCTCTTTCTGACCCGCTAGTTATAATTGGATTATTTATTGGGGGAGCATTACCTTATTTTTTTGGCGCTTTAGCAATGGAAGCAGTTGGGAAAACAAGCGTTGCTGTTGTAAATGAAGTAAGAAGACAATTTAAAGAAATCAAAGGCATTATGAAAGGAACTGCAAAACCACAATACGGAAAATTGGTTTCTTTAGTAACAGGAGCTGCCATAAAACAAATGATGGTTCCAGCTCTTATTCCGGTTTTAGCGCCAATTTTGATTGGATTTTTACTTGGTCCGAAAGCACTCGGCGGACTGTTAATTGGAAGCATTATCACCGGACTTTTTGTGGCGATTTCCATGACAACGGGAGGCGCTGCCTGGGACAATACCAAAAAATATATAGAAGAAGGGCAGCTGGGAGGCAAAGGAAGTTTTGCGCATCAAGCAGCTGTAACAGGAGATACAGTTGGAGATCCCTACAAAGATACGGCAGGACCGGCAATAAATCCAATGATAAAAATCTTAAATATTGTAGCACTATTAATTGCCTCCTTCTTGATATAAAATTAGTAAGCTCTATTCTTTCGTCAAAAATATGAACATTGGTGTTTTAAAACAAACAGAAATTACTGGTGAAGTTAAAAGAGCGTATTTGGATTATGCCATGTCTGTTATTGTTTCCCGCGCGCTTCCTGATGTCAGAGACGGACTAAAACCGGTTCATCGAAGAATTCTCTTTGCGCTTCACGAACTAAATTTAACTCACTCTGCGAAATATGCGAAATCAGCAAAAATTGTCGGAGAAGTCATGGGAAAATATCATCCGCATGGAGATTTACCAATTTATGATGCTTTAGTACGTTTAGCACAGGACTTTTCAATGAGATATCCTCTGGTAGACGGACAAGGAAACTTTGGATCTATGGATGGGGATCCGCCAGCCGCAATGCGTTATACAGAAGCCCGTCTAGCACAAATAACCGGAGAGATGTTGACAGATTTAGATAAGGAAACTGTTGACTATCTTCCAAATTTTGATGCTACTCTGCAAGAACCAACTTTTCTTCCTGCAAAACTCCCGAATTTATTATTAATGGGATCTGAAGGAATTGCTGTAGGTATGGCAACCAAAATTCCACCACATAATTTAGGCGAGCTGATTGATGCCATCACTTTTATGATTGGTAAAACAAAAACAGTAATTACGGATAAAAGCTTCTCCTTAACCAGCAATGTCACTGTTGACGAACTTTTGGAATTTATCAAGGGTCCTGATTTTCCAACAGCCGGCGCAATTTACGACATGACGGAGATTAAAAATGTTTACACAACCGGACGCGGCAAGATAATTATTCGCGGAAAAGCTGAAATTGAAGAAATAGGTCAAGGAAAATCAGCAATTATTGTTACCGAACTTCCTTATCAAGTTAACAAGGCGCTTATGGTTGCCCGAATTGCAGAACTGGCACGCGAAAAAAAGATTGAAGGAATTTCAGACTTAAGAGATGAGTCAGACAGACATGGAATTAGAGTTGTTATTGAATTGAAAAGAGATACTGCTCCGAAAAAAGTCCTCAATAATCTATTCAAGCATACCAGTCTTCAGACAAGTTTTCCGGCTAATATCGTTGCTCTTGTTAACGGCACTCCTCAAACGCTTAATTTAAAAACAATACTTGAAGAGTATTTAAGGCACCGCTATCATGTTGTCACTAAAAGATCTGAATTTGAACTGCGTCAGGCAAAAGCAAGGCTGCACATTTTGGAGGGACTTAAAATTGCCGTTGATTCAATAGATGCGGTAATCAAGACAATCCGAGAATCTAAAACTCAAGAAGACGCAAAACAAAATTTAATAAAAAAATTCAAGCTTTCCGATATTCAAGCAACTGCAATTTTGGACATGCAGCTTAGACGCCTTGCTGCACTAGAACGGCAAAAAATAGAAGACGAATTAATCATGGTCAAAGAGACTATTGCATATTTGGAAGATTTGCTTTCACATGCAGGAAAAATACTAAGTGTAATCAAAGAAGAACTAAAGGTTCTAAAGGAAAAGTTTGCAGATACAAGGCGTACCAAAGTGTATAAAAGTAAGGTCGGAGAATTCTCGGAAGAAGATCTAATTCCCAATGAATCAACAGTTATTACGATCACAGACACAGGATATATCAAACGCCAAAGCCTGAGTAGCTTTAGAGTTCAGCACAGAGGAGGAAAAGGAGTACGGGGAATGACAACAAAGGAAGAAGATGGAATCTTAAATATCCGATACGCTCAAACCCATGACAATATTTTATTCTTTACGAATAAAGGAAAGGCTTATCAGCTTAGAGCCTTTGAAATCGCAGAATCGAGCCGGACAAGCAAGGGAACAGCTATCGTCAACTTGATCAATATTGAGCAGGATGAAAAAGTCGAATCATTCATAAATTACAAAACAGGTAAAGCAAGTGATGAATTTCCATATAAATACGTTTTCTTAACTACGCAAAAAGGGACTGTCAAAAAAACAGCTTTAACTCAATTTGAGAATATTAGAAGAAGCGGAATTATTGCAATCAAACTGGATAAGGGAGACGAATTGGCATGGAGCAATCTGACTGAAGGAGACAACGATGTTATCTTAACAACAAGAGAAGGAAAGGCCATAAGATTTTCTGAAAAATCAGCCAGACCACTGGGCAGGGCCACATCTGGAGTACGCGGAATAAAACTTAAAAATCAGGATCAGGTAATAGGGATGGATGTTATTAAAAAAAGAGACAAAGCAGATCTCTTAACAATTATGGAAAATGGTCTTGGTAAAAAATCTCCTGTTGATCAATTTAGGGGACAAAGTAGGGGAGGTCAGGGAGTAAAAGTTGCAAAGGTAACCCCTAAAACCGGGAAAGTTGCATTTGCCCAAGTAATTCCTCCACACTATAAGAACATCATCATTACTTCAAAAAAGGGACAAGTTGTAAAATTAGAATTAACTTCAGTTCCAAGACATTCAAGAAATACTCAGGGAGTAAAACTTATGAGATTCTCCGACTCATCCGATAGAGTTACTTCCGCAACGTGTGTTGAGGAATAGATGTAATGAAAATTGACGGAAAACAAATTACTCAAGATATTTTAATTAATCTTCAGAAACAAGTAAAAAAACTCAGGGAAAAAAACATTTTTCCTAAACTTGCAATAATTATGGTTGCTAATGATCCCGCATCTATAGCGTATATCAGACAGAAGGAATTAAAAGCAGAAAATATAGGGATAAAAACCATTACGTACAAATTAAAATCCAGAGTTCAGAATTCGGAATTAGTTAAGCTTATTGAAAAATTAAATAAAGACAAAAACATTTATGGCATTATTGTCCAGCAACCCCTAGTAAAACACATAAGTACAAGAATTATAACTCAAGCAATTGATCCCAAAAAAGATGTTGATGGATTTCATCCCGAATCACACTTTCAAATGCCAATAGTTATGGCGATTTTGAAAATTTTGGAAAAAGTTTATACCCTCAACCCAAAGATACAGCTTCGATTTGTAGATTGGCTAAAAAATAATAAAATTATTGTTATTGGCAAAGGAGAAACAGGCGGCAAACCAATAATTCAAATGCTTAAAAAAATGGAAATTCCAGTTGCCATAATTGACAGTAAAACCAAACAGCCGGAGAATTTGACAAAAAAAGCAGATATCATTATCAGTGCTGTTGGCAAAAAAAATATCTTAAAACCGGAAATGATAAAAAAAGGAGTTATTTTAATCGGCATTGGCATCTCAAGAGAAGAAAATAAGAAACTAGTAGGGGACTATTCTGAGAATGAAATTAAAGATATCGCTTCTTTTTATACACCTACTCCAGGAGGGATTGGTCCAATCAACGTCGCTATGCTTTTGAAGAATTTAATATTAGCCTGCGAAAAGTCCTAAAGAAAAAAAATTATTTGGGCTGACGAAAAGCTTCAAGATTGAACGTATTCGAAAATGAAGTAGACTTTCTCTCATTAATTGATGTCAATTGCGCACTTAAATTAATAAAAGCAATAATTTCATCCGTAGACATCTCACTTTTACTTTTTGTCAATTTGCAGAATTGATCGACCACGGAAAGCGGAATGGCAAGCTCTCCATCATCAAGAATTTTAGCGTTACTTGTAGATAACCTCTCTATCCTGCTCATTAATGTTGGATTTTAACAGGTTGTTTTTTAAAAAGCAAACAAAAACATTCAAAAATGCCGTTGACAAAGAATAAACTCTCTGTTAAAGTTAATTTCCAGAGCCTCTGCCAGTTGACAAAAAAAGTCTTTTATGACCGAAAGAATTAAACTAAATTTAGAGGGCAATATGAGGTGCGGCTTTGAGGGAGTTAAGGGAAGACCTAATGATTGCAAAAACAATCCTAATAAATATCCTAAAAATCATAGACCAAAATTATGTAGTCAATGCCCCTTGGATCCAGAAATCCCAAAAGTTGCCGACAGCTACTTATCTCCTGAGTATATTAAATTTAAACAAATAAAAAAGAAAAATTAAAATTTTGTAAAATAATCTATAATATGATATTATTTTACAAATGAGAGAGTTTAAGACTGCGCTATTCACAACTATCGCCATTTTGTTTATCTTTTTCTTGTATACCAAATTAGCAGGACCTATTCCTTTTTCTGTACAGAGCGTTCAGACGACAAAAACAAATTTATTTACCGCCTCTGGCACAGGAAAAGCAACCGGAATTCCCGATACAGCTCAACTTTCAATTGGAGCTACCAAAACTGCGTTAACTGTCGCAGATGCTCAAAATCAGGCAAATGCCGCTGCAGAAAAAATCATTAAAGACTTAAAACTACTAGGAGTTGAAGAAAAAAATATCAAAACTACAGATTATAGTGTCAATCCAAATTATGATTACAATAGGGGAGACCAACAAAATATTACCGGTTATACCGTTACTCAAACTCTGGAAGTTGAAATTACACCAATAGATATTGCCAACAAAGCTATTGATACTGCAACTTCAGACGGAGCAAATGTGATTGGTGGCATAGCTTTTACATTCAACGACAAAACAAAAAAGGACTTAGAGAGCAAAGCCAGAACAGAAGCGGTTAAAATAGCAAAGGAAAAAGCTGAAAATCTAGCGAAAGTGACAGGAATCCGCTTGGGAAAAATAGTTGATGTCCAAGAATCCGGCAATTTTGAACCAAGACCTATTATGATGGCTGCAGGATCACTCGAAACAAAATCAGCACCAGACACCCAACTACAACCAGGAGAAAACTCAATAACTACCACCATTACCCTCTCCTACGAAACTTTGTAAATCACGCTACCAAGTTCCAAAAATGTCTTGAGTGCGACAGAAATTTACCCATTGATGATGCTCGCTAATTTGCTTATCTAAAGCGTTAACGAGTTTTGCTCTATCCTGAAATCCATTAATCTCCATAGAAACTAGTCTATAGGAACCATATTTTGCCTTAACTTTATCAAAAGACTTACTGCCTGATTTTCTGTCCGTGTCAACCATAACAAATAGATTCTTCGTTGCTTCATCCAAACTAATCTCTTCAAATTTCTCAATTCGTAAGCCTAAGTTGTTTTTCTGGATAAAAGTCATTGTTCCGTCAAAGGAATCTTTATTGATAAATCCTGACCAAACATACTTACCACGCTCCTGCAACAATAAAGACGTACTTATTAAAAGTATCCTTTCTAGATAATTTCTTATTTCGCTAGGAGAACTTAATAAAGCTTCTGCAATATTTTCCGGCATACGTTGTACATCCTGAAGAGTATATTTTCTTACCGCAGGGGAAGGATTGATAGAAAGGACGAAATCAAAAGGCTCTTCACAACAAAGTTTGGCGCATGATTCAGAGATGTCCACACACATAACTCTTCCTAGTGATTTTTTTAAAGCATTCTGATCAATATCAAGATTTACGTAATCTATAAGCAGCCCAAATTCACCAAGAGATAAGGATCCAAAAGCATTATCTAACTGCTTCTTTATTGACAAACCAATATTTCCACTTCCACCAGCCAAATCTAAAATTTTTATGGGTCTTCTAAGAAAGGCTGGGTGATTTTTAACATCTATTCTATTAGCTACTTTTTGATAAATGGCATTGCCACCTTCTGAGTTAGCTAATCTTTCGAATTCAACCATAATAAGATAGAAGGAATTATATAGGGTATACGCGTACAATTCAAATACAGACTACAAAATCTATTTATTTCCCGAATGGAAGCTTTTGTGGACGTCACGCAACTGCTTATTGGTAACGTGTGTATAGATTTGAGTAGTTGCGATATTCTTGTGTCCGAGCATTTCCTGAACCGATCGCAAGTCTGCACCATTCGTTAATAGGTCTGTCGCAAATGAATGACGAAGCGTATGAACAGTTGCGTCAACCGGTATCCGAGCTGCTCGAACATATTTCTTTACAATCCGCTCAACACTTCGAGCAGTCAATCTCATTTTCTCTCCACTATTTTCCTCAATGATTTTTCCTGAATACCTTATAAATAAAGGCTTAAATTTATCTTTTCGCTCTTTTAAGTATCGCGTAACCCATTCTTCTGCCCGATCTGAAACGAAAACGACTCTCGCGCGTCCGCCTTTTCCTACCACTCCAAATTCTCGCCGATCCAAATTTATTTGATTATGATTAAGCTTTACCAGCTCCGACACACGAAGCCCGGTTGAAAATAATAATTCAAAAATAGCTCTATCTCTAATTCCATCTTCCTTGGAAGTATCAATTGATGTCACTAATCGGTCTATTTGTTCGCGTTCCAAAAATTTTAGACTCCGGCTTTCGGTTTTTGGCAAATCAATTTTCGAAGGCTCCAAAGTTTTATGGTCATTCTTGATCAGGAAACGCAAGAACGAACGAAGTGCTATTACGTAATAATTTTGGGTTACTCGTTTTAAGGTCATTCCCTTTGTATCAGCCTTATTTGACAAAAAAACTCGGTACTTTCTGACCATTGTCAAATCTAAACTCCCTATGGCCCTAGCGCCTTGAGTAGAAGAGTGCCAATCCGCAAAAACATCCAAATAATGCCTATAATCACGGATGGTAAGCTTGGAACAATTCTTTTCAATTTCCAAATATTCGAGGAATTCGTCAATTAAATTATTCAATTCTGTTCTTGGTTTTATTACGGCAGGTAAATTTTCCATAACAGGGAAGACTTAATAATACATAAAATCTCCTCTTTTATTATGCGACGCGGGAAGAGTCTTTGTCAACCGACAAAATTAAGTCTTTTTTCCTCTATTTTTTTGAGTAAATTTTATTTTCATTCCCAATAGTTACATCGGATTATATTGCTTTATTACAATTTACATATTTGAAACATTTTTTGTAGTTGTTAATAGTCATAAAAACTGCTAAAATTCTATAATTATGACTAGCGAAAGAAGAGTTTTTCCCGATTCACCAGATATAACTTCTAATATTATTGCTGAAATGATGAAAAGAAATTAAATGGAAAGCTTCAGAATCACCGAAGAAACATTTGATAAATTAGATCCATATAAATGGGCTTATCATGATGCAAGATATCGTTTATGGATTGCTAAGAAATATATTGAGTTAATTGAACCAAAAGATACTCACGAAAGATTTGAATTGCTAATGGGCAGATTATCTACGCGTCAACTTAAATTTACAGAACAAATAAGTCTAACATTTGAATATCTTGATGAAGACAATATGGATTCTTTTAAAGAACATATACAAAATCTAGGCTTTAAGATTAATCAAATCCCTGCAAAAGAAGGCCCTTGGAGGCCCCTGAAATAACAAACCTGACTACTTACATGTCTCAAATTGTTCCAATTAAGACGCTAATGATATCTTCTCTAATAGTTAAAGGGCAAGAGGGAAATAAAAAAGTACATTAAATTAGCTTCATTTAGCCTCATAAAAAATTAAAATATTAGTCCTGTAGTAGGGAACTATATCAAAATCCAGACCCGGGAAATTACAGAGAATAATGATCATAGTGAATGAGAAGCGAATGAATTAACAGCAAATTTGTCAAGAAAATATAAGGAATTTTAACCACTTCTCCGTGGAGCTGAAGCTGAGTGATGTCGCAAAAGTTATATTGTGCGACATAATCACTTTCTACTCCACAGGTGCTTAAAACACACATTTTCCGCTATTGGCAAAAGTCTGGTAAATTAGATGCGTAAAAATGCAGAGAATAAGATACGCTACTCCTCCTATAACTTATAAAATATTGTCAACGTTCTCATTCTTGATTATCTGCAATTCATCATTAATCATTGGGCCCACAGTGCCTCTCCACCCCACACCGGGACACGTCGTAATTTAGATTGCTTTATCAATCCAAACTCACGATTTTAGCCTCAAAAATCATCAATTTAGCATGTTCGTATTTTTTTCGTGTTTAGGCTAATTTATCAATCCAAACCTTTAATTTCAAGGCTAGAACATTAACGGATTAGTTATCAATGACAAAGGAAGAGAAGAGCTACAGCTAATATAATGCAAGAAAATTATGGTGCCTGTGCTGCACATTCGCCCCTCACGAGCGCGAGACTGTAAAGAGAGCTCCGGCGCGAGACAAGGAACTGTACAGTGTGAAAATTCCCGCAAAATTTCGTGAAAAGTTATCCACATTATATCCTATAATATTTAATAGGCCTATATCAAACTATATCACCTGAAGCCAGCATAAGGACACTCCTCTTCCCTATCTCGTATCAGATTATTTTTTTATGTCCTACTACTGAAGGTTACGAAAACTATAAAAATAATTACTGCAACCCAAATATATTCCCACATTACACCTTTGAAAAGTCTTTTATCCAACCAGACCTGAGAAATACCCACCAAAATATAAAATAAACAGGCCAAAAAAAGTCCAATTATCGTCGGCGCTGTTGGCCAAAACCACAATGCAATTGCAATTTCAACAATACAGATTGTAATCATTAATATCCATTCCAGATTCAAACGAAAATCGCTTTCCAAAGTGTGAGACCAAATAGAATGCAGGATTAGAGGAAAAGTAAAAGCAAAGACAAAAGCAAGCGTAATAAAAATATTCAGATGTAAAGCAAAAACAACATTTGCCATGAAAAAGTAGGATAAAAGCGTTACGATAAATGAAACCGTGCGTGCAGATGATAATAGAGCAATTGTTCTAATCGAAGAGACAATAAAAATATTTTCCGAAAGAAGCAGTGAATAAAGTCCAAAAGCATAAAGAGATGTCATTCCTATACGGGTAATGAATCTGGCCGGAACCAAAAAATAGAATAAGGCACATGCTAGCGTATAAAAAAACGGTAAAATAAATACTTGAGGAGAAAAATTATCTTTAAGATCGAATCTTATAGCCCAAAATATAAAAAGGTCTGTAAAAAGAGAAAGATAAAAAGCTATGTACATTCCCCCTTTACCGAATAATTGCTCTGAAAAGAATAAAGCTAAAGACAAAGTTATTACGCCAATTATAAATTTTTGTCTTTTTTGAATATTAAAAAGAGCATGTTTCTTTTTCGAAAACTGCTTAAGAAGATGCATTCTCTTTCCATTAACTTGTTGCCAAATTTGAGTAAACTTTTTGAACATCATCTAAACTTTCTAATTTCCCCAGAAAATTAACAATTTTTTCTAATTTTGCTGGATCAGAAATAGTTATCGGATTTAAAGGCTTTAGAATTGCCTCAACTTGTTCAATTACTATGCCTTTGCTAATTAAATTCTCCCGAACAAAAGACAAATCAGTATAAGACGTTACAATAGTTGCTTTGTCTTGAAAATCTTCTATATCCTCTGCCCCACAATCAACCGCTATTTCAAGCAATTCATCTATAGTTTTACCCGCTTCGCCGCGAGACGAACTATTTTTGTTAATAATTATTCTGCCTTTTTGTTCGAATTGATATGCAACAGATCCGGGCTGACCGAAATTTCCGCCTTCTTTATTGAAAATGCTTTTTACTTCGCTTGTTGTCCTCATTGTGTTATCTGTTGCCGCTTCAATAATTACGCTTACGCCTTCTGGTGCAAACCCTTCATAAATTACTTCCTGCACTTCTCCTGCATCTTTTCCAACTGCCTTTTGGATCGCCCGCTCAATATTGTCCTTGGGCATATTTGCAGCGCGTGCGCTATCTACAGCCAGACGAAGTTTAAAATTACTATTAGGATCTGTTATTCCTCCACCTTGTTTTACCGCAACTGTAATTGCATTGGAAATTTTAGTAAAAGTTAGTCCCCTTTTGATATCCGCAGCCCCTTTGGCTCTTTTTATTGTGGCCCATTTTGAATGTCCGCTCATA
>Ga0172370_10002348_pt1 | contig 27437 bp, 27 predicted proteins | sample LakKiv5m_FD_114538 | JGI IMG/M metagenome (GOLD analysis project Ga0172370, IMG submission 114538) | Freshwater microbial communities from Kabuno Bay, South-Kivu, Congo - kab_022012_11.5m | ecosystem: Environmental > Aquatic > Freshwater > Lake | place: Democratic Republic of the Congo...
ACCCGGAAACAGTGTGAAAAATGGTGCTGTCCGCCGACACCTGTCGCAGCATCTCAAGCGCCTCGACCGTGGTGATCCCATCATCAATTCCCACTGCACCAGAAATGTGGCCGCCGCGGTTGAGCAGTGATCCTACCGAGGCCCATAACCGGTCCAAACCGGAAACACGCATGTATGCAACCGCAAACCGGAAACGCCGGCAATCCTCCGATGCAATGCCCGCATTGAGCACATCGCCGATGCGGATCCGCTGTACGTTGCCAATCTCAACTTGGGGAATGACCTCTATCTGCATTAGGTTGCCTGAAGAATAATCATAGTTTCGGAACGTATGGAATTCGCGCGATGAACGTCGAAGCGTTGATACGTATCCAGCTTGATTCTTTCTTCTGTTGCGAAACCGCGCTGCTGGGCCAGGGATGCCAGTAGGTTGGGGGTGTCAATAATGAACTCCTGGTCGCCCAACCGCGTCTTGTTGCACCCGACAACCATCACGAAGCGCGCCCGCGGTTTCAGCAGACAGCGCACCTGCTCAAACATCAAGCTCATATCGCGGCAGTATTGATATGTCAGAGCGGGCATGTTAAGTCGCCGAAAGCCGTCTTGGCCCTTTTCGGCAGCTTGCATCATCCGGCGGCAAAGCAGAAGGCATTCCTGCGGCAGATTATCGGCATTCTCTCGAATGGCGGCCTCCATCTGCCGACGTTCCTGGTCACTGATTTCCCGGTTGCCAATCAGCCGTTTCTCTGCTGCCCGGATCTGAGCGGAATCAATCAGACCCAAGAGAGCCAAACTTAGGCGTTGTGTGTCAATGTATGGAAGCGCCGTCACGTAAGGCGGGCTGGTGATAGCGGCATCAAAGTGCCCCTTGGGGAGCACCGCTTTTGTCAAGCCGCCAGCACTGCGGATATCCCATAGAAGAGCATCTTGTTGGCCCTTGGGAACCGCCAGGAATGGGTACGCGTCCAGAATCGTTTTCAGGCGGGCTGTCACGGTTTTCAGGAAGAGTGAAACAGCCGCAGCGTTCTCTTGAGGATCCTTGCGCCGCCGAATGCGCAAGTCGTCGGGATCCTGCAGCGAGACGTCCCGAAGAATATCGCTCAGGACCACCCGGAAGATCGGCCTCGCCTCTGGAATAGACAGCGTATCAATCGCGGAAAGAATCACCGCCAGTTGCACAAGCACCGATTCTGTGAACCAAGCTTGCAGGTAGTCGAAGTTCGGCAGTCGACTTTGCCACCCATCACCGCCGAGCTTCCGCATCTGCTCGCGGCTAAGAGCAACATGGAAAGTCATTCCTGCCACCCGTCCACTAAGTCCTCTTCTCAACTCGTCGGCGGCCATCTTCAGCCTGTCAGGCTGTAAGCGCACTGCCGCCAACTTGGCGCGGGATATCTCCACAGCCAGAGGATTCACGTCAACGCCGATGGCGTTCCACCCCATGTGCGCCGCTTCGAGCAAAGTTGTACCGCTGCCGCAGAAAGGGTCAAGGATCCAATTGCGAGGCTTCAACCCGAGCAGATTCCCGATGGCGCGCACAATCTGGGGATTGAACTTGCCTCGGTACTCATGCAGGCCGTGTGCCGAGTAGCGAGTGCTTTGCCGGCGCGCCGTGGGTATCAGCGGGATACCCGGAAGCCCCTCTTCCACCGCCCCGTTGGCGGAGGCTTCCAGAACTGCTTGGAGCGGCACAAGGCGCCGCCCATTCTCGGCTATCGCTTCCCGGAAGTAGGTTGTACGATTCGCGTGCGCAGCCCACCCGTGTGTCCCTTCAACGGAAATGCCCTCTGCACTGATGTTCGCAGGTCCGCCAAAGAGAGCTTCCAGCTCACGCCCAGCCAGCATCCTCTCATAGGGAAAGTATCTGTAATTCTGCCAACAGAAAAGAATCTTCATGCTGCGTTTTCCCGTGAGAACACCACCAGATGTTCTCTATTGATTTTGCCGTGCGCGGGGTTGAAGGTCTTGCGATGAGCAGGAATACGCCGCTCGACCGTGCCCTCGACTTTGAAGCCATGCGCTTGCGCAGCCCGAGCCAGCAACATCGTGTTATCTATGACCCGCCCATGGATAATGGATCGTCCAACCAGGAAACATGCCTTGGCAGCGGGCAGCATAACTTGCGACAGTAATTGAAAGCATGCGCTCATCTGGCGCTCAAAATCTTTCTCGCTTTGTGCGTGTTTCCTGAAGAAGTGAGGGCGAGCGCCTATCTCCTGCTCGCGGACTGCGATCGGGTCCATTCCCAGCCAATACATGCGGTATTTGTGGTAGAGCCAGTATTCGTAGGCATTTGGATATGGCGGTGAAGTAATCACGAGACCGACATTGCGAGGCAGCTCTTCGGGCGAAAGGGCAACCGTGTCGCGGTTCAGCACGGTTGCCTTTCCCAAACGACGCAGCAAATTGTCGGTGAGCCCCTTCACTGCACGATTCACAATTGAGACTGCGTTCCGGAAATGCTCAAATACGTCATTTGCCGAGAGATGTTTCTCGATTGCCGCATACCGAGTGTCGCTCTCCTGATTGGATACCCTTACGATGATGCTGGACAGGGCAACCTGGAACGCCTTGAGGGCTGTTGGGTCCGATAAGTCGGCGATCTGGACCACGAGCGCCGCCAAAGCCTGCTGAATGTCCGGCTTGAACCAGTGGTCGAGCCTCGGAATGGCAGGAACCCGGACTTCGCCGGACAATGTCATGTCGCGCGCCCGCAAAATGATATCTCTTCCTGCCGCGATAAGGTCACCTTGGATAGGAGTAGTCTTTACACGAGATATCAAACAGGCCAGTGGATTTGAGTCAATACCCCATGCATCTATGCCTGCGTCGATCGCCTCCACCAATGTAGTCCCGGAGCCGCAGAATGGATCCAAGAGAACAGCGTCGCCTGCAGGGTGGAACAGTTCGATCAACCGTCGGGGAATCTGAGGGATAAACTTGGCTGGATAGGGGTGAATCGTATGGATGCCGGTGTCCCCCGCCGCACTGCCGAAGTCCCAGTCGACACGGCGCAAGGCTTCCAGTGTGTCGCACCTGGCGGCCCTTGCACCATAGATAGCGATGTTCTCTCTTGCCTTAAGCGCCCGGCGGGAGACAACCACCCCGCGCCGTGGAGTTGCAGCCATGTAGTAACCTCGTTCTTCCGTAGGCAGCACCAGCGATCTGAGCATGTATAATGCCCTTTAATCCTTCTGCGGTCAAAACTTCAGATTTCACTTTAGATCTCGCTCATAAAAAAAATACCTCGAGTCAGGTAAGGTATTGATTGATTGAATTGATAGGAACTTGTTTTCTCGTTGGTTCAACGATACGGAGAGCTGTCTTGTATGTCAAGGAGAAATTGTCACACGGCTAACATAAGACTATTGCCCTGTGGCGGCAGGTATGGTAAACATCACCCCAAAGGTGATCCGATGCAACTAACAGCAGTCTACAAGAAATTTCCGCAGGGTTACGCCGTTTTTGTAGAGGAACTCCCCGGGGCCAACACCCAGGGGGCAACTCTCGACGAGGCCCGCAGAAACCTGGCGGAGGCCGTCCAGCTTGTCATCGAAGCCAATCGGCAGCTTGCAGAAGAGACGCTCTGCGGCGAAGATGTCATTCGCGAGCCCCTCGCACTGCCCGTGTCATGAAGCAGGGCCTGATCAGGTTTTTCTCTCCTTCAGCACCTCGCTGAAGGCGTCGATCCGGGTCTCGATCTGGCTCCCGGAGAAGCCCCGCTGTCGCCGCAATTCAATCCTTTCCAGTGTCAATCCTTTTCTGTTGACTTTCGCTCTTCTTCTGGTACCTTACATGTAAAAATTTTGCTCGTTTCCACTTGACATAATCCATGTGATTGGATAGAATTACCAGCAAATAAAAATAAATGCAGGTAAAATTATCCATGTCGCCCAGTATAGAAAAATCAGACACAGCCACGCTTCAGGCCAGGGATCTTCTCCATACTCAATCAGGCGTCTTTCGCACAGGGGAAGCGCTCAAGGCGGGGGTTCATCCCCGGACCCTTTACAGGATGCGAGACCAGGGGATCGTAGAGCGACTGGGGAGAGGAATGTACCGCTTTGCCGACATCCCGTCACTCGAAAACCCGGATCTGGCAACCGTGGCTATGAAGGTTCCAAAGGGTGTCATCTGTCTCATTTCCGCTCTCTCCTATCATGAGCTGACGACAGAAATTCCTCATGAGATTTATGTTGCTCTGCCGCGTGGCGCCGAACCTCCCCGGCTTGATTATCCGCCGCTGCGCATTTTTTGGTTTAGTGGTCCTGCTTTCGAGGAGGGGATCGAACGACACGAAGTAGACGGCATACCCATGAAAGTTTATAATCCTGAGAAGACCCTGGCCGACTGCTTCAAATATCGGAACAAGATCGGCCTCGACGTGGTCCTGGAGGCCCTGAAATTCTATCGACAGAGAAAGCGCTTCCGGGCCGACGATCTGATGCGTTATGCCCGGATATGTCGTGTGGAGAAGGTCATGCGCCCCTATCTAGAGGCGACGCTATGACGAACAGCAATCTCCGTAACATCGCCGCTTCTGTTCACCAGCGTCTGCTCAACAAGTCGAAGGAATCTTCCCGTCCCTTCAACGAGCTGTTCCAATACTACGCGATCGAACGTTTTCTGTACCGTCTCTCACGGTCTTCCTACGCCGAGAAGTTCATTCTCAAAGGTGCTTTGATGCTGATGGTGTGGGAAGTGCCGGCCTTTCGGTCCACGATGGACATCGACATGCTGGGAAAGATGAAAAACAGCACCGAAGCTATTATTGCCATGATCCGGGATGTATGCCTTCAGAAAGTTGAACCGGATGGGATTGTGTTCGATCCGAACAGCGTCCGTGGACAGGTTATCACCGAAGAGGCCGATTACGAAGGTGTCCGCATCCATTTCCGGGGCTCTTTGGACAACGCCCGGATAACGATTCAGCTTGATGTGGGTTTCGGCGATGTTGTGATTCCGTCGCCAGAGTTGATGACGTTTCCGACCATTCTCGATATGCCGGCGGCGCAAGTCCACGGCTACAGTAAAGAGAGTACGATTGCCGAGAAGTTCGAAGCGATGGTCAGACGAGGCATCATGAACAGCCGTATGAAAGATTTCTGGGATATCCGGTTGCTATCTCGGCAGTTTGATTTCGACGGCAAGACTCTGGCGGCCGCAATCACGGAAACATTTGCTGCCCGCCACACAGCTATTCCGCCTGATCCTGTGGCATTTACGGAGGCGTTCATCGAGGACAAGACGAAACAGTCTCAATGGAAGGCATTCTTGCGCAAGAACCGGATGGTCGGCCGCTGATTGCCGGTTCAGTCTTTCACTATGAGTTCGAGTTTATCCACCCCTTTGCCGACGGCAACGGCCGTTTGGGAAGGCTTTGGCAGAGCTTGATTCTGACCCGCTGGAACCCCCTGTTTGCCGACATCCCGGTGGAAAGTCTGGTGTTCGAGCATCAGCATGAGTATTACCAGGCGTTACAGGAAAGCACGAACCGGACCGATTCCGCGCCATTCATCGCCTTTATGCTCCGTATGATCCTGGATGCCGTAACCACCACAGCCCCCCAAGTCACCCCCCAAGTCGGCGAGCTCCTTTTGGCGCTACAGGGAGAACTAAGCCGCGAGGCGCTGCAAACCACTCTCGGCCTGCAGGACCGCAAATCCTTCCGTGAGCGTTATCTTCGACCGGCCCTGGCGGATGGGTTGATTGAAATGACCATTCCCGACAAGCCCAACAGCCGCCTGCAGAAATACCGCCTGACCGATAAAGGCCGCCAGTGGCTGGCAGGACAAAGAAAGAATAGCGACAAGTAAACTGAAGTAGCCTTCCAACAAGGCATGTGAAGGCAATCGAAGCGCTTGTGCGCCGCTTCGGACAAGCAACATTTTCCTGGATAGAATTACCAGCACATAATGACTGATGCAGGTAACATTATCCCTGGAAACACATGTCTCACTCTACGAAAGTAACGAAATGTGTTACTTTCCCGCAGTAATTCATTTGAAATTACGATTAAGTACGCAGCTTGCGGAAGGTTATGCCCGCAAATTTTTCATCCGTCCTTTTTCGCCTTGCGACATACTTTTTCATATCGCTCATCTCAGGCGATCTTCATCCAGCGCTTATGCGCCTCAATATAGCGGCGTAGGGCAGCGTTGATGCTGGTCTGGTAACACCGGCCTTTCGTTTTAAGAAGTCTGGACAACGTTTGTTTTAAGACAGTTTTTGTTTGGGCAGCAGGGGTGCGCAAAAGCCATCGCTTCTAAACTGATGGCTTCCGGGAAATAAATTGTTTACATTTTGTGCACGAACAGGTAAAATTACTACCCGTAGCGAATCAAAACGTAAACTCAAGTGGCCTTTGTCCTGTTGACGTTTTGCTGCGGAACAGGGAGAATATTTACCCGTATGAACACCAAACAGCAACTGAAGGGCACAGATTTCTTTGCCGGCCATCCGGTCTTTTCACTGGATGAGGCCGTCGCCGCCATGGCTGCGGATGGAGGGCGGCCGCGTGTCGTGGAGCGGCTTAAATACCATTTTAAAACAGGGCGGTTAAAACGCGTAGCCCGGGAGGTATATGCCGTCGTCCCGCCTGCAGTTTCGGTTGAAAATTTCCGTCCGGATTCTTTTCTGGTGGCCAAGGCGATGCACCCTGACGGCGTCTTTTCCCACCACAGCGCCCTGGAGCTTCTCGGGGCGGCATACTCCGTGTGGAACCAGTGCACCCTTTATGTTGCAAAGCGCCGCCGTCCCCTTCTTCGCGATGGGGTCGTTGTCCGCTTCTTGGACACTCCTCGGCCAATGCAGACCGACGCCGGAAAACAATTCGGTACACGCAAGGTCGAGCGTCAGGGAATGCTGCTGGAGGCGACAGGACCCGAGCGGACATTAGTCGAGGGATTCGACCGTCCCTCTTTGGTTGGCGGACTGGAGGAACTGGTGAGATCCGCTGCCGGCTTTACGACCCTCGATCTTGATCTGCTGGAAGAGGTCTTGCGCCGGTACGATCTTGCGAGGTTCTGGGCGGCGATAGGCTGGTTCCTGGAGCGGTTTCAAAAAAGCTTCCATGTGCCCGATGCGCTTCTGAGCCGCATGGAAGAGCGCCGTCCACGTTCCCGATTTTATGCAGAGCGCAGCCAGCGGGGCGGCGCCCTGGTCCGGCGATGGAACCTGATTCTCCCGCAGACGCTTTTATCCTTGGGAGAGCCTGATGAGCGTTAGCCTCGAATACCTGCAACGCTGCGCTGCTCAGACCGGCTACCGGGTTGAATCGCTGGAAAAGGTGGTTCGGCTCGGCGCCATGGCGGGGGATGTGGCGCGGCATCCGTTTCTCGGCTCTGTCCTTGCCATGAAGGGGGGCACGGCCTTCAACCTCTGCTTCGGCCCTCCCAAGAGACTATCCGTCGATCTCGACTACAATTACATCGGACACCTCGACCGGACGGCCATGCTGGAGGCGAGGCCTGCGGTGGAACAGGCCGTTGCCGATCTCGCCCGTCGCCAGGGGTATCGGGTGCAACAATCGGCCGACGCCTTTGCCGGACGCAAGTACTATCTGCTCTACCGGTCCGTTTTAGGTCCGGAGGAACGGATCGAGGTGGATTTGAACTTTCTCTTTCGTATGCCCATTGCCGGGACCGAATCACGCGACATCTGGCAGCCCGGCGAACTGGATCGCCCCCGTGTCCGGGTGGCCAGCCTGGAAGAGATCCTGATCGGCAAATTTCTGGCCCTGCTCGACCGCGGTGCAGGGCGTGATGCCTGGGATATCGCCCACCCGCCGCAATCGACAGACGACATCCTGAGGTCGGTGCGATTCAGACGATGGTTCATTGCCCTTTCGGCCATTCTGGAACATCCGTTGTCAACTTATACCCGTGATCGCCTCGAAGCGTCCTTGACAGACCGGGACATTACCGAACGGCTCGGTCCGATGCTGGCCGGTCCCGCACCCGTTCGGCATGAACTCATCGAGCGTGCCTGGCATTCCCTTGGCGGATTCCTGTCCTGGGACCTCAATGAGGAGGCGTACACCACCGCCATACAGCAGGGCGAATTGAAACCTGAACTGCTTTTCCCAGACGATCCGGTGGAGGCCGGTCGCGTTGCCGTGCATCCGGCAATCCTCTGGAAGATCCAGAATGTGAAGAATTATTTGAGCCGACCGCCTGGGAAGAAAAGGCAGGGCGGCTCCGCCAAGCGGCGCAAATAACCCCGGCCGTTTTTTGTCCGCAGAAAATCCGCTTTTTCGCATTTTCCCATTTCAACAGACCGGCCCGGCCGCAAATCGGCCGCCTATCGGTCATGAATTGACCGTAATCGGTGTCCTTCCGGCAAGCCTGCGTAGCGGAAATAAGTGGGTCGGGACCAGACCTGGCCGCGGAAGAGACGCTTTGCGGCCAAGATGTCATTCGTGAGCCCCTCGCGCTGCCCGTGTCATGAAGCAGGGCCTGATCAGGTTTTTCTCTCCTTCAGCACCTCGATGAAGGCGTCGATCCGGGTCTCGATCTGGCCCTCGGAGAAGCTCCGCTCGTCCACCATGTCCGCCTCGATCATCAGCGTCGGGAGTCCCCTCTCCTTCCGGACCAGCCGCTGGATGTCGTACTGTCCCAGCGAGTAGGGCTTGCAGCTCCGGTTGGAGTGCATGACGATCCCGTCCACCGCGTACCTGTCGGCCATCCCGATCACCTCCCGGGCCATCTCGTCCACGCCGATGTTGAGGTAGATCCGCGAGTAGCCCTCGGCCATCGTATCGATGAAATCGTCTTCCCTGATGTACTTCATGGAGCCGCACCAGGCCGAGGTGTAGGTGTCCGCCACCAGGCAGGCGCCGTGGGAGGCGAACTTCTCGGAGAGCCACTTCGTCCGGTACCAGACGGGGATGTTGTCCCAGAGGAGCCGGTACTTCTCGTCGGGGACAATCCCGATCCCCTGGGCGATCCTCTCTTGCATCTCGGCAAGGAGCGTCTTATAGTAAGCGACCGCCTGCTCGGTCCCCCGGAGGGTGACGATCAGCGCCAGGTGGAAGAAGGCGTCGAAGGCCGAAAGCGGCGCCGGCCGGTGCATCGCCGTGTCCAGGACCGCCTGCCAGAGCCTCTGCGCCTCGAGGGAGAGCCTCCCCACCTCGATGCTCCGGTCGTAGTCGAATCTCTTCCCGCAGGTCCCCTCCAGGAAAGCGATGTATTCGCCGATCTGGCTGCGGACGTAGCGGCGCGCCTCCTCGGTGAATCCCGTATGGCAGAAGGGGGTGTCGAGGATGAAGAGCGGTACGTTGAAGAACCGGGCCTGGACCTCGTACCATTTGAGGACCGTCCCGCAGATGTTGTTGCAGCACACCAGCATGTCCGGCCGGGGAAGGCCCCCGATCGGCCCGCCGTTTGTCGGCGCGCAGGCGATATCGGCCCGGGCATAGGAGCACAGGTCGCTCGAATACCCCATCGCCTCCGCCTTCTCGCAGAGATCGACCCCCATCTTGCTCGCCCCGATCATCGCCCCGTGGTTCTCCGGATAGACGGGGATCACGTCCATCGCGATCAAGGGCTCCACCGGCCCGCCGCTCGTGATCCAGGCGACCTTTTTCCCCGCCTGCTCCGCGGTCTTCGCCTCGATGTAGTAGGCGGTCATGATCTCCTTCATCTTCGCGACCGCCTTGATCTTCCGCCTTTCCTTCGCCTCGTCCTTTTCCGCCATTGTCTTCTCCAAAAGGGATTTCAGATCATCTCGACAAACGCCTCGAACCGTGTCCGGAGCTGGCCGTCGGCCGGGAGCCGGTCCTCGACCTCGACGGCCATGCTCGGGATCCCCACCTTCTCCAGCGCCTCCTTGAGATAGGGGTAATCGAAGGCGTGGGGATCGCAGAACTTCAGGAGTAAGAAAACCACCCCCCGCGCCCTTTCTTCGCCGACCAGCCGGACGAGATTATCCGCCCGGTCCGTCAGGCCCCGGTGCTTGGCCGGGCAGACGACCCTCTCCATATACCGCCGGGCGATCGCCGCTATCGGCTCGGCCGTCTCGTCGACAAGGCCGCTGAAGAAGCGCGAACCGGTGCAGAGGTCGTCGCCGACCACCCTCCCGCCCGCCTCCTCGACGACGGTGTAGACGTCGGGGTGATTGCAGACGCCGCCGGACAGGACGATCCGCTTGGGGTCCCTTCCGGCCGCCCCTTTTGCCTCCGATCTCTTTGCCTCCGCTCCCGCTTTTACGGCTCCCGCCGCCTCCTGAACCGCGCTCCTTTTCTCAAGCTCTCCCGCGGCCTCCTCTAAAAGCGCCGCGGCCCTCATCCGGTCCATGATCATCGCGGCCCTGGTCAGGGCGTGGAAGTCGCTTCCGTTAAGGATTCCCGGTCGTTCGCTCCTCAGGGCGTCGATCCGCATGAGGGCCGTCCTGATCCGATTGGCGAGCCGGATCGCGCCCCTAAGATCGTCGTCGGAGATCGCCGCGCCAATCTTTTCCGCCAGCTCCAGGCGAAACCGCGCCAGGACGGCGAGGAAATACCCCCTGGCGCTGTCCGTATCCAGCTTGACCGGCAGGACCAGGTCCATATGAAAGCAGCGATCGATGTTCAGGCGCCAGATGTCGGAGAGCCGCTGGATGGAATCGCAGGTGTGCGGGAAAACGATCCCGTCCAGGAAGGCCAGCCGCCCCGCAAGGGCGTCTTCCAGGGCGCCCCGAACCAGCGAACAGCAGTAGGATTGCAGGTGGGCCTCGGCCAGTCGGATTTTTTCACCCGATCCGAAAAGCCGCACCGGGTGGGCGCCGGCAGCCAGGATTATCTCCTCGGGCGCGTATGAACAGAGAGTCCCGACCACCTTCCGGTTTGTTTCTCTCTTCAGACCGGCGACATACCCATAGGGATCATTCAGAACCCTGCGGCACTCATCGATTGGCTTCATCCCTGATGAACTCCTAAAAAAGTCTTGAGGTAGCGAAAACGGGGCGGCTTCGTAAAAAAAGCCGCTATGATTCTCTCCGGCCATCGGTTCGGCGATCCCCTCGCGTCAGGCCAAAACGGCAGTGCGGACGGATACTATCACAGGGCGTCCCAACTTTCCAAACTATAATCCCATTTATGTTGACACCTGAGGATGCTTCCACTATACTCGCTTCGCTTGCACATTGAACCCCATTCCCATAACGGGGGCATGCCGGCGGCCGGTTGACGGGCGGGCCTCGGCCGTCACGATCACGACTAAGGGGCGGTATGTTTCGGGGCGCCGGGCATCGCCGCGGGGAGCGGCCCCCTTCGGAATCTCGACAGGACGGAAAGGCGTATGGCTAAGCTGAAGCTGAAGGAGCATCTGATCAATCGCAACTGGTGCAAGGGGTGCGGGATTTGCGTGCATTTCTGTCCCAAGAAGGTGTTGGAGATGGACGATCAGGACAAGGTCGTGGCGGCAAGGCCGCAGGATTGCATTTGCTGCAAGCTCTGCGAACTGAGGTGTCCGGATCTGGCGATTGATATACTCACGGAGCAGGATTGATATGGGCGGCAGAGTGGAGTTTATCCAGGGGAATGAAGCCTGCGTCGAAGCGGCGCTGTACGCCGGGCTTGATTTTTTCGCGGGGTATCCGATCACGCCTTCGACGGAGATCGCGGAGCTGATGTCGGTGCGCCTGCCCCAGCGGGGCGGGAAGTTCATGCAGATGGAGGACGAGATCGCCTCGATCTGTGCGATCATCGGGGCGTCCTTGACGGGCCAGAAGGTGATGACGGCGACCAGCGGGCCGGGATTTTCCCTGATGCAGGAGGGGCTTGGGTACGCGATCATGGCGGAGATACCCTGCGTCATCGTGGACGTGCAGCGGGGCGGCCCCTCGACCGGTCTGCCGACCAAGGTGAGCCAGGGGGACGTGAACCAGGCCCGCTGGGGAGTGCACGGGGATCATGCGATCATAGCGCTGACGGCGTCCAACCATCAGGACGTGTTTGCGATCACCGTGGACGCCTTCAATTTTTCGGAGACCTTCCGGACGCCGGTGATCCTGCTTTTCGACGAGGTAATCGGGCATATGAGGGAGAAGCTGGAAGTCCTGGCGCCGGGGGAGGTCGCGCTGGTGGAGCGGCTGAAGACCTCGGTGCGGGAGGGAGTGGACTATCACCCCTATCTTCCCCGCGAGGACGGCCGGCTGCCGATGTCCGATTTCGGGGGCATTCACCGCTACAACGTGACGGGGCTGTTTCACGACATGTGGGGATTCCCCTCGGAGAAACCGGAAGTCGTCCACGGGTTGATTCGCCATCTTGTGGACAAGATCGAAAATCACGTGGAGGACGTGACCCGCTACCGGGAATACTTCGTCGAAGACGCCGAGACGCTGCTCGTTTCCTACGGCTCGGCGGCCCGTTCCGCACTGCACGTGGTGATGAACCGACGCCAGCGCGGCGAGCGGATAGGCCTGCTGGAACTCCAGACCCTCTGGCCCTTTCCCGCCTCGCTGGTGAAGGAAAAATCCCGGCAGGCGGGGTACGTGGTGGTCGTGGAGATGAACATGGGACAGGTGCTGCAATCCGTCAAGGCGGCGGCGGAGAGGCCGGACCGGGTCTTTCTGGCCAACCGGGTGGACGGGGTGCTGATCACCCCGGCGGATATCCTGAACATACTGAGGCTTATCCAGGGAAAAGGAGTCTGAGATGGCCGTGAAGGAATATATCCGGGAGCGGTTCTTCCCGCATATCTGGTGTCCGGGCTGCGGGCACGGGGTCGTCCTGGGCGGTCTCGTCCGCGCCGTCGAGGCCATCGGATTGAACAAGAACGACATCGTGATGGTCTCGGGGATCGGCTGTTCTTCCCGGATCGTGGGTTACATGGATTTTCATACGCTGCACGCGATTCACGGGCGGGCGCTGGCGTTTGCCGTCGGGGTGAAGATGAGCCGCCCGGAGCTGACGCTCCTGGTGCCGATGGGCGACGGCGACGCCCTGTCGATCGGGGGGAATCATTTCATCCATGCCTGCCGGCGGAACATCGATATGACGGCGATCGTGATGAACAACAGGGTTTACGGGATGACGGGCGGGCAGTACTCGCCGCTGTCGGGCTACGGCACCATGGCCACGACGGCCCCGTATACGAACATCGACCAGGAATTCGACGTGGTCAGCATTGCGACGGCGGCGGGGGCCACGTTCGTGGCGCGCACCTCTTCCTACCACGTCCAGCAGCTCCCCGAGGTCCTGGAGGAGGCGATCCGCCACAAGGGGTTTTCGGTGGTGGAGGTGATGTCGCCGTGTCCGACCTACTACGGCCGGAAGAACAAGGAGGGAAGCGCCGTGGATATGATGGAAAAGCTCAAGACCAACACCACGACGATCGGCTCCAAGGCGAAGAAGGAGAACCCCTTGCTGATCGAGCGGGGCGTTTTCGTGAAGAAGGAGATGCCGGAGTATTGCGCCGAGTATCAGAAGATCATCGAGAGAGCGATGAAGACGGCTTCGTAAAAAGGCCGCAGGCAAGGCGCGCGAGCCCCGAGGAGTGAGGCGTACTTTGGCGTACGCTGCAACGACGAGGGGTGAAGCGCAACGCAGCATCCGGACTTTTTTACGAAGCCGTCAATGAAGGGGAAGTAAGTTATGGAACGTTGCAGGATGGTGTTTTCCGGTTCAGGCGGGCAGGGGGTGATCACGGCGGCAATCATCCTGGCCGAGGCGGCCGTACTGCATGAAAACCTCGTCGCCGTCCAGTCCCAGTCGTACGGCCCGGAGGCGCGGGGCGGCGCCACCCGCTCCGACGTCATCATCGCCGATTCCCCGATCTTCTTTCCGAAGGTGATCCAGCCCAACGTGCTTGTGTGCCTGACCCAGCAGGCGTATGCGAACTTTTATTCCATCGTCCGGCCGGGCGGTCTGCTCTTTACCGACAGCCGTTACGTCAAGACGGAGAAAAAGGTGGATGCGCGCCAGGTGTCGCTGCCGATGTACGAAACGGTGCTGGAAAAGATAGGCCGCCCCATCGTTTTCAACATCTGTATGCTCGGGGCCGTGATCGGACTGACGAAGCTGGTCCGGCCCGAGTCCATCATGAAGGTCCTTGAAAAACAGCTTTCCCCCGCTTTCCTCGGCATGAACCGCCAGGCCCTCGATCTTGGCCTGCAAATGGTGGAGAGGCTTGGGGAGTGAATCCGCCTGTCCCGGCGTTTGCCGGTTTACAGCCTTGCCCGTCCCGGACGTTGCCTCGGGCAACTCCGGCGGACGGGCGTTTGTTTGCCCGCGGCCGTTCTTCCCTCCCCCTTGAGGGGAGAGGGCAAGAGCCTGCCCCGCACGCGATGCGGGGGCGGGGGTGAAAGGAATTTTCAATGAAGATCCATGAATATCAGGCGAAGGAGTTGCTCAGGGACTACGGGATTCCGGTTCCCAGCGGCGCAGTGGCTTCCGCTCCTGAGGAGGCGCGCGGCATCGCGGAAGAACTGGCGGGGCAGGCCGTCGTCAAGGCGCAGATCCACGCCGGCGGCCGGGGAAAGGGCGGCGGCGTGAAGCCCGCCGCGTCTGCGGCCCAGGTCGAGGAGGCCGCCCGGTCCATCCTCGGGATGCAGCTCGTCACCCACCAGACTGGACCGGAGGGGAAAAAGGTGCGGAAGGTCCTGGTGGAGGAGGCCTCCGCCGTTCGCAAGGAGCTCTATCTCGGCCTGGCGGTGGACCGCTCGCGGGGGAAGGAATGCCTGACGTTCATGGCCTCGGAGGCGGGCGGCATGGACATCGAGCAGGTGGCGGCGGCAACCCCGGAGAAGATCGCCCGCTGCGCTCTCCATCCGGTCGTGGGGTTCAGCCCGTTCCAGGCGCGCAAGCTCTCGGCCGGCCTGGGCCTGGACGCAGAGCAACGCAGACAGTTCGCGGAGATTTGCCTGAATCTGTACCGTTTATTTGTAGAAAAAGACTGCTCACTGGCGGAGATCAACCCCCTGGCTATAACGCAGGAGGGCCGGCTGCTGGCCCTCGACGCGAAGCTCGCCTTCGACGACGACGGCCTCTACCGCCATCCCGAGATCCGCTCCCTGCGCGATCCCGGCGAGGAGGACCCCCTGGAGGTCGCGGCCAAGAACGCCTCCGTCAACTATATCAAGCTGGACGGCAACGTCGGCTGCATGGTCAACGGGGCGGGGCTGGCGATGACGACGATGGACATGATCAAGATGGCGGGTGGCGAGCCGGCCAATTTTCTCGACGTGGGGGGAGGCGCATCGGCGGATCAGATCGAGAAGGCGTTCGGCATCCTCGGGGCCGATCCGAACGTGAAGTGCATCCTGATCAACATCTTCGGCGGGGTCCTCCGGTGCGACCGCGTCTCCGCCGGGCTTATCCAGGCGGCCGGCAAAAGCGATCTGAAGCTCCCGATGGCGGTCAGGCTCCAGGGGACGAACGTCGAGGAGGGGCGGCGGATGCTCAAGGAATCGGGGCTTAGCTTTACGGTGGCCGACGGGCTCTACGAGGCCGCTCAAAAGGCCGTCGCCTTGCTTAGCTGAGAGGAAACCGGGAAATCTGATCCCTCTGCACGCGGGGACATTTTTCGACCCTGCACCTCCTCGCTTTGCTGCCGGGAAAAAACTCGCGCCTGAAGGCGCTCAAACAGTTTTCCCGGCGGGTGCGACGTTGCGGGGGCAGGGTGCCCCGAAAAATCTCCAATGCGCGCTTCCGGGATCGGATTTCCCGTGCACATGGTAATTAATCTGAGGAGCGTTTCGATGGCCATACTGTTGGATGAAAAATCGCGCGTCTGCATTCAGGGGATCACCGGCGCGGAGGGGAGCTTCCACACCCGGGAGTCGGTGAAGATGGGAACGGCGGTCGTCGCCGGCGTCACCCCCGGCAAGGGCGGGACTAACCTGGACGGCATCCCCGTGTACGACCGCGTCGCCGACGCCGTGGAAAAACACGGCGCCAACGTTTCCGGCATCTATGCGCCCGCGGCCTTCGCCCCCGACGCGATATTCGAGGCAATCGAGGCGGGGATCGACCTCATCGTCTGCCTGACGGAGGGGCTGCCGGTGCTGGAGATGATCAGGGTGAAGCAGGCTCTCAAGGGCTCCGGCTCGTTCCTGATCGGACCGAACTGTCCGGGGATCGCGACCCCCGGCGTGGGAAAGGTCGGCTTCATGCCCAATTTCATCCATAGACGGGGGAACGTCGGCGTCGTCTCGCGCAGCGGCACCCTCACCTACGAGATGATCTGGCAGTTGACGGGACTGGGGATCGGCCAGTCCACTTCGGTCGGGATCGGGGGAGACCCGATCGTCGGCTGCGGCTTCATCGACATCCTGGAGCTGTTTCAACGCGACCCCCGGACGGAAGCGATCGTGATGATCGGCGAGATCGGAGGAACGGCGGAAGAGGAGGCGGCGGAGTTCATCCGGACCGAGGTGACCAAGCCCGTGGTCTCCTTCATCGCCGGACGGACCGCCCCCCCGGGGCGGAGGATGGGCCACGCCGGGGCGATCATCTCGGGGGGGAAGGGCACGGCCGTCGAGAAATTCAAGGCCCTGGAGCGGGCCGGCGTCCTCGTGGAAAAGAACCCCGCCGAGATCGGCCTGCGGGTCCAGGAGATTTTGCCGGCAAAAAAGTAGACCGGCCCGCGGCCTACCGGCCGAATCATGAAGAGAATCATGAACAGAATTGTGGCTTGACAAAGCGGGGATTCCTTGTTAGGGAGTTTTCGCCTCAACGAATCGAATTTCTCGCGCGCGGCGGTGACAAATAGAGGACCGAGCGCGCGGCCGTTTGAACCGGCGGGCCGTTTCTTAATTGATTCCATGCAGGGAGGGCACATGTTCATCTGGCTTTTTCACCGCATCAGCGGTGTGACCCTGATCATCCTTTTCGGCATCAAAATCCTCACCAGTTATTTCCTTTTCACCAAGGACAAGAAACCTGACTGGGCGCTCAGCCTCCACCGGCACCCGGTGCTGGACGTCCTCATCCTGGTGCTTTTCACGTTCCACAGCATATACGGCCTGAGAACCGTCGCGATCGACCTCGGCTACCGGAAAGAAAAGCAGCTGTTCTGGGCGGCGAATATCGCCGCGGCGGCGATCTCGCTGGCGTTGATTTTCCTGTACTTCACGGTTAAATAAGATGCTCGAACACGATATCCTCATTGTCGGCGGCGGTCTGACGGGCCTCAGGGCGGCCGTGGGTCTGTGCGACAGGTTCAACGTGGCGTTGATTTCCAAGGTTTATCCCGTGCGGTCCCACTCCATCGCCGCGCAGGGCGGCATCAACGCGCCCCTGACCAACAACCCCGACAGCCGGGACGACTCCTGGGAGAAGCACACCTTCGACACGGTCAAGGGAAGCGACTATCTGGCCGATCAGGACGCCGCGGAGCTCATGTGCCGGGAGGCGGCGCCGATCGTTTATGAGATGGAACACTGGGGATGCCCGTTCAGCCGGTTTCCCGACGGAACGATCGCCCAGCGCCCCTTCGGCGGCGCCGGCTATCCGCGGACCTGCTACTCGACCGACATCACCGGCCACGTGCTGCTCAACACCCTCTACGAAAGGGCCGTCGCCAAGGGGGTCAAGATCTACCCGGAATGGTTCGTCGCCTCCCTTTGCATCGAAGAAGGCCGGTGCCACGGGGTCGTCGTCCTGGATATGCGCACGGGCGAGCTCATCCCCGTGGGCGCGGGGACGACGTTCTTCGGGACCGGCGGGTACGGGCGGGTTTTCCAGCATTCCACCAACGCGCTCATCAACACGGGAAGCGGCATAGGAATGGCCTACGCGGCGGGCGCCCCGCTCAAGGACATGGAGTTCGTCCAGTTCCACCCCACCTGCCTGATCGGCACCAACATCCTCATGACGGAAGGGTGCCGGGGCGAGGGCGGCTATCTGCTCAACAACCGGGGGGAGCGCTTCATGCAGCGCTACGCGCCCACGGCGATGGAACTGGCGCCGCGCGACATCGTTTCCCGGTGCATCCAGACGGAGATGAACGAAGGCCGCGGCTTTGAGCATCCCCTGGGCAGATACATCGAGCTCGATTTGAGGCATCTGGGGGAAAAGAAGATCCAGGAGCGGCTGCCCGGAATCCGCAAGATCGCCATGGACTTCATAAATATCGATCCGGTTTACGAGCCGATCCCCATCATGCCCGCCCAGCACTACTCGATGGGGGGAATCGACGTGGACAAGCGCTGCGCCTCGGAGGTCCGCGGCTTCTACGCCGGCGGCGAATGTTCCTGCGTGAGCGTCCACGGGGCGAACCGCCTGGGCGGCAATTCGCTTCTGGAAACCATCGTCTTCGGCAAGCTGGGGGCCCAGGCGATCGCCGGGGATCCCGAGGCGGGCGCCCGCCGGCCGGAGGAAAAGGCCCTCCTGAAAGCGAGGGACGCCGTGGAGGCGAAGCTCCGGAGGCTGGCGCAACCCGGCCGGGAAAGGCCGGCACAGGTCCATGCCGACCTGAGCGCCGTGATGAGCGCGAAGGTGGGCGTCTTCCGGACCGGGGAGGAGCTGGAGGAGGCCCTGCGAAAGATCGTCGAGATCAAGGAACGCTACCGGGGCGTGGGCGTCTCCTCGGCGGCCAGGCACATGAACTACGAGCTGATCGGGGCCGTGGAGCTGGAGTACATGCTCGAGGTGGCTCACACCATCGTCCTGGGGGCCCTCCTCCGGCAGGAGAGCCGGGGCTCCCACTTCCGCCTGGATTTCAGCGCCCGGAACGACGCCGATTGGTTAAAACATACGATCGCCCGGAAAGGACCAGACGGGCAGCCGGCCCTCTCCTTCAAGGAGGTGGCGATCACCAGATATAAGCCTATGGAGAGAAAGTATTGATGAAGGCTTCGCAAAAAGCCCATATGCAGCGTTGCGCTTCCCCCCTCGTCGTTGCGGCGTACGAAACAGTACGCCTCACTCCTCGCGGGTCGCGCGCCTTGCCTCTGGGCTTTTTGCGAAGCCGTCTGTTACTGACCGTCATGAGAACTCATTGAGGGGATAGTAATATTGATAAAAGCCAGCGCATATACATTCAAGATTCTCCGCTATGACGCGAAGGAGCCGGGGGTGAAGCCCCGCTTCGCGACCTACCGGATCAAGGTCATCCCGGGCCTGACGGTCCTGGCGGTGCTGATTCGGATCCGCGACGAGATCGACGGAACCCTCTCGTTTCGGTGTTCCTGCCGATCCGCCGTCTGCGGGTCCTGCTCCATGGTGATCAACGGCAAGATCGATCTCGCCTGCCGGACGCAGGTGGCCGCTTTCGACACGGACACGATCATCCTGGAGCCCCTGCCCAATTTCGAGGTGATCCGGGACCTGGTCGTCGATATGGCACCCTTCTGGCAGATGTACGACAAGGTGCAGCCCTATCTGATCCGGCACAGCCCCGTCCCCGAAAAGGAGCTTCCCCAGAGCGAGGAGGACCGCCGGCGGATCGACCAGTTCGTCAACTGCATCCTGTGCGCCTGCTGCTACGGGGCCTGCCCGGTGCTCGCGCGCGACCCGGACTATGTCGGACCGGCGGCGGCGGCAAAGTTAGAGAGGTTCTTCCTCGACTCCCGGGACGAGCGGCCCGCCGGAGCGCTGGAGCTGGTCAACGACGAACGGGGCCTCTGGGGATGCGACACCATGCTGCGCTGCATCGACGCCTGCCCGAAGGATGTGCGGCCCACCGACGCCATCGTCGGCCTGCGCAAAACAATGCTGAAACACCGTTTCCAGAAAAAGCTGGGGGCGTCAAAAGATGAAGCTTAAATACTCGCTCGTCACGAGGCGGACTTTTCTCAACACGCTGTTCGGCGGCTGGCTTTTCGCCTTCTTCTCGGGGACCTTCTACGCCCTGATGAGGTTCGCCTTTCCCACCCTGGGCAAGGAACCGGATTTCGTCGTTCTCAATAAAAAAGATTTCACGGACCTGGCGAACAATTCGATCAAGCGCTTCCCCTGGGGCGGCACGGTGGGTCTGTATTTCACCAAGACCGACGGCAGCGTCCTGGCGCTCAAGGGCGTCTGCACCCACATGGAGTGCAACGTGGACTACAAGCCGGCCGAGAAAAAGTTCTACTGCGCCTGCCATCAAGGCTGGTTCGACGAGAACGGCAGGAACGTCGCCGGACCTCCGCCCAAGCCCCTCGAGGTCTTCGTCATCACCGAAGAGGGTGAAAAACTGATCATCGCCAAGAAGGGGGTCAAGGTTGAACTGCCCAAGGCTTAAAGACTGGCTGGAAGAGCGCTACGACCTGAATGCCATCAAGGAACTGGCGAAGGGCAAGCTCATCCCGGAACACCGCTGGGACCTCTGGTACTACACCGGCGGGATCACGATGTTCCTGTTCATCATCCAGTTTGTCACGGGGATGCTTCTGTCTCTGTACTACGTCCCCCATATCGATTTCGCCCACAAGAGCATCATCGAGATCGTCACCAAACTGAACATGGGCTGGTTCTTCAGGTCCCTCCATCACTGGGGGGCGCAGTTGTCCATCGTCTTTCTCTTCATTCACCTGTTCGGAACGCTCTTGACTAAGGCCTACCGCAAGCCCCGGGAACTGGTCTGGGTGACCGGATTCATCCTCCTGGGCCTCTCGATCTTCTTCGGCCTGAGCGGTTATCTGCTGCTCTGGGACGAGCGCGCGTTTGCCGCCGTCCGGGTGGCCACGGGAGGGGCCGGCGCGTTCCCCTTCATCGGGTGGTTCATCAAGGCCTTTCTCCGGGGGAGCATGGACGTGACTGGCGACACCCTCGTGCGCTTCTACGCCTTTCATGTGGCCATCCTGCCGCTCATCACCCTGGGGCTGGTCGGCCTGCACCTGATTCTGGTGCAGGCGCACGGGATGAGCGTGCCTCTGTCCCTGGAGAAAGAAAAACGCCGGGAGGCGCCCTTCTTCCCGAACGTCTTCTATAAAGACCTGGCGGTCTGGCTGGTCGTCGCGGGCGTGCTCGCAACGCTTGCCGTGTTTTTCCCGCCGGAGATCGGGGCGAAGGCCGATCCCCTGGCCCCCCCGCCGGAAGATGTCAAGCCGGAATGGTATTTCCTGTTCCTCCTCCAGACCCTGAAACTTTTCCCCGGCTCCATCCTGGGCCTCAACGGCGAGACCATCGCCATCCTGCTGGTCTCCGGCGCGATCCTCTTTTTCTTCCTCATCCCCTTCTTCGACCGGAAATCATCCAGAGGAGAGAAGAGCCCGGTCTTCACCTGGATCGGCGTGATCTACCTTTTATACTTCCTCACGATGACCCTGGTGGGTTTTCTGAGTTAAGGAGTCTCCATGAGAAGGATCGGCTTTGTCAGTGATTTTTTAGACCGGCTTTTCCGGCGCCTCCCGGCGTTGCCGCCGCTTGCCGCCTTGCTGCTTACGGCGATGGCAGCGACGGCCGAAGCGGCGGAAAAGATCGCCGTCTTTCCCGACACGCCCTATGACGGCTTTATCATCCACGAGAGTCTGGTAATCTTCTGGATCGCCATTCTGGGGCTCATCGTTATTATCCGCATGAAGCTCAAGGAAATCGAGCGGACCCAGGAGATGGGCGCGGACCGTGAAAACGGCGACGCCCCCCTGCTCGAGTAGGCCTTGCGCACCTTAGAAACAAACATGCCGACAATTCAGCACAGAGGAGAATGACAGTTTCCCCACCCTCTTCCCCCTCCCTCGAGGGGAGGGGGTGAGGGGGAGGGTGGAAACCATGGAATACAAAACCCTGCTTGTTGATATCAAAAACGGCATCGGCATCGTCTGGCTCAACCGCCCGAAGCTGGGCAACGCGCTGGACGAAAAGATGATCGCGGAGCTGAGCGCGGCGATGCGCGCCTTTAACAATAATCCGGAGATCCGCGCCGTGGTCCTCGCCGGCGCCGGCGACAGCTTCTGCGCCGGCGGCAACCTGAAATGGATGCAGCGCATGGCCGGCCGGCCCTTGGCGGAGAACATGGCCGACGCCATGAACTTCGCGACCCTGCTGCACACGATAGATACCCTGAAAAAGCCGACTGTCGCCCGCGTGCACGGCCCGGTTTCCGCCGGCGGCGTGGGGCTGGTCGCGGCCTGTGACATGGCGGTGGCGGCCTACGAAGCCGAGTTCTGCCTGCCCGAGGTCCGGCTCGGCCTGATCCCTTCTACGATCGGACCTTATGTGGTCAGGGCGATGGGCGAGCGCATGGCGCGCCGCTATTTCCTTTCCGCGGAGTGCTTCACCGCCGCCGAGGCCTACCGCATCGGCCTGGTGAGCGACATCGCGCCGCCGGCCGAACTCGATGCCAGGATCAACGAATTGCTCGGGCAACTGATCCAGGGCGGCCCGGCCGCACAGTCGCTGTGCAAGGAGTGGATCCGCGCCGTGGCGGGCGCCCCCATTACGCCTGATCTGATCGAGGAAAGCGCAACGCGCCTCGCCGCCGCGCGCACCTCCGAAGAGGGTCGGGAGGGCATCCGCTCCTTTATCGAGAAGCGCAAACCGGCCTGGCGACAGGCAACCTCGCTTAAAAAGAAAGCCACTCCCAAAACCAGGCGAAAGTGATAAACTGATTATTGCTCTTAGGACGGCTTCGTAAAAAGGCCGCAGGCAAGGCGCGCGAACCCTGAGGAGTGAGGCGTACTTTAGCGTACGCTGCAACGACGAAGGGTGAAACTTTAGCGCAGCATCCGGACTTTTTACGAAGCCGTCGTTATTTCTTCGACAGCTGCCCCGCAACCGCGGCTGTCGCCCTGGCGACGGCCTCCTGATCCCCAAGGTAGTAGTGATTGACCGCCCGCAGGCGCTCGTCCAGTTCGTAGACGAGGGGGATGCCCGTCGGGATGTTCAGCCCCGTGATCACGTCGTCGGGGATCTCATCAAGATATTTTACCAGGGCGCGGATGCTGTTTCCGTGGGCCGCGATCAGGACCCTCCTGCCCGCGCGGAGGTCCGGCACGACAGCCTCGTGCCAGTAGGGCAGGACCCTCTCCAGCGTGATTTTAAGCGACTCCGCCCGCGGCAGTTCCTCCGGTTTCAGGCCCGCATACCGGGGATCGTTCCCGGGGAAACGTTCGTCAGCCTCATCGAGTTCCGGCGGGGGAATGTCATAGCTCCGCCGCCAGGTGTGGACCTGTTCCATGCCGAATTTATCGGCGGTCTCCTTCTTGTTTAGCCCCTGGAGGGCGCCGTAGTGGCGTTCGTTAAGCCGCCAGGAGCGGTAGACGGGTATCCACATCAGGTCCATCTCGTCCAGGACGATCCAGAGGGTCCTAATCGCCCGCTTCAGCACCGACGTATGGGCCAGATCGAAGGTGTAGCCCTCTTCCCGCAAGAGCCGCCCCGCATCGTGCGCCTCCCGGATCCCCCGCTCGTTGAGATCGACGTCGGTCCAGCCGGTGAAGCGGTTCTCCAGGTTCCAGGCGCTCTCGCCGTGGCGCAGCAAAACCAGCCGGATCATCTCTCCCTCCCTTCTAATGCCCGTACACCAAAGACGGCAGCCACAAACCGATCGCCGGGAACATGTACAGCAGGAAAATCGCGAGCACCTGGATCGCCATGAACGGCATCATCCCCAGGAAGATCTGGTTGAGCGAGACATGCGGCGGCGAGACGCCCTTCAGGTAGAAGGCGGCCATCGCCACCGGCGGCGACAGGAACGCCGTCTGGAGGTTCAGGGCCACCAGGAGGCCGAAGAAGAGAGGATCGATGTTGAAGTGCCCCAAAAGCGGGATGAAGATCGGCATGAAGATGACGATGATCTCCGTCCATTCCAGGGGCCAGCCCAAAAGAAAGATGATGACCTGCGCCAGGAGCATGAACTGCACCGGCGACATATTGAGCGATTTCACCCATGTCTCGACGATTTCCTGACCGCCGAGGAGGGCGAAGGCCGCGGCGAAGATACCCGATCCGACGAACAGCCAGCAGACCATGGCGGAGGTCTTCGCCGTGAGGAAGACCGCCTCCTTGAGCATCGTCCAGTTGAAGCGTTTGTAAGCGATTGCAAGGAACAGCCCTCCGAAGGACCCCATGGCCGCCGCCTCCGTCGGCGTCGCGAGACCCACGAGGATCGTCCCCAGGACCCCGAGGATCAGGAGGGCCAGCGGGAAAAAGGAGGTCAGGAGCATCTTGAAGATCTCGAGGCGGACGAAGGTGAAGATCGCATAGAAGACCGCCAGCCCTGCCGCGCAGATGCCCAAGGTGATCCAAAAACCCAGAGGCGCGGGATGACGCTCGGGGGGCGCCGGCGCTGCCTCCGCGTCCGGCGGTCCGGCCGCCCGGCCGGCCTGTTGCGTCGCCGTCGCAGCATCCCCCGCGCCCTGCGGCGCCCGGTCTTCTTCGGCCGAAGGCTCCTCCACTCCCCCGGACCCTTCCGGTTCCTCCAGGCCCGTTTCCTCCTGCCCGGCGCCGGCGACCCGCTCTTCGGCGGCAAATCCCATCTCCCGCACGCCCGCCGTGTCGAGCAGGGTCGGCGCCGTCGTCCAGAGGTAGATCACCCCTGTGAAAAGGCCGATCGCCACCATCGGGAGGAAGGCAATCACCAGGTGACGGACGACCGTCTTCAACGGAACGTCGGGGTTTCGCTTCCCCACGAGGGCGCCCATCAGCCCCACCAGGGCGTTGTTGCTCCTCGTCTTGGAGATCGCCTCCGCGAATTTGGGAAGAGGGACGTACTGGTCCTCCTCGGAGAGAGGCGGGGCCAAGCTGGGTTTGAGTTTAGCCAAGACGATGACGTAGCCGACGTAGAGCAGGGCCAGCATCGCGCCGGGGAAGAAAGCCCCGGCGTAGAGCTGCACCACCGATACGCCGGCGGTGGCGCCGTAGAGGATCAGCAGGACCGACGGCGGGATCAGAATGCCCAAGGTCCCGCCCGCGGTGGTGGCGCCCGCCGCAAGCTGTACATTGTAACCCGCCTTGAGCATCGCGGGAAAGGCGAGCAGGCCCATGAGCGTCACCACCGCGCCGATGATGCCCGAGGCGGTGGCGAAGACCGCACAGGTGATGATCGTCGCCACGGCGAGCGACCCGGGAATGCGCGCGGTCGCCAGGTGCAGGCCCCGGAAGAGGGCCTGGATCAGGTTGGCGCGTTCGACGAGATACCCCATGAAAACGAACAGGGGAACGGAGATGAGGACGTCGTTGTTCATCACCCAGTAGGCCCGCTGGACCATCAGGTCCAGCGTCTGCTGGACCGCCGTCGCCGGATTCGCGCTGCGGTAGGCTAACCAGGTGAACATCGTTCCCAGCCCCATCAGCGTGAACGCCGTGGGAAAGCCGAGCATGATCGCCACGACGATCAGCGCCAGCATCAACAATCCCAGATGGCCGTTGGTCATCTCCGATACAGGCGGCATCATCCAAAACACACCGATGACCACCAGGGCCATGATCGAAAGCCCGAACCAGACCTCTTTTCTCATTTGTCCTTCCCCTCCTTGGCCGTCAGGTACTCTTCGAGCTTGGCGATGTCCTCGTCCTTGACGTGCATCTGCTCCTTGAGTTTTGCGACATCGACCTCCTCGACGTCCTCCTCGCGCGACGGCCACTTGCCGTCCCTCAGGCAGCGGACGCAGCGGACGATCTCGACGATTCCCTGAACCAGGATAAACGCGCCGGCAAGGGGGATGATGGTTTTGAAATAGTAGACCGGCGGGCCGGCGGCGGTGATGCCGGAGTGCTCCCGGATCGCCCAGGACTCGCCGGCGTATTGGAAGCCGGCCCAGCACAGGGCTGTCACCCCGGGGAGGAAAAAGATGAAGTAGAGGGCCAGGTCGAGACTGGCCTGGAGCCGCGGCGGGAAGAAGCCGTAGAGGACGTCGCCGCGGACATGGCCGTTCTTCGAGAGGGTGTAGGCGCCGGCCATCATGAAGAGCATCCCGTACATCTGGATCATCCCGTCGAAGGCCCAGTCGTGCGGCTTGTCGAGGGCGTAGCGCGAGAACACCTCATAGGTGATCAGGAAGGTGAGCGATACGATGAGCCACGCGAAGACTTTCCCGATGAACGTGCTCATCTTGTCGACGGCAATCAGGACTTTCTGCATATGCAATCCTATTAAAATGGCCATCCGGGCGCAGACGACGCCCGGATGGCCGCTCCACGATGGAACAAACCCCTTACTTCTTCTTCGGTTCCTCTTTTGTCGGCGCGGCCTTCTTGGGCGCCGCGGGCTTCTTCTTGGCGAAGTAATGGTTGTAGGCCATCCGCGGGTGGACCACGGTGTCGAGCTTCCATTTCACCGCGCGCTCGGCGAATTTGCGCTGCGATTCGAGGACTTCCTTGAACAGCGGGTTCTTGGCCGAATACTCCTCCATGACCTGATCGAAGATGTCGAGCTGCTTCTGGAGCACCGAGTCTGGCGTCTTGTACATCTTGACCTTGTCCTTGGTCTGCAGTTCGATATAGTCCTTCGAGTAACGGTCGATGGATTTCCACGTCACGTCCTGGGAGGCGGCCTCCACCGCGTTCTCGATCATCGCCTTGAGCTTGGCCGGCAGGGCGTCGAACTTGGTCTTGTTGAAGGTGATCTCGAACTGCTCGGCGCTCTGGTGGTAGCTCTGGAGCATGAACACCTTGGCCACGTCCGGGAAGCCCAGCAGCCGGTCGGAGCTGGCGTTGTTGAACTCGGCCGCGTCCAGCAGACCCCGGTCCATCGCCGGCACGATCTCGGCGCCGGGCAGGGCGTTGACCGCCGCGCCCAGTCCCTTGAACAGGTCGATCGAGATGCCGACCGTCCTGAACTTGAGGCCCTTGAAATCGTCCGGCTTGGTGATGGGTTTCTTGAACCAGCCCAGCGGCTGGGTCCACATCGCCCCGTAGGGGAAGGAGACGACGTTCGCCCCGATGGACTGGTAGATCTTGTTGAGCAGGTCCCTGCCGCCGCCGTACTTGTGCCAGGACAGCAGCATGTCGCCGTCCATTCCGAAGGCGGGGCTCGAACCCCACAGCGCCAGGGCGTGCTGCTTGCCGTAATGGTAGACCAGCACGCCGTGGCCGCCGTCGAGGGTGCCCTTGGAGACCGCGTCCAGCAGGTTGAAGGCCGGCACCACGGCGCCGGCGGGCAGCACCTCGATCTTGAGGTCCCCGCCGGTCATGTCGTTGACCTTCTTGGCGAAGTCGAGGGCGTACTCGTGGAAGATGTCCTTGGTCGGCCAGGTGGACTGCCAGCGCATGTTGATCGGCCCCTGCGCCTTGAGGACCGAGGGGAAGCCCAGGGTCGCGGCCCCGGCCGTCACCGCGGCTGCGCCGGCGAGGAACTTGCGGCGCGATACGCCATTCTTGTCCGCATCCGTTTTCAACTCTTTTTTTACCATTGTTGCCCTCCTTGCTGTTTTGATTTGATCCCGTTATCCCCCATAAAAAACCGCCTCTACCGGCAAGCACTGCAACCTCCGAAGCCCCTGCCGTCCCAGGGCCGTCGCAACAAAGGAATCCGTCTCCCGTCGAACCTGGCGTCTGACTGTAAAAAAGGGACGGAAAAATAGCGTCATAAAAGACCGACCGTCCCGCGCACTAAGCGCTTAAAAGGTTCTTGAGGCATACAGTACCA